>OLYB01001260.1_pt1 | contig 20470 bp, 18 predicted proteins | sample 1674481 | NCBI WGS metagenome assembly OLYB01 (sample SAMEA103958167, study PRJEB25191) | human gut metagenome
TTACTATTTTCAAATGCCAGCACCACACTACTCCAGGCAAGGCTCTTACTTTTCTCTCTTCGGTCTATCAGCAACTCTCTGTTATACTCTCCGTTTTTACCAACCTTTAATTTATACCGGAATGGTAATCCTGTTGCCGTTTTAAATGGATAATCCTGAAATGCAATAACAGCCTGCCACAGATTTTCTTCTGATGGTATTTCCTGTAGAAGCCGAACCTGCTCTTGTCGAATCTTATATGTCCGGCATCGCTCCGCATTTAGACTTATCTCTGCTGCATTATAAAGACCCTTAGTGTAGGGCAGATAGGAATGAACCGATGCTCTGGAAAGACCCGTGAGTTTCATAATCTCCGGAATCTTTTTTCCTGACTGATGCAGATCATTGATTTCTGTACATATATCTGATGTGAATACATCTGCAGTAATAAGTAGCTTGCGGAGTTTAAGCAGACTAATATTTAACTCATCTGCCAGTGATCTTAAAGAATCTGCTTCTTCATAGGCATCCCTTAACTCTTGAAGAAAATTATTAAATTGAAGTTCTGGATTATATTCTGGTTTCTTTTTTAATCTTCCAGGCATACCGTTTCCTTTCATTTTCATGTTAATCTAATCACATGTGTTTAAAACAGAGGAATTACCATCCGCAGGCACTGGCCTATGTTAGCAGATTCCTCTGTTCTGATTTTTATGTAATATCTACATCCTATAATTATTTATCAAATTCGATATTTTGAAAAGTTATCAAGCTTTTCTTACAGATCTGCAAACAAATCTTCTTTGTACATACCATCTTCTAACATTTTTCTAAAGCTATTTTTTACAGCTTTAACATCCTCTTTATAAGTCATACCGTACCAAGTATCATTGCTTCGCAAAACTTTTACAGATATTCTATCTTGTTCAAGTAATTCACCAATAAATGTTGGTATCAGATATTCAGACTTTAATGGATTCTCTGAAACTTCCGTTTCAAAAAATTCTTTAAAACCAGCCTCTAGTACTTCTAAGAAATCTGGAGTTAACCCCCACATATTCATAGATACTAATGAGTCTATGTCGATAATGACACCGTCTGCTTCTGCTCCATTTTCTGTTTTAACAATATTTTTTGTTTCATCAACTTTTGTCAGATTATTAGAATCATCCATCTTACAAATGCCACGAGTTACTCCACCATTATCTGATAATGTATTCTTCAACACAAAACCTGCCATACAAGACTTTCCACCATTTACTAAGTACTCATGAACTGCTTTGAATCCTTCCTTACCATAGTAATCATCAGCATTAATTACAATAAATGGAGTATGTAATACATTCTTTGCTGCAAGAACCGCCTGACCAGTTCCCCAAGGCTTTGTTCTTCCTTCTGGTAATGATCCCGGAATGTCATTAATATCCTGAAAAGCATAATCTACAGTCACACCATGTTTTTCACATATTCCTGAGATTCGCTCACCAATGACTTCTTTAAACTCTTCCTCAATATCTCTACGGATAATAAATACTACATGGTTAAAACCTGCTTCAATCGCATCATGGATTGAATAATCCATAATAATATGATTATTATTATCAACTGGTTCTAACTGTTTAATTCCTCCACCAAATCGTGAACCGATACCGGCCGCCATGATCAATAATGTTGTTTTCATTTTTTACTTTTACCCCTTTTATAATTATTTGTTTATATAAACATCATATTTTTCAAATCATCTAAATCAATATACTGAAAAATATGTGGACTTCCACTTAATTGTTCTGCATAATAAATAATTGATTTCTTCACAATCTTTTTTAATTAGATTTAAATGGACAAACTTTTATACACTGATAGCAACGAATGCACTTGCTGTCCTCTATTTGCGGATATTCAAAGCCTTCATCATCCGCTACCATCAATATAGCTTCTTTCGGACAAACTGCATAACAGGCCGAACATCCACAACATTCTTCTTTTCTTTTATATAACACAGGTATTTCTTTTTCCACTTTTAACCACCAACTTTTGCTCTTATATTATAGTTTATTCAAAATCGAAGATAAACAAAACGCCATAATTATAGATATTATACCCCCCCCGATTTCGAATAATTGGAGCAATTATATGTTTTATTTTTCTCTTTAGTTCAATCTTCTTTGCCTCACTAGTAGGTACGGCATATTTTGAAGCAAGTTCATTAAAATTTAAATTCGCCATATCTCCAAAAAAAGTATCTCTTTGACTAGGACGACTAGGCGAACTATATTCTGCAGGGTTGCCTCTCACCCCATCTTCATATGAAACCTCTTTCCATTTCATCTTGTCACGAATTAAATTAAATACCTGCTTTCCATGCTCGGATCGAATCAATACTAACGATGTTCCTTTTCCATCATTCATTTCTGTAGCAACTCTATGAATTCCCCAAAAGTCTGCAATAGTAATATCAGATTTTTTTACCTTCTTAGCAATACACTCATAGCAAGAAGGTCGGAGACAATAATCCCTAAGAAACATTAACATATAGGGATCAATATCCTTAGAAATAAACTTCTTTTTCAGTTTTTTCCCTTGTATTATCTCTTTCATGCCAAAGTTTGTCCAAGATTCATCTTTACACCGAAAATTAACATATTCTAATTTCCCTTTATTCTTTTTTTCCTGATAATATACATATTTTCTCCATAATTCCGGAGATGGAACTCCATGGCAAATTACGTCTACACATATAAGATTGTTATAATCTTTCTGAAGAAAATTCTTTAATCCATTAATTTGGCATCCAGTTCCAGTAAATAATACTGTTTTTCCATCTAATAAATCTTTTTTTACATTTTTATATGTATCACCTATCTTCGCTTGAAGATATTTTGATCCCCTGAGTTTCTTTAATCCTTCTTCATCTGTCACAGAAATAAAAACTGCCGAACAGCAATCATCTGCCATCGCAACACCATACACAACACCATTTACTGAAAAAATGTATGAAGACAACGCAGAAAATACTGCACCAGATGAACTATTCATACGCTTATTATCATCCCTTAGGTAACAGGCATATGCTTTTACTGGTTCCACTTTATTTTCTCTCCTTCCATTACAATTTTTAATATAATCCTGATAAGAAATTTTTTCCGTCCTTCCAATTCATTATAAAATGAGAATATACAATTACACTAATTGTACACAAAACAAATTCAAACGTATAATTTGTTTCCAAAGATATTCCAATTATTTTAAACAAAAATTGAAAAGCATAAACCAATGTAAAATGAGTAAAATATATAATCGCACTCATTTTTCGCATATAAAGGCTTGACTCTACCTTTAAATTAAGTTTCGTATTTAATGTCGTAATAAACACAATTCCAACAATTATCAATTTTAAAAGATGAGAAACTATCAAAAATTTTTTTCCAAAAATCCAATATACACACATATATATTAAATAAATTGCAATTACAATCATCCACTGATAACTCACTTTAAAACAACTATATTTTTCTTTAAATCTCGATTCATTAAGCAATATTCCAATAAAAAAATAAATTCCCCACCACACAAAATTATTCGTTGTTAAAAAAATACTATTATATGTTCCAACAACTAAATCAACCAATGGTAATTTAATAAATTTTAAAATATCTGGAATAAAAAAACACACTAGCAAACCAACAGCAATTCCTACAATTTTTTTAGATCTGTGTTTATCGCAATAATACAAGATTATGAGCATAATCAAGAGAGCTTGAACATACCATAATCCCCCCCCAGGGCTACTTACAATCCAATTATGTATACCTGATTTTAACGCCTCAATAACATTTTTGTGGTTTCTTACTATTTCATTTACCAAAACAATAAGAAAGTACCAACATCCCCATATTAAATACGGTTTTAAAAGTCTCTGTGCATAATTTTTTATAATCAATCTATAATCACTTTTTTGTAAATCTTTCCTATATATTTTACGTCCCAGAAAATATCCGCTACATACGAAAAAATATGGTACCGCAAAAGAAGTAATACAATATGTGAATGCGAAATAAGCTGATTCACCGTGATCCTTAAATGCCATTGTATGAATTGCGACTACACAAATTGCAAATATACATTTAAATAAATCAACAGCCGAAACTGTATTAGATTTCACTTTCAGTTCTGCCATAATAAACTCCTCTCCAGTTTAGCTTATCTACTAAACTTATTTCTGTTCACTCTTACATTATTTTTTAAGTTTTTTCAAAAGCATGACTGCCTGCTGAAATTCATCGCAATTATGATAAACCATATAATAAATAAAGTTTGGCAAGATACAGCATATAATCGCACGAACTACCAGATTTAATATTATCGGCAATACAATTTGTGAGCAAATATAATATGTAACAACGCAACTAATTGTAATAACCACCACATAGCCTACAATCTTTTTTAAATAAAGTGCCAGACAGTCTCTTTCAAACACATATGTAAACAAATTATGTAAAAGCCAAGGAATTCCAACAATCAAGACCGCAATGACGGTTGATAAAAGTATTCCATAAATACCTATAATTCTAACCAAAATAATATTAAGAATTAAATTGGTCAAAGCTGCTATCAATGGTCTATACCTATCCTCATGCCACATTCCTGAAGCATCCTTATATAGGTTAAGAAGACTGTTTAATTGCCGAATAAAAAAATAAATGGAAAAACAAATAACTGCATAAAAAGAAAGCATTAATTCCTTTCCAACCCATAACTCCATAAAAGGTTGGTATAAACACAATAAGCAAACTGTACAGATTCCGGCAATCCAACAAATAATAAACGAGAATTTTTTTAAATCCTTAAAATTTTTTTCCTTCGTTTCAACAACCAAACTATTTCCTATTCCAGCTGTACATGAATTAAAAATTATTGTTATAAAACCGGTAATAGCATTCAATATATAAAAATAGTTCTGATATACTGCTAAAACGGTTAATCCTAGAAATGAAGAAATAACAATCGTGTCTGCTGAATCATATATTACACTTCCGATTTTTGATGTAAACAAATCTTTAATACGTTGATTTATTCGCTTAATTTGTTTCTTATCAACATTCCCTTGTGGCTTATACTCTGGATACATTCTATCCGCTACAATTGCTGTTATAATGTTTGTTAATGCTTGAGTTATAAGCATCACCAAAACATATAAATAGTAATTTTTAAAAACAACTAATATTAATAATTGCAGACCATACTGAACAGTTATTGTAAACAAAGAAACCTTACTTACAATATCTGTTCTTTGGAAAGCCTGAAGAATACTATTTTTATACGCAAACAACCAGTATGACAAAACTGTTGCTCCTAAATTAAGTAAATATAATACGTAAATATTAATTCCATTAGGAACTTCCCCTGAAATTAGTCTAGGTATAAACGGTGTAAGAAATCCACCAACCAACGCAATAACAAGACCAATCACTCTATAATATGTTCTGTACAACTTCATTAACGCACATATCATGGTCTTGTTATCATCCGCTATGGGCTTATACATACTATAGATCATAGCACTACCAACACCTAATTCTGCAAGATTTAAAACTTGCAAAATTGATGTAAATAAGCTATTTAACCCCAAATATTGAACACCCATAAGGTAAATCATAGCCGTACGCATCAAAAAAGGGCCAATTACCTGGTATAATTTTAGCAATGTTCCAAATACAATATTTCTGGATGCATTTTTCGTTCTTTCAATTTTCATTCCGTCACCACCAACTTTATTTACCACTACTATCTGATATATTTTCCAGATACTTTATAGATTCTTTTCTTTTTTCATTTAAAATTGTGTGTCCAATTTGATAGTCTGCCTCAAATAAATCATTTTCCATTCCACTAGATGCATATTTTCGTTCTATAGAAAAAGTCTTCAACAGATTTTCAATTCTTGACATCATATCTGCTGTATTGTCTTGTCTATCAAACACAATAAATGGCTTTTCAAAAATAAAAGAAAATACACATGCATGGAATGAATCTGTTAAAATTAATTTTGCATGAGAAATCATGTAAATAAACTCAGACGGACCAAGTGCATATAAATCTTTTTCATTTTGTTTTGCAAGGTTGTAAATTTTCATTTCCCCTTTTATAGAAAAAGCCTTTTCTATATAGTCCTTCGCATTTTCTGGCATTTCCCCTAAAAAATATGTTAGTATATATGGACTATCTGTCTGAATATTAAGCATCTTTTTTTGAATACATTCCCACTGACACTTATCAAGCAACAGAGTTGGATCAAGAACAACTTGTGCTTCTCTATTACACAAATTTTTTATAATGGATGCTCCAGCATCTTCTCTAACTGAAATACGCTTAAATTCCAAAAGAGCTTTTGTATAATCACTTATTTGGTTTTCAGGAATCATTGATACCCCAAAACTTGCAGCATATGAAACCCTTTTATCTTTTTTGGCAAACCGCAAAAAGAACCCATCAAAAGTAGTTTTATTCACAGCCCAATATGGATTCCATACCTGATCGCTGCCTACTATAAAAAGATCATATTCCGAATCCAGATTTCTAAAATTATTTTTCTCGATCCAACGAGTATCCGTATGAATTTTTTCTGATCTGAATTGCAAAAAATTATCATTTCTTTTTTTCTGGTACTTTTCAACTTTAGCACATTGTATGCCTTTTTTACTAATGCGAACATCAATACCATATTTACAATATAATTTACGCCTAATTTTTCCATATAAGCAAAATGGTTCTTTAGAATAATATAAGGCAATAGTAGAAACCTCATGTCCCATATCAGAAAGCACCTGCGAGAGTGCATAATTTTGTAGCGTTCCTCCATAATTATCAAATTTAGTTGCATAAATTAATGTTACAATTCCAATCTTCATAATTCCTCTCATTCTATATTTAAGCTTATATAAATATTTTAAGCATGACCGCAAGTAATAAATACCACCTATTTTTAATAAATAATAATAGTAATTTCTGTTTAAAAGATAATGATTTATTAGGTAATTTATTCAGAATTTCTTTTATTTTTTTATTTTCTATATATCTGCAAATATTTTCATAGTTTTTTACAACTCCAAATTTATGACTGTCTTGAATCAAATATCCTATTATTTTATTGTAATATGTCAAATTTAAGACCTGCATTAACTCATCACTAATTTCAACCTGCAGATTTCTTAATGTATTTATTCTTGCCTCATAGGTTTTAATTTCATCACCAAGTGCTTCTAATCCTGCTTTCCGCATCGCACCTTCTTCATTAATTATATATGCCTGCAAAGGCAGATTACATATCTTCAAGCTAGAGGATTCTTGCAAATATTCCAATACAAACTTGGCATCTTCTCCAATTTTCATTTGAGAATCAAATCTTATTTTATTATTCTTTATAATTTCACTTTTGAAGAGCTTCCCCCAACAATTATTTAAACATTGATTTTCTATTGTCAATTTGATTAACGCCTCTGTATAGGAAAGTCCTAGTATATTCGGATAAATATAATTCTCCTTAATCTGTCCGTTAACAACATTCTTATGAGTAAATATAATTAAATCGTCATTAAATGCCATATTTTTTTTCAATATATCACCGGCATCTGAAAGTAAGTAGTCATCAGCATCAAGAAACAATATTTTATCTCCACTAGACAAATTCAAGGCAATATTTCTCGCATTGGAAACACCACCATTGGTAATATGTTTAATAATAAATTGGGGAATATTTTCTGTATATTTTTTCAATTTCAACCAAGTATTATCTGTGCTTCCATCATCAATAATGATACACTCATAGTCAATTTCATTAATTGTTTTAATAGACTCCACGCATCTACCAATATCGTTCTCTGCATTGTATACTGGAATTATAATACTTAATTTCATCATTTTCTCCTCAACATCAAAATATAACTTCTCAATTAATTCCAAAAGAAATAATATGGAACTGTTGCATTGTAACCTCGTAAAACAAACGCCTGATACCAAAAATAACCCACAACAGCCAAGATTACTATTCTATATATTTTTTTAGACTGTTTTGTAAAACAATTGTCTATATTTGCCAACAACAAAGCCATGTACGGGTAAAAATTATATCCAACTCTGGATACATATGTGTTAAATGTTGTTCCAAATTTAGAGAGTAAAATACAGCCAACACACATTATTAAAAATGTAGGCTCTACTTTTCTATTCTTCAAGCATTTAAATGTGAATACACCCAATATAATATAAATCAAATATTGTAAAACAGTATAAATATCTATTGCAGATGATGTTGAGTATCTTCCGTTTGCAAGATAACTTAAATAATTTTGTCGAATTATACCTCTTGCAACTAATAATTGTATTAATGAGGAACCAAAATATAATATTACAAATACTAAACTACAAAACAAAATTCCTTGCATGATTTTAACAACAGGTTGCTTATTTCTTCCAGCTCTGAGTAATAAATACATAGGTAGAATCAACACCGTTATCAAAGCTGATGAATGAAAAACAACAGCAATTATTGTAAACAAAATATACTGTTTAATTTTACCATCCGCCAAATATGTCCATGCCAAAAAAGCTATTGGAACTGCTATACACTGTCTCATTAAATTTAATGATATATTATACAAAAATAAGTTTATTAACAGCATTGCAAACCAAACAGGTGTATTAAATAATTTTTTACATCGTTTAAACGCTATATAAAAGAATACTTGTACCAAAATGGCATATACAAAAAAACCAATATGATAATCCTTAAAAAAGCGAGATAATATGTACGTCAAAAAATAGAATCCAAAATCGGAAAACATTGAATCCACTTTTGAAATAACATACGTAATAAAGCTGCTAGACGAAACGGCTTGGGTATAAAATGCTTTTCCATATACCAAAACGTCAGTTCCAACACTATCTGCACGACAAGCTGCTATTATAGATGGTATCAAAAGACCAATCACGATTAAAAATCTATTTAATTTTTTATCTTTTATCTTCTCCCCTGCATACAAAAAAACTGTCGAAGATAAAAATACTGATATATATATACTCAACTTCTTGGCTCCTTAAGATAAAAATCTTCCATATTTTTACTAGCACTAATAATATCGTATCCCGCTTGTTCTATTTTTTTAAAATAACTTTTTCTCAGATCCATTGTTAAAGGCTTATAACTACATATTTTATCTGCCCAAATCTCAACCGCATCTTCACTTATTGGTAAAAATTCAACTACATCGGTAACTGCCAACTCTGTTGTTACTCTATCTGAAACTATAGCTGTCAAACCATTGGCCTGCGTTTCAATTAAAACTACCGGAAGCCCTTCATATAAAGACGGAAGCAAAAAGCAATCGCAAGCATTCAAAATATCTGCTACATCATTTCTAACTCCAAGAAATCGAACTGAATTTTCTAATCCCATATCTTTTGCTAGATTTTTTATACTAGTCTCTTCCATTCCTCGACCAATAACCAATAATACTGTATCATTTCTTTTTTCTATAACCTTTTTATACGTTTTAAAAAGAAATGGATAATTTTTCTGACTAGATAAACGTCCGACAATCACTAATACCAGTTTATCTTCTAACGCCAGTTTCTTTCTAAGTTGATTTCTTTTCTCCTCATTAAACTTAAATAAATTTGTATCAACCGCATTTTTCATAATAAAAACTTCATTATTCTCAACGGCCTTTTTTCCCCACATATCAATTGCTGCATCTTGACCACATGCTAATTTATCTGTAACATAATGGCGTGCAATCATCATTCTAAAGAAACTAGCAAATTTTGATTTTTTACTTGTAACTTCATTTGCAATATGTGAATGCATACATCTTCTGGCTACATTATATTTTTTAGCGATACGCATAATCACATATCCCATTACTCCCATATGTGTATGAACAATATCATAGTTTCCCTGTTCTATAATATCTTCCATTTTTTTTATACACTCTTTGGGATTGGATTTATATGGCGGTAATTTATATATATTACATCCCATTTCTCTCAACGGTTTTTCATAAATTCCTTCATCATAATAACTATATATTATGAAATCAAAATGAATCTTATCATGTTCCATTTGCGAATAATACTCATATAAAAGTTTCGCAATTCCGCCTCCATCTAGCGATGGAAGTTCTTGTAAAACTCTTTTCATAATTCATATTTCCTCCATCAATCTTATCTCCACTAATTACGACCAATCATCAAAAGTTAACAAGCCACATCCACCTGTAACATAAACTGTGTCTCCATTAATCATTCGTCCAAGATCACTTACAAGAACAACTGATAGATTGGAAACTTCTTCTGGGGTTGTATATCGTCCAGAAGGTGACGCTGGACGACTGATACTTTGCTCATCATTTTCCATAAGCATTGACGTAGCTGTAGGCCCCGGTGCAATTGCATTTACTACAATCCCATCTGCACTCAAATGTTTAGCAAGTCCCAATGTCATTCCTCGTATACCCCATTTTGCAAGACCATATGAATTATTGGCAGGACGAATGGACGATGATGATGAAACATTCAAAATATTTCCCTGAATTTTATTTTCTTTCATATATTCAGCAAATAATTCACTTAAGAAATATGGGCCTTTTAAATCCGTATCAATAACCATATCAAAATCTGATTCTAATGTATTACCAAAAAAAGTTTTATTAATAACACCTGCATTGTTTACAAGAATATCTATTTTTAACCCCCCCAACAATGGATTTTGAAAAATATCTTTCATTTTGGTAACATCACAATTATCTAGTACAATCCCTATAACTTTTTGTTCCGCAAATTCTTTTTTTAGCTGATTAACTGCTTTTTCAATCTTACTCTCATTTCTTCCTGTTATTATAATATCCGCCTTATTTCTTAAAAAAGCCTCAGCAATAGCAAAACCAATTCCACTTGTGCCACCAGTAATAAGAGCACATCTGCCTTTTAACAATTCTCCATAAAGTATTGGATTATTAACAGGAATTTTCATAGAAAAAGTATTCTTTAATTTATATTTGATTTTACGAAGAATGTTCTTTATCATTTACTTATCCTCCAGTTACTTGCTAAACATACTTTTCAATTTTTTCGCTGCTTCTTGTCCAATAACACCCTTTATAACTTCTTTTCCTTTCTGCTTTACATCAACAGGTTTACTTAAAGCATAAAAATCATGAAGTACTTTTGCATCATTTGACATTTCTGTGAATACTTCCAATAATATTGGTTGATCACTGTTTTCATCCATAAATTCTTTTCTAGCTTTATCAAAGCTCAATTTATCATGTGCACATAAATATTTGAATCCATTTTCTTTAACCCATCCTTCTGCTTTAGTACAATGACGAGCAGTCGTATGCAAATCACTAGATTTGTTAATCCAAGTATAATTATAATAAAATTCCCCGCCTCCTTCATTGTTAATCAATAATATACGTACATTCTTATTAATGTGTTTAATACGCATTGCGTTCATATCATAAAAATATGCAAGATCTCCAATTATTAAATAACATAAATCTTTTCTCGCACATGCTTGTCCTAGAAAGCTAGACATACAACCATCAATACCAAATGTTCCAATATTAGCATATACTTTAACATCTGGTTTTAAACAACAATAATTAGTGATTCTAATTGCATTATTAATTGCCATATGAATCATAGAATTAGAGCCCACATTTTCAACAACTTCTTTTATTGCATACACATTAGAATACTCAAATTCAGGATACTTAATTGATTCTTTATATTCCTTTAGCATAAGATTATATTCATTATCATTTTGAATATCTCCTGCTTTTGTATTAAAATACTCAAAAAACCATTCTGGTGTACACTCAAAAATGGTTGTTAAATTTTTAAATAAATCTACTACTCTACCATCTTCCTGAATAAGCCAATGCTCACATTTTCCTGGAAATCGTCTAAGCATTTCTTTCAGTCCAGCAACAATATTTCCTCCAAATGAAACAACTATCTCTGGCATAATTTCTTCAAATTTTTTATTTGTGATATATTGTGTATCCGTACATAATACCGTATTAATATAATCCGGATCATTTATGTTAGACATATACTCTATTGATACCGCACAATTGAATTTTTTCGAAAATTCTTTTATCTCTGTTTTTAATTTTTCAGATACATTACTATTCTGTCCGCAAACAAGCAGAATTTTTTTACATCTCTTTAATTTTTCTACTCTATCATCCCATTTTTCCTGCTCATAAGCATACTGTAATCTTTCAAATTTCGTAACCTCTGGTAATTCTTTTACAGTAAATGAGACATTATAACTATTCATTGGAATATTAATATGTACTGGGCCTTTTCCATGATGATCTAACTCTAACAAGGCTTCATTCACTAATCTTTGACACCATATAAAGTCATCTTTAGTATCCACAATAGGTAAATTTACAGATTTTTTTACATGTCTATCAAACATTCCTACCTGATCAATCATCTGATCCTCTCGTTGTCCTAACATATGTGGATCTCGGTCGCTTGTTAAAATAACAAGAGGAACATCTTGATAAAAAGCTTCCGCAACAGGTGGCCAATAATTACAAGATGCTGTAGATGCTGTACAAGATATTACCACTGGCTCACCTGTTTCTTGAGCCAATCCTAATGCAAAATACCCAGCACTTCTTTCATCAACGACTGAATAACATTTAAAATATGGATCTTCTTCAACTGAATGAACAAATGGTACATTTCTACTACCAGCAGAAAGCACGCAATGTCGTATTCCATATTTTTTGAGTAATGCAATAATAATTTGATATGATTTTAATTCTGTATACATAATTTATCCCCCTATTTACAACTTTCTTTCAAAAAATCAAGTGTTCGTTTTCTTTCCCTTGAAAGAACTTCGTTTACATATTCATAATTAATTACATCATAACTAAATTCACTTTCTCCCACTGCACGATGCTTTGTTCCTGTCAATTCAAGAATACTACTAATCCTCGTGCTATATTTTCCCGGATAAAAAGCATAAAAGTCCTTATTAAAGTTTAACGAAAAAGCTACGCAATGAAATGAATCTGTGATTACACTTTCTGCATTATAAATTAATGACAAAAACGCTTCTACGCTAGGACTATATTTCATTTTTCCTTGATCCTTAAAATGATTTAAATAATAACTTACACGTATAATTTTACAATTCTTTTCCTTTGCCAATTTTTCTGCAAATTTTTCTAACTTATCATTTGGATTCAATTTATAAATTAAAATATATTTACCATTATTCGCATCTGGAGCAATTAATGGTTTCCAATCCTCTAAACTTAATCCTAACGTAGGATCTAATACCTGCTGAACTGATTCATATCCTAATTTCTTTATTAATTTAACTGCTGAATCTTCTCTAACCGAAATTGCAGAATATTTTAGTACAGCATTTTTAGTCTGCTCTAATTCTTTTTCTGGAATTTCATCCATACCTATGCTTATCGCATACCCAATTCTTTTTTTCCCTGTAGGTGCAAATTCTAAAAAATATGCTGGTAGAAAGCCTCCATTATATTCACTGTTCCAAGTTTGATCACTTCCAGTACAATAAATATCAGCTATTGGAGGATTCATTTTTAACTCGTCAAATGAACTATAACGTTTCGTCATAGAAACCGTTTTTTTCAAAAATTCCTCGCTAAATTTTTTTCTTCGCTTATTTTCTATTTTTTTACTAATTATAAATAATGCTTTTTTAACAGGTTTTTTTTCATATCCTTTTGCAACTACGCCTGCTTTTATTTCTTCTGTTTCACTTGCATTTGGTCTAACATAATCTATTACTTCTGTTTCTAAACCTAACTTTTCAAAGACTTTACAAGTGGCATAAGTTTGCAGTAATGAACCATAATGCCAAATATAATGTAACGTAATTATATCAATCTTCATTGTTTCTTTAATTTACCTTTCTATTTCCATCACAAAAATTATATACTTTAAGAAAAACTCCTTTTCCCAACATAAGAGAAACTATCTTAACCTTGTCATTTAATGGTACACGATTTGAAGTCAAAAGTTTATGTCTATTATCTTTAATAAATAATATAATTCTATTTTGATATTCCAAAAATGCCTTGTTTCCACTATTTAAAATCTGCTGCAAATTTTTCAAATATGTATGAGCTTGTAAATCTAATATCTCATCACTACTTTCTGGCCATTTTGTTAACAAATACTCTGATACGTTATCTGCTACATCTAAAACACTCAATGTTTTAATTGAACAAGCATCATGCATTATTGATCCTAAGCGTTGTATATAATAGTATAATTTGGCATCACTATAAACAACTCTTGTTGCCTTCGAAAATACATGATATGTAGTCGCATAATCCTCATAATTTTGGCCTTTAGGAAAGCGGATATTTTCCCACAAAGAAACGTCATATAATTTTCCCCAACTTGTGTGTGTAGCTTCTTTTCTAAGTAACATCATTCTAATTGCTTCTTCTGTACTTACGCATTTCTCTACATTTATGGGGAATTTATGTGGCTCTTCATTTTCAAGTAATAACTGTCCTTGAACCATACAAATTTGAGCATTTTCTTTTAGGATTAGATCATACATATATTTTAAATAATTATCATCAATGTAATCATCACTATCAATAAATGTTACATATTTCCCTGAAATACGTTCTAAGCCATAATTACGTGCATCTGATAATCCACCATTTTTTTTATGATAAGTTTTTACCCTAGTATCTTTTTCAGCATATTTATCACATAATTGAACGGTTGAATCCTTAGCACCATCATCAATAAGTAAAACCTCAAAATCGGTAAAACTCTGATTAAGAACTGAATTCATACATTTATCTAAATATTTTTCAACATTATATGCTGGAATAATTACACTGATTGTTGGCATTAAATCACCTCTTTATATCTATTTAACATATCAAATATACTTATGCTTATTCATCTTATTCAATATCTTCACTGTAAAATCGAAACCAAAATAACTTAGTAAACACGCCCCTCTTACCCTAACACTAGCAGAGGAATCTTTAATCAATTTACCTCGAATTTTTTTAATATTATTAATTATAATTTTCTTTTCTGGAATATCTTCATTTATTTGTGCCAATATATGAAATTGTGCAGCAAAATATCTACTTCGAGCTGCTGCTACAAATTCAGGATAATTTTTTTCAATATCATCCAACATCATTTGAGATGTTGCGATGCAATCCATTTTTTTCGGAGTAAACTTCTCATTTTCAATACTATTTTCTCTAATTTGGTATCTATATAATTCCTCTGATGTATATGCAACTTTGTTACACTTCAACAAAGCCTTATATGTTGTTGGAATATCTTCATGAATTAAACCTTCCGGAAACGTAACACCTTTAAGTGTATCTAAACGATACAACTTTCCCCATGCTGCAACATCAAACTCCTTTTGATATAACATACTTTTAATTGCATCTGAAAAATCATAGCACTTTTCTTTAATGCAATCTTGACTATGTAAATGCACAACACCTCTCGTTTTCGTAAAAACAGAATTCTGACACACCGCAACTTCCGCTTGATACTTGTGCAGCAATTTTAACAAGTTTTCCACAAATTTTTTTTCAAGCACATCATCGCTATCTACAAATGTAATGTAGTCACCCTTCATTACCTGCATTCCAGCATTACGTGCACTCGATAAGCCACCATTTTCTTGATGAATCACTATAATTCTATCATCATCTTTAGCCAATACATCACACATCTCTCCGCATTTATCTGGAGATCCATCATCTACAAGAATAATTTCCAAATTAGTATGTGTTTGATTTTGAATACTTGTTACACAATCAAGCAAATCATCTTCAACCTTATATATTGGCACTATAACTGACACCAATTCATGTTTTTTTTCTTCCATTAATATTTTCCTTCAATAATATCTGTATATAATCTAATATACTTTCTCTTCATTGCCTCTGTGTTATAAATTTCAAGCACATCTTGATATGCTCTCTCTGGAAGTTCTTTAGGGAACTTCTTCATAGCTGCTTTTATATGTTCAGCATACTGCTCTGCCTTATCACATACATATCCATTGATACCATCGTGAATAACACTTTTATTTCCCATTGTGTTACTAACAAGAATTAATTTCTTAATGTACATATTTTCAATAAGGCTCATTGCAATAGCTTCCCCAAGACTGCATAGTACAAATGCATCAGCACCTTTTGCCATAGCTAAAGCTTCCTTACGAGGTTTCCAACCAGTCACTTCAATATTAGGAGCAGTCAATTCGTTTTCAAGTTCACCATTACCAATCCAAATAAATCTTGCATCTGGCACCAATTCTGCAATCCTATTAAAAAGCTGTGGTTGCTTCTGAACGCACGCCCTACCAAGTGTAAATACTGTAAACTTATCATTTTTGACAGGCTTAATTCCATCAAGAGAGGCAGAAAGATCTGCAAGATTCACACCAGTTTCAACATAAGCAGTTCTCTTCGAAAATTTCTTTGCTTCTTCATCTTCACTTTCACAGCAGGTAAGTGTTAATGCTCTGTTTCCAAGAACTTTTTCGGCAAATTTATATACCTTGCTCTTCTTCCCCGGCCCCATAAGAATATGAGCATAACCGTGTGGCGTATAGACAACCGTATTATTCTTTCCCTTATATGCAAGTCGACCTAAACCACCTGCAACCGAAGAATGCAGATGAATTACATCCGGCTTTACTTTTTTTTCAATCTGACGAAGTTCTTTAATTGCTGCAATATCGCTTTTTAAATTAATTAGTCCATTAACACCAACATTTTTCATCTCAATTAAATGCACTTTCTTATTCAGAAAGTCTTTGTAGTTCTTAGGCGTCTGAGGTCTAAGTGAATACGCCAAATATACATCAAATTCATCCGCCATATCATTACAAAGTTGCGATACGTAAGTAAATACGCCTCCTCCAAAAGCCTCACAAACCATTAAAATTTTCTTCTTTGCCATATTTACTCTCCCAATTCTTTCTCACACTTATCCAACACAGCTGCAATAACTTGATCCATATCATAATATTTGTACTCACCAAGACGACCACCAAAAATTACTTTATCCTCTGCTTCTGCTAATTTCTTATATTCGCTATACAATAATCCATTCTTGGCATCGTTAACTGGATAATACGGCTCGTCGCCTGGTTTCCATTCACTACTATACTCACGACTGATGATAGTCTTAGGAAGATCATTTCCATTCTCATCTTTGCCAAACTCGAACCATTTATGTTCAATGATACGAGTCCACGGTGTCTCAGAATCTGTATAATTAACCGCAGCATTTCCCTGGAAATTTGACTTATCCAGAGTTTCCGTTTCAAAACGAACAGAACGATATTCCAATGGTCCAAGCTTATAACCAAAATAAGCGTCAATTGGTCCAGTATATACAATTTTATCAGCCATAGCATCTAGCTCCGATTTATGTTCAAGATAATCAGTATCCAAACGAACCTCAATACCATCCAGCAAATTAGCAATCATTTTTGTGTAACCACCTATAGGAATGCCTTGATATAAAGCATTAAAATAGTTATTGTCAAAGGTCAGACGTACTGGTAATCGCTTAATAATGAAAGCCGGTAAATCTTTACAATCACGTCCCCATTGTTTTTCGGTGTAACCCTTTATAAGTTTTTCATAAATATCACGTCCTACAAGAGAAATAGCTTGCTCTTCCAAATTCTGTGGATTGCCAGTGATTTCCCTACGCTGCTCTTCAATTTTTTCAGTTGCTTCTTCAGGTGTTACAACTCCCCACATCTTGTTGAATGTGTACATATTAAACGGAAGAGAATAAAGTTCACCTTTATAATTAGCAACCGGAGAATTTGTAAAACGATTAAATTCTGCAAACTGTGTAATATAATTCCATACTTTTTTATTGTTAGTATGAAAAATATGTGCACCATACTTATGGACATTGATGTCCTCGATTTTTTCGGTGTAAATGTTGCCCGCAATATTAGGACGTTTATCCACAACTAAAACAGATTTCCCATGTGCTTTGGCTTCATGAGCGAAAATTGCTCCATAAAGACCAGAACCCACTACTAAATAATCAAATTTTTTCATAATTTACTCCTTCAATTATTGATATTTCCCTTAAAAAGTATTTTTGTATCTATAATCACATCCGGCAGGATGATACTTTTCTTTTTAATACCATTGTTTAATTTGTTTTATATTTATAACTTATCTAACATTCTTTCTTGCGGTTTGATTTCTATTTGCAGAAACCAAACCGCTGATTGATATTTAATTACATAGAACCATCTTTTCTAAAAACCACCATCACTGTTTTAAATAATATTTTTATATCTAGCCCAATGTTCCAGTTTGTGATATACTCTTTATCAAGACGAACTACTTCTTCAAAATCGGTAATATCACTTCGTCCGCTTACCTGCCACATGCCAGTGATTCCCGGCTTAATTGCCAGCCTTGCACGATGGTGAAGCTCATACAGATTCGTTTCTGAAATCAAGGGTGGGCGAGTACCTATAATCGACATATCGCCACGTAATACGTTAAAGAATTGCGGAAATTCATCTAAACTTGTTCGTCTGATAAAATCACCGATTCCTGTCTTATGTGTCCCATCTGGAAGTATCTTATTTCCGATAACACGAGGATCAAAGTCCAGTTTAAACATCTTTCCATCTCCAAGTTTGTTATCTTTCATAAGCTCTGCCTTACGTTCTTCTGCATCCATATACATACTGCGGAACTTGTACATTTTAAATTTCTTTCCATTCTTTCCTACTCGTTCCTGAGCAAAGAAAATTGGTCCCGGTGATGCAATATAAATTGCCGGTCCGACAAAAATACAAATGATTCCGGTAAAAATACATCCAACTAATCCACCCGCAATATCCATCAATCGTTTTAATATTAACTGTCTGGTTGATGCATAATTAATACTTGTCGTAAGGACTGTGTAATTACCAACCTTTTCCACAAACTGTTTTTTCCCTGGCACACTTGTGATCTTTGCAAGATTAAGATGAATGGTTACTCCTGTCTCTGATAATTGCTCAATTAACTCTGACGGATACGGAAGAACTTCTGAAACAACAATCAGAACTTCATCAATCCATTCCTGACATACATACATTGCTGCAGTCTCTTCGTTGGCAACTACCGGAACTCCATGAATTTCTCTTCCAGTCCAGTCCGCATCAATTACAGCTACACCAGCCAATGAGAATCTGGCATAATTGTTTTCCTGCATACTTAACACTACTTGTTCAGCCACATCTTCTGATGTTACAATCAGTAGTTTACGTTCTCCGCCATCCTTCATCTGTTTTCGCAGAAGTTTTTTCCAAAGTTCTCTGACAACATACGTCATTACTAAATAAATTATTATGGTCAGCATCAATGTTAATCTTGAAAAGTCCTGCCCTTCATGAAGCAGGAATAAATATAAAACCGCTAAGGCACCTACCATAATCGCATGATTTAACGTAACTACAAAATCACGATAGTATCCTCTCTTTAACACGCTTTTCATGGTGCCATATGCAAAAATCATAACCAGATCTGCCAGTTCAAGGAAAACTGCCATATTTCGATAAATAATTGTTTCATATGGATTAAATCCATATCCGCTAATTGCATATGCCAGAACATACGCTAATTGCAAACAGATCATGTCTAAGATTATAAAATCTGTGTGTTTTAACCATCCTTCAGAATCTTTTCTATACATAGATTTTTTTCTTTCCCCTTCCATTTTTTTGTAATCTATCTGTTAATCTACAATCGTCCCCACAATTGTAGAGATTGCCTTCATATTTGAGTGATTTAAAACTAGATAGGATTATTGCTACACAAAGAAGAGCATTAATCCAGAATATGTTAAGATTTGTTGAGATATGTAATTCCGTCCATAGCCATACCCCCGAACACAAGTAAGCAGCACATGGGAATCACATTTTGAATATTTAGATATGTGATATAAGAGTTTCGATATTCAGTTTTCTTTTTCTTTTCATTCCCATTAATATGTACTGGGGTATCCATCGTACACTTTCGTTTTGATATTCCTAACATTTCATATCTCCCTTACTGTACCCCCCCCCGACAAAATCGAGGGCTACTTCCTTATCTCTTTTTTCTCATTTATTTCTTATATTTTTCTCCAACGACAGATAACCTGTGAACGTCTTTCGAGGGACATCCGCAGGCTCAGCCATTACCTCCTATTATTTATGATTCTCATTTACTTATTTATAATTGGGTCAAAATAAGCATCCAGGAAACCACTTTATTATATATTTCCGCTGGAAATGCGATTGGTTTCCTTTAATGAAAAATCATAAGAATCATACTAAGGAACCTAGCTAAGCCAACGAAAACCCTGTAAAATCAAGCTTTTTCTCGGTTGGCTCTATTATACCGCCGACTCC
>OLYB01001264.1_pt1 | contig 20380 bp, 12 predicted proteins | sample 1674481 | NCBI WGS metagenome assembly OLYB01 (sample SAMEA103958167, study PRJEB25191) | human gut metagenome
TTATCAGGGAAAAAAGAACGTTTCCGGAGAAAAAATACGCCAGATGAGGAATATGAAACGGATGTCGCAATCTGCGCTGGCAGCAAAAATGCAGGTGGAAGGAGTGATGCTGGAGCGTGACAGTATCAGCCGGATCGAAGGAGGAGAACGTTTTGTGGCAGATTATGAACTGCGGGTGTTTGCAAAGGTGTTCTATAACCATTGCGGGTTTTACGGGGATGACCTGAAAACCGCCAAGCTGGAACGCTTTATTGATAAGCAGGGTAAGACCGAAGCTTTCCGTGCGGCATTTAAGGAGATCAACGGTGAGGAGTGGGTCGATACCCGCTCCGCTTCCGGCTTCTTCGAGGACGACATCGTTGAGGTAATGCAGTCGGTTCTCGGCATGAGTGAAACAGCGGCAAGAAACTGGTTTAACGGTGAAGAAAATGCCGATATGAGTATTAAGCAGCTTGTTTCCGAGATTAAGGAATATGTGGATAGTAAGGGGGATAACTTCCGGCTGCTGTTCTGCGTGGATGAAGTCGGGCAGTATATCGGCGATGACGGCGACCTGATGATAAATCTACAGTCGCTGGTAGAGGAAATCGGTGATAAGTGTCGGGGCAAGGTATGGGTCATGGTGACCAGCCAGGAGGGCATCGATTCTGTCGTAAAGATCACCGGCGATGATTTTTCCAAAATTCAGGGGCGCTTTAATACCCGCTTAAGCCTGTCCTCCTCGTCGGTTGATGAGGTAATCAAAAAGCGCATACTGGCAAAGACGGATGAAGCAGATAGCCTTTTGAAGATGGAGTATGAGAAGGAAGCTTCCGGGCTAAAGAGCCTGTTTGTCTTTGATAATCCCATTCTTGATATTAAGGGCTTTACCAGCGCGGAAGAGTTTAGCGCAACCTTCCCCTTCATCCCCTATCAGTTTATTATCATCCAAAAGGTACTTGCCGAAATCCGCAAGCACGGAAACTCCGGCAAGCACCTTTCCGGCGGCGAGCGCTCTATGCTTTCCGGCTTTCAGGAGGCGGCACAGCGCATCGAAAATAAGGATGAAAACGCGTTGGTTCCGTTTTATCAATTCTATGACACGGTGCATACCTTCCTGGAAAGTACCATACGCCGTGTGATCGACCGCTGCCAAAATGCCGCCGATGCCCATGACGGCTTGGAGCAGCAGGATGTCAATGTGCTGAAGCTGCTGTATTTGATTCGATACATCGATGATATCAAGGCGAATATAGAGAATATCTCTATTTTGATGATCGATGATATTCACGCCGACAAAATTACTCTGCGAGCCTCTATTGCGGCGTCACTGGATCGCCTGCTGACCCAAAATTATATCTCCCGTAATGGGGATACCTATACCTTCCTGACCGATGAGGAGCAGGATGTTGCCGTTGAGATCAAAAACACCAGCGTAGACAGCGCTCAAATCGTCCAAAGCATTTCCCAGACAGTCTATGGTGAAATCTATCCCGCAAAAAAGTTTAAGTACGGCCGGTATGATTTTGCATATGACCAGTATGTCGATGAAACGCTGAACGGTGCCTCCTGCGGCGGGATGCGGCTGCGCATTGTCACGGCGGCAGCCGATTTCCTCGAGGGCGGAGAGGCAAGGCTTCTTATGGAATCCCAAATTAACAACGAGGCCATTGTAGTTCTCTCGGCGGATACTCCGTATTATGATGAGCTGGAGCAGGCAATGAGGATCCGCAAGTATGTAAAGAAGCGGAATGTTTCGCAAATGCCGGAAAGCTTCCAGCGGATCATTCGGGACCGCAACGATGAGGCACGGAGGCTGGAAAGTCATGCCCGCAGCTTAATCGAAAAGGCCATCGTTGATGGAAAGTTCTATGTCCACGGTGAGATCTTGGAGCAGAGATCCGGTTCTGCAAAGGAAAAGCTGGACGGTGCCATGACCAGCCTGGTGGAGAGTGTCTATTCCAAGCTGAATTATGTCAATCGGTTTGCCGACAGTGATGCAGACATTTTGGAGATCCTAAACGGAGCATATGAGGAGATCGGCATTGCCGGGACGGGCGCCAATAACGAGGAAGCACTAAATGAGATCAGCCAGTGGCTGGAGCTGAAAAACCAAAACGGCGTTGGCGGTACGATCTCAATGGGCGATGTGCAGCGCAGGTTCCAGGCACTCCCCTTTGGCTGGCGAGAAATAGACATTGCCGCACTGGTCGCGCGGCTGGTCGTACAGCAAAAGATCCAAATTCGATATGGTGGTGCTGTTGTAGAAAAGGACGACCGTCGGTTGGTGGATTATCTGCGAAAGAAATCCGAAATTGATAAGGCAATAGTGGTGCGCAAGGTTGCCCCGCCCGAGGAGCTGATTCGTAAGAGCGTAGCTTTCCTGCGGGATTATAAGAATGCCATGGATGTTCCCACCGATGCGGATGCCTTGAATAGCTATGTTTTGGCGATATTTGAGACGAAACGGGAGTACTGCCAAAAGCTTTTGGATAACTACTATTCCAAGGGCACATATCCCGAAAAGGAGAAGGTGGAAACAGAATACAGGCTGATGGTGGACATTCTTGGACAGCGCAAGGACAATATTGCGTTGCTCACCAATATGGTTCGTCTGCAGGATGAGCTGTTTGAGTCCGCAGAGGATATGGAAGATGTGGAAATGTTCTTTAAGGCGCAGAGAGAGGTGTACGATGACGCTCAAAGATGCCTTACCGATATAAGCAGAGAGCGTGAGTATTTTGCGGCGGATGCTGATACCATTAAGGCCATTGGCGATATCACAGCCATTCTCTCCATGCCCCGCCCCTATTCCCGCATTGGCGAGCTGCCGGAGCTGATTCGAAAAATCAACACAGCGTATGCCAAGCAGTTGACTATAAAGCGTGAGGAAGTGCTGGAAAATATTCGTCACTGCATGGAGGACGTTCACCAGCTGGCAGGTGAGGTGAGAAATGCCGGAGATGTTCTGCGGGCAGCTGACGGATATTTTGAAGAAAAGCGCAAAGCGGTAGCCGAAGCCACCACGCTGACCCAGTTGGATGCCATGACCACGCAGGTGCTGAAATACAGTGAAAATACCTGCCGCTACCTGGAAAAGCTGCACGATGACGGCGATCCATCTTGGTCGGATCCTCCTGCAAGGAAGATCACCACGATTCGTAGGTATGACCTGTGTGCTGCCAAACGGCTTCAAAGCAAGGAAGACGTGGACAAATATGTGGAGTCGATCCGTGAGAAGCTGATAACGATGCTGGAAAGCTGCGACGGGGTGCAGATCAATTAAGGAGAGTAGGACAGGTGGATAAGAGCAAGATCCAAAAATTTGCTATGTGGGCGCGAAACGAGCTGATCGCTCAGGTTTCCCAGCGTGCCTACCAATATGGAATTGACGAATCCGGCTTCGGTGACGCTTCTGCGGACACCCTCAATGGGCGGCTGCTGACAGCGGAGGAAAAGTCCCAGCGGCAGGAACTCATCAAGCAGATTCGGGAAAAGGGCTATAAGCAGGTCATGGAAGAGGTTGCCTACACTTGGTTCAACCGCTTTATTGCCCTGCGCTTTATGGAGGTCAATAACTACCTGCCCTCCCATATCCGTGTATTTTCCGATGCCTCCGGTGCGTTTAAGCCGGAGATCCTTCGTGATGCGCTGCATTTGGAGCTGCCCGGGCTGAACCACGCCAAGGTGGCAGAATACATAGAGAACAGCGAAACCGAAGCCCTGTACCGCTACCTGCTGCTGACGCAGTGTAAGGAGCTGAAAGCCGCACTGCCGGACATTTTTGCTTTTGGTGTCCGAGGAGAAGATTACACTGAACTGCTATTCCCCAACAACATACTTCGTCAAGATAGCGTTCTTGATCACTTGGTTTCTGACCTCCCAGAAGAGGACTGGCAGGATGCCGTTCAGATTATCGGCTGGCTCTACCAGTATTACAATGACGAGCGGAAGAACGAAGTCATCAATATCTACAAGGGAACCGTCAAGAAAGAGGACATTCCGGCTGCTACTCAACTTTTCACAACCGACTGGGTTGTTCGCTACATGATAGACAATTCTCTTGGGCGCTACTGGATTGAGCGTCACCCGGAAAGCAAGCTGGCGGAGAAGTTGGAGTTCTTTGTCACGCCGAAAAACGGTGAGATCAAGTATATCGACGAGTTTGTGAAGCCGGAAGACGTCAAGTTCCTCGACCCCTGCATGGGCAGCGGTCATATTCTGGTGTATGCCTTCGATGTCCTAATGGAGATTTATAAGGAAAGCGGTTATACCGAGCGTGACGCAGCGGCGATGATCGTCCAGAACAATCTCTTTGGGCTGGATATTGATGACCGCGCCTCTCAGCTTGCCTACTTTGCCGTCATGATGAAGGCAAGAAGCTATGACCGGCGTTTCCTGAGCCGTGGTATCGAGCCGAATGTGCTTGCCATCAAAGAAAGCAACGGCATGGGTGCAGCTGTCCGGGACGGGCTGACAGCGGATGCGGAGATGAACGCAATCAGCCAATATCTTGTGGACACCTTCCGCGATGCAAAGGAACTGGGTTCTATCATTACCGTCGAGCCAAAGGACTACGACGGCTATATGGTATACCTTGACGGCTGCGATGGACAGGGGCAGCTCACGATGGAGGATGCTGACTGGTTGCAGAACACTCGACCCATGCTCAAGGCGCTGGCGCGTCAGGCAAAGGTACTGTCGGCTAAATATCCCGTTGTCTGCACCAATCCGCCGTATCTGAACAAGATAGAGGGCAGATTGAAGACTTTCGTGACAGAGAACTACAAGGACTATTCCGGCGATCTGTTCAGCGTCTTCACCTATCGCAATCTGATGTCCTGTAAGCAGGACGGCTATTGCGGCTATATGACGCCGTTTGTCTGGATGTTCATTAAGACCTATGAAAAACTGCGCGAGTTCATCATCCGGAACAAGAGCATCGCTACGCTTGTTCAGATGGAGTATTCCGCCTTTGAGGAAGCCACTGTGCCGATCTGCTCCTTTGTTCTGAAAAACGGGGAAGCAACGGAGAACGGGCTTTACTTCAAGTTGTCCGATTTCAAGGGCGGTATGGAGGTTCAGAAACAGAAGGTCTTGGAAGCTCTTGTAAATAAAAACTGCGGATACTTCTATGAAACTGATCAGTCTAACTTCTCCAAAATCCCCGGTTCTCCGGTGGCGTATTGGGTGAGTGAACAGTTTTTAAAAGTATTTGGATCTCCATATACAATAGGAACGCAAGCAGAAGCAAAAAAAGGATTGACAACTTCAGATGATGCAACCTTTTTGCGGCTTTGGTATGAAGTGCCCGTAGCAGCGGTAAAGTTTAATGCTCAAAATACTGATGACGCTAATCTATCTGAGGCAATATGGTTTCCATTAAATAAAGGCGGAGAGTTTAGAAGATGGTATGGAAACAATGAATATGTTGTAAATTGGTTAAATAATGGTCAGAAATTGCGTGCATTTTCCAAATCTGTTATTAGAAATGAAGATTATTATTTTAGAGAAGCTGTTTCTTGGAATGACATAACTTCTGGTTTGGTGTCATTTCGCTATAAGGCTCAAGGACAAATATTTAATGATGCAGGACCAAGTATATTTGGAGATAATGATACTTTGAAATACTTAATTGCTATGGGAAATAGTAAAGTAATGCAAGAAATATGTTTCTTTATTACACCAACCATACATTACACTGTAGGACAAATTTCAAATGCTCCAATGATTTATCCGAATTGTAATGAGAAAAGAGAGAATGTACTTGACCTGTCAGATAATAATATTCTGTTATCCAAAAATGATTGGGATTCCTATGAAACCTCGTGGGATTTCAAACGGAGTCCGCTGGTGTGAGGTGCAGTACCATGCAAGATAAGTTTGAAGTAGAAAGACGCGCAAGGATAACATTAGAAGTGGTTTGCGACTATCCCATCGAATGTCTGATTTGTGCGGATAAGCCCGATCTTCAAGATACGACTCACTCATACGGCATTGAGGTCGTTGAGGATTGTTACTCCAATGAGAAGGAAGCCTTGCGCTTTATTTCAAATGTATGGCACAAACCGACATCAGAGATCAGTTCGGAACAAATTAGAAAGTTGGAAAAACTCGGCGGATCAATAGCAGAAGAAAACGGAGTTATCGCAAGGGCTGCACTTGGCACAACAGTTGATAGTCCTGAGCATTTAATTAGTACAATCAAGAAAAAGGTCGAGAAGTTAAATAGCGGCGGTTATAAAAGCTTTTCTAAATATGGGTTGTATGTTTTTGTTAATACAGTATCCTTATTTGATTTATATGTACTGAGCGTGATAGAGGTTATTGCAGAGTATCAGATCGGTAAAGCATATGTGTACGAAACGGTATATCTGGACGGTGGTTATGAGATATGTATATGCAACATGAAGCAAAGATCCTTCGTCCGTGAGCCAATAAACAAAGAAAAAATCCGTGAGAAAATATGGGAAGACTAATTCCCACTAAATACGCCGCACATTAGCCATAATTCGATATCTCACATTTCACGCAAAAGAGAAGGAGTTTGGAATGATTTATACACTGATGCATTTTGATACACCGCTTATTGTGTTCTCCGCTGAAAAACAAGCGGAAACAAATATCAGAATAATCGAAGTTCATGAGGAAAACAAAGAGTTATTCCCTCTCGATTTGGCTGAAATATCTGAAAGAGGTATAGAATCATGGATCAAGCACCGTTCTATACCCAAAAACCGTGCCTATGTTGATACTCTTCTCTCCTCCTTGGGGTTGAGTATAAACCGTCCTTTGGATTTGATAAGCGTATCAAAGGGGCTTAGCCTAAATGACTGCTATTGGCTAAAGCAGGAAGACAGCAGTGACAGCTTTGATGGCGTGAATCTATACGATAACAGGTTCAGCCGTGTTTTGGGGCAAATAGCATTTACCGGCTACGGCAGCAGCAATGTTTCGGGGTTGACTTCAAGTCCGGAATTTACCACAAACGGCATGCTTCCTAAGTGTTGGCGAAGAATTGATGGCAAGATTCTTCTGTACAAAGGCGGCACAATGGGCGCATCCAACACTGGAAATGAGCCGTATTCGGAGTTTTACGCTTATCAGATCGGAAAAATCCTTGGCATAAATGTCATCCCGTACAACCTCTCGAAATGGAAAGATATACTCTGCTCGACCTGCGAGCTTTTTACCAGCAAGGATCTTTCCTTTGTCCCCGTGGGAAGAATAGTCCGCTCCGGCGGGATGCAGGCAGTTAAAGAGTACTACAAAGAATTGGGACCTGAATTCGAGAAAGCACTGAATGATATGTTAATTTTTGATGCCTTGATCTTCAACACGGACAGGCATTATGGCAATTTTGGATTCCTCATTGATAGCCATACAAACAGTATTATTGCGCCCGCTCCGCTTTTTGACCATGGAAACAGTTTATTCAATTTTGCCGGCGTGGATGCACTCAAAAGCAAAGAAAGCTTCTTGAAATATGCAAAAGCACAGATGCCGTGTGTGTACGACGACTATGTTGCAGAAGCAAAAAAGGTCTTGACCCACGATTGGCGAAACGCTATCAGAAAGCTTCTGGATTTTAAGCTTCCAAAACACAGCAGGTACAACCTCGGCAAAGAAAGATTAAGCCTTATTGAATATGCTGTTAGCCAAAGGGCATCGGAACTTCTGGAGGGATAATTGATATGGGACGATTGATAAGCGATAAATACGCCGCATGGAAGGCCGAGTGCGAGACCCGCTTTTTGCAGCTCCAAAAGAACGAGGAGGAGCTGAACCGTATTTTTATCGATATTTACGGCTTGCAGGGCGAATTGACGCCGGAGGTGGCAGATAAGGATGTGACGGTGCACAGGGTCTTTGACAGCAAGGATGATGTACCGGAGACCATGAAGGGCAGTAACTATATCCGCACCATGCGGGATGAGATCGTTTCGCTGATCTCCTATGCCGTAGGCTGTATGCTGGGGCGGTACTCCCTGGATGTGGATGGGCTGGCATATGCAGGCGGCGAGTGGGACGACAGCAAGTATAAAACCTTCATCCCGGATAGCGATAACATTATCCCCATCTGCGATGACGATTACTTCGATGACGATATCACCGGACGCTTTGTGGAATTTGTTCGCACGGTTTACGGCGAGGATACGCTGGAGGAAAACCTCCGGTTTATTGCCAATGCCCTTGGCGGCAAGGGGGCGCCCCGCGAGGTGATCCGCAGCTATTTTTTAAATGATTTTTATGCCGACCACCTGAAAACCTACCAAAAGCGCCCCATCTATTGGCTGTTTGACAGCGGAAAAAAGAACGGCTTTAAGGCGCTGGTTTATATGCACCGCTACCGGCGAGATCTTTTGGCGCGGCTGCGCACCGACTATGTGCACGAACAGCAGGAGCGTTACCGTACCCAGCTTGCGCAGATCGGCGAAGCCATTGATCGTGCCGAAGTCACCAACCGTGTACAGATGGCCAAACAGCAAAAGAAACTTCAGGAGCAGGCCGCAGAGCTGAAAGCCTACGAGGAAAAGGTGCATCACCTTGCCGACCGAAATATAGAAATTGACCTGGATGACGGCGTGAAGCATAATTATGAGCTGTTCGCCGATGTGTTGGCAAAGATAAAATAAGAGAGCGCAGGACATCAAGAGAGGGCATGGGGTATGAATAAAAGCAAGATCCAAAAATTTGCTATGTGGGCACGTACAGAGCTGATAACCCAGGTAAAGCAACGTGCCTTCCAGTACGGGATCGGCGAAGCCGGCTTTGGTGATACATCGGCAGAAGCCATTAGCGGACGGTTGCTTACCGCAGAGGAAAGAACCCAGCGGGAGGAGCTGATCCGGCTGGTGAAGAAAAAGGGGTATAATCAAGTCATGGAGGAGGTTGCCTACACTTGGTTCAACCGCTTTATTGCCCTGCGCTTTATGGAGGTCAATAACTACCTGCCCTCCCATATCCGTGTATTTTCCGATGCCTCCGGTGCGTTTAAGCCGGAGATCCTTCGTGATGCGCTGCATTTGGAGCTGCCCGGGCTGAACCACGCCAAGGTGGCAGAATACATAGAGAACAGCGAAACCGAAGCCCTGTACCGCTACCTGCTGCTGACGCAGTGCAATGCCCTGAATGAGGCGCTGCCGATGATGTTTGAGCGGATGGGTGGCTATACGGAAATGCTGCTGCCCAATAATATCCTGCGACCGGACAGTGTGCTTGCCCGGCTGATTGCAGATATTGATGAGCAGGACTGGACCGATCAGGTGCAGATCATCGGTTGGCTGTACCAGTATTACAACACCGAGCTGAAAGACGATACCTTTGCCCAGCTCAAGAAGAATGTCAAGATCACGAAAGAGCGCATTCCTGCCGCGACGCAGCTTTTCACCCCGGACTGGATCGTCCGCTATATGGTGGAAAACTCCCTCGGCAGACTTTGGCTGGAAGGTCACCCCAATGCCGAACTGCACGACGGCTGGAAATACTATCTGGACGAAGCCGAGCAGGAGCCGGAGGTAGAAGCGCAGCTTACAAAGCTCCGCGAGGAATACAAGACCCTCAAGCCGGAAGAAATCAAGGTCATCGACCCGTGCATGGGCAGCGGGCATATTTTGGTATACGCATTTGATGTGCTGATGCAGATTTATACCTCTGCCGGTTGGGATCAGCGCGAGGCGGCACAAAGCACTCTCAAGAATAACCTCTTCGGTCTCGATATTGATGACCGTGCGGCACAGCTTGCCTATTTTGCCGTGATGATGAAGGCACGGCAGTATGACCGCCGCTTGCTCACGCGCGGCATTCAGCCGAATATTTACTCCATCTGCGAGAGCAACGGCATTTCCCGTGATGTTTTGGACTACTTTGAAAATGGCGACCCTGCATTTAAAAAGGCGATGGGAACCATCGTTCAGGAGCTGCACGACGCCAAGGAGTACGGATCCATCCTGAACATCACACCTGTGGACTTTACTGGACTGTACGCCCGGTTTGATGAGATCCGCGAGGACATCAACATGATGCAGATGTCGGCGCTGGATGAATTGCTGCCGCTGGTCAAGTGCGCTGAATTGCTGGCTCGGAAGTATGATGTGGTGGTGACGAATCCGCCGTATCTTGGCAGTTCCAGATTCAGCGCAAAACTCAATGATTTTGTGATTGCAAATTACCTAGATGTAAAAGCCGATCTCTCAATGGTGATGTACAAACATGCACTGAGAGATATGTGCCAGAAAAACGGCTTTGTATCCTTTATTACAACAACCTCTTGGATGTTCTTGTCCAGCTTTGAAAAACTACGCAATTATGTCCTTGAGAGCTATGATTTTGAGTCACTTGTTGATTTCGGCACAGAACTCTTTGAGGGGAAGGTCGGTCACAATCCGATTGTTGCATGGGTTAATCGAAAATCGCACACTGACCATGCCATGACGGGCATCCGCCTCGTAGACTATTGCTATTCGCGGAGAGACGAAAAGGAAACGGAATTTTTTAATAAGAAGAATTATCATTATCAAAAGCAGTCCAACTTCTCCAAAATCCCCGGCTCCCCGGTGGCGTATTGGGTGAGTGAGGCGTTCTTCCTTGCATTTGATAAGGGAATTAACATCGGAGAAATTTCGACGGTTGCCGAAGGTATTAAGACAGGCGATAATACTCGCTTTTTGCGTCTATGGCCCGAAGTAATGGCTAGGAAGTTTTCTTTTGCTCAATGTGATAATGGATTCAAATGGTATCCTCACCATAAGGGTGGAGAATTTAGAAAATGGTATGGAAATCTTGAATGGATTATAAATTGGGAAAACAATGGATTGGAAATCAAGTCCTCGCCAAACTCCGGATTGCAGGGTAGAGATATGTATTTTCAACAATTTGCTAGTTGGTCGAAAATTAGCAGTAAGGGCAATCCATTGCGATTATATATCAAAAACTGCTTGTTTGATTCTGGCGCACCTGCCATTAGCAATAAATACCTATTGCAAACAATAGCTTTGTTTAATTCCAAAGTTGGTGAGTTGTACTTACAGGTAATCAGTCCAACCCTAAATTTGCAAGTTGGTGATGTAAAAAATATTCCGTTAATAATTGAGCAAGAATCGTCTGTTCAATACATCGTTGATGAAAATGTAATATTGTCTCAGAATGACTGGGACTCCTACGAAACCTCGTGGGATTTCAAGCGGAATCCGTTAATTTAAGGAGGAGTAGAATATGAGTTTACATGCAAAGCTGCCAGATGTTTTTTCTGAGGATGTAACTTCCTTGGATGATTATAAGAACAGAATTCAAGAAATCGAAAAATATTGCAAAAGCAATGGTGACGACAACTGGGGGACATTTTATCGTGGCGATTTATACGACGCAAAAGCGCAGTGTAATCTCTTCCGTTCTAATAGCACCACAAATGAAGCAGAATTATTTAATACTTGGAAAAACACGCACTCCAAAATATGCGAAGATTTCCCAGAAGAATTCATGCAGCTTGCTTATATGCAACACTATTGCAAAAAAGAGGACGCATTATATACGCGCTTATTGGATTTTTCAACTGATAGTCTTGTCGCGCTTCGCTTTGCCTGTGGGGAAGGTGAAAATCGCAGAAAAAAAGTAACAGTATATCAAACTGATTACTTGCGGCTTAATGCGATTGACCGCAAGGAAATACTTGAAAGTTATATGCGGCTTGTGAAAAGTCAAGAATCGCTCCCCTTGTACAAAGAATCACAAGATGAAGCATGTTGGAGCAGAGATACCTTTGTGGAAGTAGAGAGAAATTTCCCGAGAATCGATAGGCAAAAAGGTCTATTCTTGATTATGGGAAACTTTACAACGGCAGAGTTGCTCGGTGAACAAGATCCAGACGGGGCATCACAAGCAATGAAGGTTACGCACGAACTAAGTGAAAACATTGGTAGAGGTGAAAACTGCCCAGGCTACGTAGGGGTATTGGCTATTGCTGCCGACTGCGTGGAAAAAATACGCAGAGAACTTGAACTAATGCCAGATTATCGCATCGATTACCTTATGGATGAAGAAACGGGAGCCCACCATGCCTAACGAAAAAATACAATTTAGCCTGAAGGAGCGCTTTGCCGCCCCGCTGCCGGAGTTTTACCACCGCCGCATCGTGTTCTGGCAGGATCCCGACCGGGAATTTGAAAAAGATGTGGACGAGCTGGAGCTGCCGGGGGTGCGCGTCATCCGCCTTACCGGCACCAATAACTTTGCCGTAAAAAAGCTGCTGCTCCACGATGATCTGCACAGCGATTTCCTCATCTACTGCCCCCTTGCCTACGCCGATGAGCAGGAGGACTGGCTGCAGGATATCGAATATTACAGCGAGATTTTCCAGGCGGATTTTATTTCCCTGCAAATGGAGGAGCTGAACATTGCGCCTTCCACCGCCATGCGCCGGGCAGTAAAGCTGTATGCTCGCTTCCTGGAAAGCAAGGAGCGCCGCCTAAAGCTGCGCCGCATCGGGCGCGAGTACCAGTCGCCGGGGCAGCTGCACATTGATGTGATGACTGTCTTGGCTGGGGTGGAGGGTGGCACGCCGCAGGATATTATCATCGCAGTGCTTTCCGCCGGTCTGGAAAAGGAAACGAATCCCGTCCTACAGAATATCCGCCGCTTCGGCAGCATAGCGGCCTTCTGGGAGCTGGTGCGTCGCCTTACCGGGTACATCGAGGAGGAGGAAAAGCCGCTGTCTGGCTTCGCTGCGCACATATTGCTTACTGCGCTTTCACAAACCATGAACGCCTCGGTTTTCCGGGGTTTGGAACGGTTTATCTCCGAAACGAACAAAGCCTACTGCTACGGGATCGTCCACGAATGGCGCTCTCGGGAGAATAACGACAGCCTTTATGAGATCTGCCGTACCATAGAGCAGGAGCTGCGGCTCCCTGCCCGCTTTGATAAGCTGGAGCCGGAGTCGCTGCTTGCCGGAGATGTTTTCCCCTGCATCAATGAAAGTATATTGAAACAGCTTTACAGCGAGATCGCCGAGCATGTGGTCAGAACCGAGCTGATTATGAAGGTATGCGCCAACCGCCGGACAGCCGGTTGGTATGCCCGCTTCTCGGATTATTTTGACTGTCTGTTTTTCACCGGTAAAATGCAGCTGTTCTATCAGGAACACAGCAGCGGGTTTCATATCGTCGAACCCCAAAAGATATGGGAGCTGTACACCAGCGAGCTTTACCGTATGGATAGCTACTACCGGCGGTTCCATCTTGCCTTTGGCAATTCGCTGAAAAAGCCCAACGACATTTTAGAGGATCACCTAAAGCGTTCGCTGGACTTCGTAGAGGCGTTGTATCAAAACTGGTTCCTGCGGGAGCTGACCACCTGCTGGACCAATGCCGCCGCTGATGACTTGGCTGTTTTGGGCTATGTTTCGGAAATCGAAAAGCAGCGGAATTTCTATAAAAAATATGTTGCACCTGCAGCCGGGAAAAACACCCGTGCGTTTGTTATCATTTCGGATGCCCTGCGATATGAGGTCGCTGCCGAACTAACCGAACGTATTCTGCATGGCACGAAAGGGACAGCCGAGCTGGAATCCATGCAGGCAATTTTCCCCACCGTCACCAAATTCGGTATGGCGGCACTGCTGCCCGGCAGGATTTTATCCGTTGATGAGGGGATGAATGTTCTGGTGGATGGGCGCCCGACCCGTTCCACCGCAGAGCGCAATGCTATTTTGACTGCTGCTGACCCAAGCAGTGTCGCTATACAGTCCAAGGACCTTTTTGCGATGAAAAAAGAGGAGCGCCGCGAGCTGACGGTCGGCAAGGACGTTATCTACATCTACCATAATTGGATCGATGCTACCGGGGATAAAGCATCTACCGAAACCAAGGTATTTGATGCATGCGAAACCGCCATTCAGGAAATCATCAGCATTCTTCGCATTATTATCGGCGATTTAAGCGGAACAAATATATTCATTACTGCCGATCACGGATTCTTATACTCCTACCGGCCGCTCGTCGAAAGTGACAAGCTGGATCGAAAGGCGTTCTCCGGGGAGGTGTTGGAGCTGGGACGGCGTTATGCGCTTACCGCGTCGGATACGGAAGCAGAGCATCTTTTGCCGATCTGCCTGGCGCATGAACTGGACGGGGCTTCTATCAAGGGCTTTGCTCCGCAGGATACTATCCGCATGAAGGTTCAGGGTGGCGGAGAGAATTATGTCCACGGTGGTATCAGCCTGCAAGAATTAGCGGTGCCGGTAATTGCCTTCAAGAATATCCGCGCATCCTACAAGAATTATGTTGAGGTCAAGAATGCCGAGCTGAAGCTATTGAGTGAAAGTCGAAAGGTCTCCAATTTGATCTTCTCCTTGGAGTTCCATCAGCGCCAGCCGGTAGGCGATAAGATCCAGCCATGCACCTATTCTATCTATATGGCGGACGATACGGGCGCACCGGTCAGCGACCGGCAAACGGTAATCGCAGATAAATCCAGCAAGAATGCGGCTGACCGGGTGTTCCGTGTCCGCTTTAACCTGAAAGCAGGAACCTATGATAAGAATAAGGTCTACCACTTGGTGATTACCAACGACATTGACCGTGAAGAACTTGAGTTCCACATCGACATCGCCTTTGCCGATGATTTTGGGTTTGATCTGTGAGGTGACAAAAATGGATGAACAGATGTTGAGCAGCATAACCGACGATAAAAACGCCTTGATCGACCAAAAGCTGCGCGGGGTGTTTGATGGGCGCATTGTCCGCAAGGATCTGACCAAGAAGATTAAGGAAGGCGCCAATGTCCCCGTCTATGTGCTGGAATTTCTATTGGGTCAGTATTGCAGTGCCGATGACCCGGAGATCGTAGCAAGCGGCGTCGAAAACGTTAAGAAGATCCTTGCCGAAAACTACGTGCGTCCCGATGAATCGCAAAAGATCCTCTCTATGCTGCGGCAGCGCGGTAGCTTTACCGTCATTGATAAGATCACGGTCAACCTGAATATTAGGTGGGATTGCTACGAAGCCGAGTTTTCCAATCTCGGCATTAAAGACGTCCCCATTTCGGAGGACTATCCCTCGAAATATGACCGTCTGCTCTGCGGCGGCATATGGTGCATTGTGCAGCTGGAATATGAGTACAATGAGGAAGAAAAAATGGTTTCTCCCATCCATATTCGTAAGCTGACCCCCATTCAAATGCCTCATGTTGATATCACAGAGCTGAAGGAGGGGCGCAAGGCCTTCACCCAGGAAGAGTGGATGACGGTCATGCTTCGTTCCATCGGGATGGAGCCGGATAAGCTGACCGAGAGGGAAAAATGGCTGCTGCTTGCCCGTATGCTGCCGCTGGTGGAAAATAACTTTAACCTTTGCGAGTTGGGGCCCCGCAGTACCGGAAAATCCCACTTATACAAGGAGATCTCCCCCAACAGCATCCTTGTTTCGGGTGGACAAACCACCGTCGCCAATCTGTTCTACAACATGGCCAGAAAGGCCGTAGGGCTTGTCGGCTTGTGGGACTGTGTGGCATTTGATGAGGTTGCCGGCATTTCCTTTAAGGATAAGGACGGCATTCAGATCATGAAGGACTACATGGCGTCTGGCTCCTTTGCCCGCGGCAAGGAGGAAAAAGCAGCCTCGGCTTCAATGGTTTTCGTCGGCAACATCAATCAAAGCGTTGATGTACTGCTTAAAACCTCCAGCCTGTTTGACCCGTTCCCGCCGGAAATGGGCACTGATACGGCATTTCTTGATCGAATGCACTGCTACATCCCCGGCTGGGAAATCCCTAAATTCCGCCCCGATTACTTTACCGATGACTATGGCTTTATTACCGATTATCTCGCCGAATTTGTGCGGGAGCTGCGAAAGGAGCAGTACGGTGATGCCTTGGATAAGTATTTCCGCCTTGGCAAAAATCTCAACCAGCGGGATACCATTGCTGTCCGTAAAATGGTCGGCGGTTTTATCAAGCTGCTTTATCCTGATGGAGAATATACCAAGGAGCAGCTGGAGGAGATTCTCAAGCTTTCGCTGGAGATGCGCCGCCGCGTCAAGGAACAGCTTAAAAAGCTGGGTGGCATGGAATTCTACGATGTCAACTTCTCCTATATTGATAATGAAACCTTTGAGGAGCATTATGTTTCCGTACCGGAGCAGGGTGGAGGCAAGCTGATCCCGGAGGGCATCGGGAACCCCGGTCAGGTCTACACCATATCCCGGGGAAAATCCGGCATGATCGGCGTTTATCGTCTGGAATCCCAAATGCTTCCCGGTAGTGGAAAGCTGGAAAAGACCGGCGTCGGTTCCGATTCCAAGAGCAAGGAAGCAATCAATACTGCCTTCAATTATCTTAAAGCGAATGCCAGTCGGATCAGCGGCGCCATCAGTACCACATCAAAGGATTATATTATCAACTATCAGGATCTGCAGGGTATCGGTATGACCGAGAAGCTGGCGCTGCCAACTCTGATCGCGCTGTGCTCCATTGCCTTGGCAAAGCCGACAACAAGCAGCCTCGCCGTTCTCGGGGATATCAGCATTGCAGGAACAATGCTGAAGGTCGATGAACTTGCCAATACCTTGCAGGTTTGTTTGGATAGCGGTGCCAAAAAGGTTTTGCTGCCCATCACCTCCGCAGCGGATCTCGGCACGGTTCCGCCGGAGCTGATCGGCTGTTTTAACCTCATTTTCTACCAAAGCCCGGAGGACGCTGTATTTAAGGCGCTCGGTGCGGAATAAGTCGGTAAAGGGGGCTGTTCCCATGGCAAGACACGGAAAAAGCAGCAAGAGTAGCCACTCTGAACCGCTTAATTCTTTTGCTCGATCTTACGGCAGCGGCAACACTGGGTTACATTGCTGCTACACGCCGTGAAAAGCAAGGGAGAAATCGTAGCTGGAAAGTCGATCCTTATGTAGTCGCCGATGCTGCAATGGGGCTTGGCAAGCTAAATACGACCGATGATGTGTTGAAGCTTGGTGGAATGCTTGGTGCCGTGGGCGCTTTTGATTCCGATGATGGGCCGGACTATTCTGCAAAGCATACCCGCTACGCCTGGCATCTCAATTGTGAGGACAGCTCTGATTACGGCATCGACCCTGCCGAATATGAAACTCGGACGGAGTATAATCATGCCCTCTGTGCAGCAAAGCAGAGGGATAATGAACCTGTATCAAAGCCATCGTCCGGCAAAGCAGCCCCATCGGCACAGAAAAAGGAAAGCCGGCCCATCGCAAAGAAAACAGTAGTCATGTGCCGGGTATCACTGCTGCAATCCGGGCAAAACAAAGACTATCTCGCCAACGATGAACCGCTAAAGGTCGGCGACTGTGTGACTGTGCAAAATAATGACGGCAAAACGGAGGACGGTATCATTCTTTCCATCGAGCAGCGCACTGCAGATACCGCCGCAGATCCTTGCAAAGCAGGTAAAATTATTTCAAAGAAATAGCACGGGGCGGAAAAGACATCGAGGCCGTTCTTGTGAAGCGCAATCATTTGCATAGCACTACTGTGTAAAATAGAAAGGGGGGTTCTCGTGCCCACCATTGTTGCCCTGGGCGAAATGCTCATTGACTTTGCCCCGGTGGCTGCCGACGCCGCCGGATACCCAACGCTAAAGGCCCAGCCGGGCGGTGCGCCCTGCAATTTCCTCGCCGCATTGCAAAAATACGGCTGCTCCACCGCAATGATCGGGAAGGTCGGGGACGACCGCTTTGGCCGCCTGCTCGTTAAAACCGCCGCCGATTGCGGCATTGCCACCGAGGGCATCGTAATGGACGCTTCGGTCTTCACGACCATGGCATTTGTCACGCTGGATGCCGAGGGAAACCGGGAATTCAGCTTTGCCCGCAAGCCCGGTGCCGATACCTGCCTGACCGAGCACGAGGTGGATTACAGCCTAATCGACGCCTGCCGAGTGTTCCATTTCGGCACATTAAGTCTAACTGATGAGCCCGCGCGAACCGCGACCCAAAGGGCGGTGGCATACGCCAAAGCGCGGGGCAAGCTCATCAGCTTTGACCCCAACCTGCGCAAACCGCTTTGGCCGGACGACGCTGCGGCAGCAACGCAGATGGAGTGGGGACTGCATCAAGCGGATATCGTCAAAATCAGCGATGAAGAAGTGGATTTCCTGTGGCACGCCACTCCGGCGGCAGCGGCGCAAAAGCTGCTGTGGGAGTACGGCGCCCGCCTTGTTTATGTCACCATGGGCCCCCGGGGCTGCTATTTTGCCAACCGCAACGGCAGCGGCACGACCGCCTGCCCCACCGGCATCCATGTGGTGGATACCACCGGAGCCGGGGATATCTTCGGCGGCAGCGCCATGAGCCAAATGTTGAAGCTTGACAAAGCCCCGGAAGCGCTGTCGGCAGAGGAGATGTCCGCCATCACCCGCTTCGCCTGCTGCGCCGCCAGCCTCTCCACCCGCCACCACGGCGGCATCAACAGTATCCCGGAGGAGCAGGAAGTGCTCGAGCTTATGCGGCAGGGATAATGCCCGCAAACCCGCTTGAATACACCAAAAAAAGGCCCCCACTCTTTCGAGTGGGGGCTTCTGGTCCGGAAGCGTGATACGGAAGTGTGAGCAACACCCGAAAACACATTGAAAATTCTACATTTTTACGGCATAGACGCACGGGTTTATTACGAAAAAGCAATCCGCCTCTGTATCGCACAGGGGCGGATTTGCTTATTTGTCATACGGGACTCGGAAATAGTCCAAATGCTTCTTAAATCTGTCCTGTGCAGCTAGACAAGTATCACGCAGATAGCCGCGCTCATTCTGCCACTCCTTCAAGCCACGGTAGTAGAACATCTTGATGTCGTCCTCAATGATAAACGGCACGATGCTGTTCCGCAGACATTCTTTGAAAAGGAGCAGGCGCCCGACTCTGCCGTTGCCGTCCTGGAACGGATGGATGCGCTCAAAGCGGTAGTGAAAGTCAAGCAAATCGTCAAAGGTTTTGCGCGTGATAGCGTTGTACTCGGCAAGCAGTTTCTTCATCTCAGCACCGACATTCTCCGGTGCAGTTGTGTCCATGCCGCCGACCTCGTTGGGCAGTCTCTTGTAATTCCCGACGGCAAACCAATCGAGGCGGGAATCGGAAGTTCCGCTTTTCAGAACGGCGTGCAGCTGCTTGATGAACGCCTCACTCAGCATATGATTTGCGCTATCGATAATCATATCAATGCACTTGAAATGGTTGGCGGTCTCGACCACATCGTCAACCTTGACCGCCCCGTCCGATGCGCCGATGGTGTTCGTCTCAAAGATATAGCGCGTCTGATCGTGGGTAAGGCGACTGCCCTCAATGTGGTTGGAGTTATAGGTCAGATCGATTTGGATTTTATGATAAATGCCGCCGTGCAGCTTCGCCGCCTTCTCGGCCTTCAGCACCTCAAGAAGGGTCTTTGGTGTATCGGTTTTCTTGTTAATGCGATCGGGCTTCTCCGCGGTTTCGGGTATGTTCCATGTCTTTCCGGTCAGAAATGCACCGTCGATTTTTCCTTCGGCACAGTACCCTCGCACGCTGCGTTCTGAAACGCCCCATCTTTTCGCCGCTTCCGAGACAGAAATATATTTCATAGCAATCCCTCACTTTCTGCACAGGGATAGTATAGCACATTATCGGCAAAATATCAAGTTTTGATTGTGAAATAGTATTCAGTTTTCGCCGATAACGGCAATTATACTCAACTATCAAATCAGTCATAGCGTTTTTGTGCCTATCAAAAGTTTGAAATTCTTATCATATTATTGATTTCTCGGTCGAATCGTGATATGCTATATTCATGTTATTGTACCCGACACCAAATAGCCCATAAAGGAGATTCAAAATGGCTGTTAGTTATAAGAAGCTGTGGCATATTCTTGTTGATCGGAATATGAAAAAGAAAGATTTGGAAGAAGCTGCCGGCATCACCCATTATCAGATGTACAAGCTGGCAAACGATAAGGATATCACCACCGACGTGATCGGCGCAATCTGTGCCGCGCTTGATGTGAGACCAAACGATATTATGGATTTTGTCCCGGAAATCGATAAGTAACATGGAGGGCCAGTCATGCCAGAACAAATAGTTTGTTCTTTGGATAAATGCTGTTTCTACCAAAGGAGTATATGAATGCTACTCAACGGACTTTACGAGCAAATCATAAATAAGGGTCTGGATACAGAGCTTTCCGTAACGGACAAGCTCTCTCAAACTGCGCCTATTGATAGTGCGGAAGCGTCTAAAGTATTAGCAAAATATGTTGCCGAGATCGTTGAAAAGGGGCTAAACAACGTGAAAGACAATGGCGGCAATCTCACTTCTCAGATCGAGCTTGTCAACCGCATTGTGTCCACCATTATGACTGAAACAAAAGAAGCTGACTTTGCCGCGCTGGGCGTTGACCGGCGGGCAGAGCAGCTTCTTG
>OLYB01001265.1_pt1 | contig 20356 bp, 10 predicted proteins | sample 1674481 | NCBI WGS metagenome assembly OLYB01 (sample SAMEA103958167, study PRJEB25191) | human gut metagenome
CCTTGAACTGACCCTGACGGTTGATGGTCCAGCTTAACAGCCAGCTGGAATCCTGACAGCTTACGATACCGCCGGTAACGACTTTGCCGCTTCTGGGATCTCTCTGGCAGATTTTCTCAATATAAGGAATGATTTTGTCATCCAGAGTGGTAACAGTTGCAGATTCCCAGTTGGTCTTTTCAATATCGGAGCAGAACTTCTCGGGATGACCAAAGGAAGGATCCTGACGGGCGATATTTTTCCACAGATCCCATACGCCGCTGTTGCGAACCTCTGCATCGCCCACCGGAGCGTGATTCTGATCTCCGTAGATCGTTCCCTCTGTGCAGCTGCCGTTTGTTACGAATACCAGATCGTTTTCGGTTAAGGCAATCTTCTGCTCTTTCCCCTTTACCTTGCATTCGATGGTCTTTGCAACCTTTTTGCCGTCATGGAAATCAAAGATAACGTTGGTAACCTCGGTATTGAACTGGAACTGTACGCCTGCGTCCTCCAGGTATTTCTTCATCGGAAGGATCAGGGATTCATACTGATTGTATTTGGTGAATTTCAGTGCGCTGAAATCCGGGAGTCCGCCGATATGGTGGATGAAACGCTGGAAGTACAGCTTCATTTCCAGTGCGCTGTGCCAGTTCTCGAAAGCAAACATGGTGCGCCAGTATAACCAGAAGGTGGAGTTGAATACCTCGTCATCGAATACGTCTTCGATGGTCTTGTCGTACAGGTCTTCATCTTTTGTCAGGAACAGCTTCATGATTTCCATGCAGCCCTTCTGGCTTAAATTGAACTTGCCGTCCGTGTGTGCGTCTTCACCGCGGTTTACGGTTGCACGGCACAGGGAGTAGTTGGGATCGTGCTTATTTAACCAGTAATACTCGTCCAGTACGGATGCACCGGGCTTTTCCAGGGAAGGAATGCTGTGGAACAGATCCCACAGGCACTCGAAATGATTTTCCATCTCTCTGCCGCCTCGCATCACATAACCCCGGGACGGATCAAAGATACCGTCACAGGCCCCTCCGGCGATATCCATTGCTTCCAGAATGTGGATATGGGATCCTTTCATCTGCCCGTCTCTTACCAGAAAGCAGGCTGCTGCCAGAGATGCCAGTCCGCTTCCGACAATGTAAGCATTTTTGCCATCGACACCTTCCGGTTTTTCCGGTCTTGCAAAAGCTTCGTAGTTACCGTTGCTGTAATAAATACCTTTGCTGTTCTTTTCATATTTTCCACGCTCGGTATTGCGGTAATCTTTTCTCTCGTCTTCTCTTTTTTTGCTTATCTCTTTCTGTTTATGCTCATTTTCTTTTGTTTTCTTACTCAGAAGCATCACTGCTCCGGCTCCGGCTGCTGCTGCCATCGTATATTTTAACCCTTTTTTCATATTGAATGCCCACCTTTCCAATGTTTGAGGCTAACCTTCCTGCCTCCGCCATCCTGTCTTCTTTTTCTTTGGAAATTTCCTGTTTCAATCCAGTTCTTTCTGAATTGCCTACATTCTAACATTAGTATGCCCGGGATTCTATTGACAAAACAGGCCAGATGATAAAATTTTTGTCATCTGACCTGTTTTGTAAGCTTTTTACTGTGATTTTGTACCTTACTTGTTGCAGTACAAAACTTCACTGATATTTATCTGCGGATGGACTGTGCCATTCTGTGATACTGATGGCGGATTCCGCGGATCACGGTTCCGTACGCCATAATATTTTCCGGCAGTGCCATTCCCACGTATCCGGAATCACCGATGTGGTGGATGTCGGTTCCTGCCATCTTGCACTCCAGTGCGATGCGTTTGATCGTATCGGTGTCCGCACCTTCCTGAGAAGTTCCGATCGATGTGATCGTCAGCTTTTTCAGGCTGTGTGCATAACTGATCAGTTTCCGCACATATTCGGTCGTGATGCCAGGCACGGTTCCCGGTGCCGGCAGCAGAATGATATCGGCTCCTGCCTCTGCAAACTGGCGGATATCTTCTTTCGTGATGATGTTCTCGCCGCCTTCGCCGATGATACCGGAGGCATGCATTTTCCCGGCTGCCAGCATGATCTTCTCTCCGACTGCCTCTGAGATCGCTTTCAGGGAAGAAATGATCGCCGGATTGCTCACTCCATTTCCCGGATTGCCGGTCAGAACAATCAAATCCACGCCCATTTTTTGAGCCTGAATGGCATTTTCCACCGTTGCATAACGTCCGGCACTCATCTCCCACAGGGTCTCTTTGTTATCGGAAGCATAGCTTTCTTCCACCGGTTCCAAATTGATGCCGACCATACGTCCGGTCAGACGTTTCACTTCTCGTACCGTCTCTTCTTTTTCCACTTCCGGCAGTGCCATGATTTTTGGCTCCTGCACATCAAACATGTTCAGAAGGATCAGGTCTGCTCCCATGGAAGCTGCAAACTCTGCATTGGTCACATCGGTAAGCAGAGGAATCGTGATGCCGATCGTCTCACTTGCAAGAACCCTTCCCTCGCTGCCTGCGATTGCTTCAATCAGTTCACTTTTTGTTGCATGCGTCATTTCTTCTGCTGTCATATTCAAAATACGTTTTGCCATATCAGATTCTCCTTCTTGCTTTGCTGATAAAAAGCGAAAAAAATCTGCCCGAAGACAGATTTTCTTCTATCATGTTCCATACAGTTTCCTGTATTCGACTTAAATCTTGTTCTTAATCCGGCATATCGCCTGCTTCTCCGGAAGACTCGCCAAGTGTGATCCACTTCAGATAAGCATTGATAAACAGGTCAATACCGCCGTCCATCACGCTGTCCACATTTCCTGTTTCTGCATTCGTTCTGTGGTCTTTTACCATCGTATACGGCTGCATGACATAGGAACGAATCTGGTTTCCCCAGCCAATCTCCTTGACTTCACCGCGGATACCGGAAAGCTTCTCTGCATTCTCCTGCTGCTGCAGCAGATACAACTTTGCTTTCAGCATCTGCATCGCTTTGTCTTTGTTCATGTGCTGGGAACGCTCATTCTGGCACTGAACAACGATGTTGGTCGGCAGATGGGTGATACGGATCGCCGAGGAGGTCTTGTTGATATGCTGACCGCCGGCTCCGCTGGAACGGTAAGTATCGATACGCAGATCTTCATCCCTGATCTCGATATCGATGTCTTCCTCAATATCCGGCATGACATCGCAGGATACAAACGAGGTCTGTCTCTTTCCAGCCGCATTGAACGGTGAGATACGGACCAGTCTGTGGACACCCTTTTCGGATTTGAGATAGCCGTAGGCATTTTCTCCGTTAACCTGGAAGGTAACGGACTTGATGCCCGCCTCATCGCCATCCAGATAATCCAGCACATCCACTGCAAAACCATGTTTGTCCGCCCATCTGGTATACATACGGTACAGCATGCCCGCCCAGTCGCAGGACTCTGTTCCGCCTGCTCCCGCATGGAGCGTCACGATCGCATTATCCTTATCGTATTCTCCGGATAACAGTGTTTTTATACGGATATCATCATACGTTTTCCTGAAATCATCCAGAAGATCCTGAATCTCTGGTATCAGAGATTCATCGTTTTCCTCTGCTGCCATCTCGATCAGAGTTTCGATCTCATCAAACTCATCTTTTAACTTGGCATAAATGGCGATATCGTCTTTCATGCTCTTTAAATTTTTCATGGATTCCTGTGATTTTTCCGGGTTATCCCAGAAATCAGGAGCTTCCATCTCTCTTTCTAATTCCTGGATACGCTGCTCTTTGTTAGCCAGGTCAAAGTGAATCCCTCACTTCCACTAATGGTTCCTTAAAATTGTTTAATTCATACTTAAACTGATCTAATTCAACCACTTGCTTCACCTCTTTCTTTTTTATTTTCAGTCACTGCGAGGTGTTTATTTCTTTCTTCCGCAGCACTGTTTATATTTCTTTCCGCTTCCGCATGGGCACGGATCGTTTGGATAAATCTTCTTTTCTTCACGTTTCTGAGGTGCATTCTGTACGGAATCATCTTTGTTTGTTCCGGTTACTTTTGCAACTTCTTCACGTTCTACTTTCTGTTCCATGCTTACATGGTACAGAAGCTTCAGAGTGTCTTCCTGGATTGCCGCAGACATTGCATCGAACATCTCGTAAGCACTCATCTTGTATTCTACCAGAGGATCTTTCTGACCGTAAGCCTGAAGTCCGATACCCTGACGCAGCTGATCCATATCGTCGATATGATCCATCCACTTGCGGTCGATGACTTTCAGAAGGATCACTCGCTCCAGTTCACGGATCTGTTCCGGTTCCGGGAACTCTGCTTCTTTCATCTCATACAGCTTCACAGCCTGCTCTTTGAGCATCTGTTTGAGCTCATTTTTCTTCATTTTCTGTGAAATCTCAATCTTCGGCAGCGGAATGATCGGGATCAGAAGTCCGTTCAGTTCCTGAAGATTCCATTCTGAAGTATCCTGATCATCAGAAATGCACATATCAACGGTATTGTCCACGATGTCTGTGATCATCTTGAAGATGGAATCACGCATACTCTCTCCGTCCAGAACACGGCGACGCTCTTTGTAAATGATTTCACGCTGCTCGTTGTTGACCTGGTCGTACTCCAGCAGGTTTTTACGGATACCGTAGTTGTTTCCTTCGATCTTCATCTGTGCTTTCTCGATTGCACTGGAAAGCATTTTGTGCTCGATCTGCTCGTTTTCTGCAACACCGATGGATTTAAAGATGCTCATCAGACGCTCGGAACCGAACAGACGCATCAGGTCATCTTCCAGCGAAATATAGAATCTGGATTCTCCCGGGTCACCCTGTCGTCCGGAACGTCCGCGCAGCTGATTGTCGATACGTCTGGATTCATGACGCTCGGTACCGATGATCTTCAGACCGCCGGCAGCCTTTGCCTCATCATCCAGCTTGATATCGGTACCACGGCCGGCCATGTTCGTTGCGATCGTAACGGCTCCGTGACGACCTGCCTCTGCTACGATTTCAGCCTCCAGCTCATGGAATTTCGCATTGAGGACTTTGTGCGAAATGCCGCGTCTCTTTAACATACCGCTCAGAAGTTCGGATGTCTCAATGGTGATGGTACCAACCAGAACCGGCTGTCCCTTTTCATGGGCTTTTTCAATTTCATCCACAACGGCATGGAATTTTTCTTTTTTGGTCATGTATACCGCATCATCCAGGTCTTTACGGAGAACCGGTCTGTTGGTAGGGATTTCAACTACGTCCATTCCGTAGATATCACGGAACTCTTTTTCTTCGGTAAGTGCAGTACCGGTCATGCCGGCTTTCTTTTTATATTTATTGAAGAAGTTCTGGAATGTGATTGTTGCAAGTGTCTTGCTCTCACGTTTTACCTTTACATGCTCTTTTGCCTCGATTGCCTGATGCAAGCCATCCGAGTAGCGTCTTCCCGGCATGATACGTCCGGTAAACTCGTCTACGATCAATACTTCATCATCTTTTACTACATAATCCTGATCACGGTGCATCAGACTGTGTGCACGCAGTGCCAGGTTGATATTGTGTTGGATCTCCAGGTTCTCCGGATCGGAAAGGTTATCGATCTGGAAGAACTGTTCTACTTTCTTAACACCGTCCTGTGTCAGTGTTACGACTTTATCTTTTTCATTTACGATATAGTCACCGGTCTCTGTGATCTCCTCGCCCATAATGGCCGACATTTTAGTCACTTCACCGCTGGCTTCACCACGCTCCAGCTGTTTTGCCAGAATGTCACAGACTTCGTACAGTTTTGTGGACTTGCCGCTCTGACCGGAAATGATCAGCGGTGTACGTGCCTCGTCGATCAGGACTGAGTCCACCTCGTCGATGATCGCATAATGCAGATCTCTCTGAACGAGCTGTTCTTTATAAATAACCATGTTATCACGCAGATAATCGAAACCGTCCTCGTTGTTGGTGATGTAAGTGATATCGCAGTTATACTGTTTACGTCTCTCTTCACTGTCCATGGAATTCAGTACACATCCAACGGTCAGACCAAGAAACTCATGGACTTTTCCCATCCACTCAGAATCTCGACGTGCCAGATAATCATTGACCGTTACTACATGAACTCCTTTTCCTTCCAGAGCGTTCAGATATGCCGGTAAGGTAGATACAAGTGTTTTACCTTCACCTGTTCTCATCTCTGCGATACGCCCCTGATGCAGAATGATACCTCCGATCAGCTGTACACGGTAATGTTCCATATTCAGTACGCGTCGTGCAGATTCACGAACGGTAGCGTATGCCTCAGGAAGCAGGTCGTCCAGAGTCTCTCCTTCTGCCAGTCTTTTTTTGTATTCTGCTGTTTTGCCTCTCAGTTCTTCGTCAGAGAGCTCTATCATTGTCGGACGCAGTTTTTCAATTTTTTCAACCAGCGGCATAATTCGCTTTACTTCACGTTCACTATGCGTACCGAACATTTTCTGAAACACATTCATTGTCTATATTCTCCTATCACATTAATTACCTTAAAAAACAGTTCCATTCTATCACTTTATCACTTCATAGACAATTAAATTTTTGTAAATAACCTATGAACAGCGGATAAGAACTTAAAAAGTTGCCGCAGACATGCGTTCACCAAAAAATCTACGGCTGAACTGTGCATCCTGCGGCAGCTATTGATTTATTTTACTGTTTTATTTCAGATGGTGTAGCTCTTTTATCCGGTCGATCCTAGCACTCCGGCTCGATCAGTCCATATGTATTTCCTTTTCTCTTATACACAACGTTGACTTCGTCTGTATCTGCATTACGGAATACAAAGAAACTGTGTCCGAGCAGTTCCATCTGTACACATGCATCTTCCGGGAACATCGGTTTCATACCGAACTGTTTTGTACGGATGATCTTTACTTCCTCTTCTTCACCTTCGTTCTCTTTTTCGATGAATTCTTTGCGGAGGTTTCCTCCGTCTTTATGTTTGCCTATAATTTTTGTCTTATATTTACGAAGCTGTCTTTCAATGACTTCTTCCACAAGATCAATAGAAACATACATATCATTGCTTACCTGCTCTGAGCGGATGATATTTCCTTTTACCGGAATGGTTACTTCGATTTTCTGTCTGTCTTTTTCCACGCTCAAAGTTACAATAATCTCTGTCTCAGGAGTGAAATATTTTTCAAGCTTTCCAAGCTTTTCTGTGACTGCACTTCTTAACCCCTCTGTCACTTCGATATTTTTTCCACGAATTGTAAAACGCATGATACCCAACTCCTTTGCATCTATATTTGCAGTTGAAACTGCTATGTGAACATTATAGCAATTTTCCACAATATTTTCAATCACTTTTGCAAAGTTTTTAGTTTTTTTATACTATCTTATGAATTCTCATCCAAATTGGCGGCACACACACGCAGAACTTCCCGGTAAGGCATGCTTCCCCCAAAGAGATCCAGGGCACTTCCTATCGTAACATCGATGTGATCTCTGCCAAGTTTTTTCAGTTCCTGAAGATCTGCAAAACTTCCCACGCCACCGGCATAGGTGACCGGTATTCCCTGCCATCTTCCGAGCATGTCTGCCAGTTCTCTTTCGATTCCCTGTGCTTTTCCTTCTGCATCCACTGCATGCACCAGAAATTCATCGCAGCAGCCGGAAAGTTCGTCAAGTACCTTCTCGCTTAACTTTACATCGGTAAACTTCTGCCAGCGGTCTGTGACGATAGAGTATCCGTCTTCTTTTCTGCGGCAGCTTAAATCCAGCACCAGATGTTCTTTTCCGACTGTCCGAAGCAGCTTTTCCAGATTTTCTCGGTAAAAAACGCCGTTTTTAAATACAAAGCTGGTAACGATCACATGAGAAGCTCCAGCTTCCAGAAAATCTTTCGCATTTTCATCGGTAATGCCGCCTCCGACCTGCAGTCCTCCTGGATACGTCCGAAGTGCCAGCATGGCCTGCTCTTTTGTTTTTTCATAAAACGGAGAATCTTTTGCATTCAGCAAAATCACATGTCCGCCGCTTATCCGGTCTTTCTGATACATCTCTGCAAAAAATGCCGCATCCTGTGTAGACACAAAATTTTCCTTTGCCTGATCTCCTTCGTCTCTTAAGCTTCCTCCTACGATCTGTTTTACTTTTCCGTTATGTATATCAATGCATGGTCGAAATCTCATACGTTTCTCCTCTTTTTCTGTTATTCAGATCCGACTCTCGAAAACTGACCCTCGATTCCTGTCGTCTCTTTGCATGTTCCTGTCAAAATTGCTATGCATCTGCACGCTGGTCTGATCATTGTACCCACACAGAATCTCTGACGTTTTCATTATAGAAAAGCCTGTTTTCTTTGTCCAGCAGATATTCTCCGGATTTTTGAGAATTGCTTTGTAGCAAAATAATTTTCGTACATCTGGCTGTAAATCCAAAAAAGAAGCCACAGAGGCAGCGTTTCTGCCCCCATGACTTACCTCAGCGAATCCTCATCTTTACTCGGTCATACGACTGCGGCCGGTTGTCTCACCGGTCAGGTCATCAACCACATCTCCGACTGCATCACCTGCATCACGGACGATATCGCCTGCATCATCGAGTACTCCATCTGCTCCGTCTGTGCGGCGTGACTGTGAAGTGTCCGACTGATTTCTCTTCTTTTTTGTGCTGTTATTCTTCTGTGTGTTGCTTTCTGCCTGTGTACCGCTGCTTCCGTTTTGCATATTGCTTTCCGTCTGTATACCATTGCTTCCGTTCTGCATATTGCTTTCCGCCTGTGTACCATTGCTTCCGTTCTGCATATTGCTTTCGCTTCCGCTCGTTGCCGATGTATTTCCGTTTCGGTTGCTGCATCCTGTGATACCGGAAAGTGCACAGACAATTCCAAGGACTGCCAGCATGCTTCTTGTTCTTCTCATAGTCTTCTCCTTTTCTTTGCTTTTTCGGAGCTTCTTATGCCCATCCTTAATATGCATCCTGTGTACTTTTTTTATTCATGTTCCTTCGTGTCGATTTTGATTTTCAAAGCACACCCATTGTTATCTTCATTATTCTTTCAGGTTGATATCAAACCGGATTCTTTTTCGGAAAATCCTTCTGCAAAACTGTTTTCCGTCAAATGGGATCAGCGGATAGAGATAACTTTCTCCGGATACTGTACGGTTCAGAAGCAGACTTAAGAACGTGATCACCAGACCTGCCGCATATCCGGCAAGTCCGAAAACCGCCGTCAGGATCAGCATAAGAATCCGCATAAATTTCAGGGCGTATCCCAGTTCATAGCTTGCCTGCGTGTAATTTGCGATTGCCACAAATGCCATATATAACATCGTCTCTGCATTAAACCACCCGGATTGGACTGCAAATTCACCGACAACAAGACCGGCGATCACACTGAGTGGCGTTGTCAGCATACCCGGCGTATTAATCGCTGCCAGTTTCAGACCGTCGATTGCAAATTCCAGGATCAGCAGCTGTGCAAAGACCGGAACATAGACATCTCCGCTTATTTTAATAAACGCAAACTGCGGTGGTATCCACTGCGAATTCTGTAAAAAAAGCAGCCAGGTCGGGGTCAGAAGCAGTGTCAACAGTGCTATGACAAACCTTGTAACACGAAGATACGTGCCGGTCACCGGCGGAAAATAAAAATCATCGGCTTCTTCCATAATGTCAAACACCGATACCGGAAGGATCATAACTGCCGGAGAGTTATCCGTTAAAAGCACAATTTTCCCATCCAGGATCTCAGCTGCTGCCGTATCCGGACGCTCCGTATATTTAAATTTCGGAAATGGATTGTACCACTTATGTGGATAAAGACATTCTGCAAGACTCTCCTGGTTCATTGCCAGGGCATCCGTTCTGATCTGCTCCAGTCTTTTTTCGATCTGCTGCAAGAATCCGGAATCCACACGATCTTCCATATAGCACAGCACCACATCGGTATGCGAAGTGCTTCCGACATTTTTCATCTCCATGGACAGTTTCGGATTGCGGATTCTCCTTCGGATCAGTGCTGTATTGGATACGATGGTTTCCACAAAACCATCCCTTGGTCCTCGCAGTACTTTGTCTTTGTCCGGCTCTTCGACACTTCGCATCGGATAGGTACGACAGTCCATGGCAAAGCATCTGGAATACCCGTCAATAAACAGACACATCACGCCCGATAAAATCTGCGTTGTGATCTGCTCACAGTCCTCTAAAAGTTCAACTTCTACATAGGGCATGGCATCTCTTGACAGCTCTTCGCTGTCTTCCGGCAGATCTTCCGGGGTCACAGAATAAAAGAATTCCAGTAACTTTTCCACAATGCTCTCTTTTAAAAATCCGTCCACAAAGTAATAGACTGCTTTTCGGTCTGCTACCATCGTCGTTCTGCTGATGATGTCAAAATTTTTGTCCGTCCGCAGAATCCGGCGGAAATATTTCTGATTTTCTTCCAGGCTTGTCGATAGCTTCTGCTGCACATTTTTCACCTCTTCTTATTACTCACTATCGTGATTATTTCCACTTTTCTGTGTTTTATTCTTTTAGACCTCCATTCTTCCAGTCATACTTACCTGAAATCCGGCAGTCGATTCCGGGCTGCTTTACTGATATTTACTTATTTTTATCTGATATGTCTTTTCTTTCTGAAAAACCATAATATCATGCTCGATGCTGCCATCAGACCTGCGAAGATCCACATTTCCATCCAGGATGCATCACCTGTTTTGGCTGCTGTCACAGCGTTTTCATTATCCGGTGTATTATCTGATGAAAATCCTGAATGGTCGTTTCCGGTTGTTTTATCAAAGTTCTCGGTATCCACACGTTTTTCTGTCTGCACCTGTGCTTCTTTCGTCAGTTCCACCTTGTATTTCTGGACATTTGCAACTGCTTTGACTTTAATCTTTTGATTTTTCGGTTTCTGATAACCTTTTGGCACTTTCTCGACCTGAATGGTATACCAGGATGGGATTACTTTTTCTTTCAAAGCAGTAAGTGTCACATGTTTCCAGATTTTCTTTCCTTTTTCATTAACCACACTGATCTTTACCCCTTCCAGTGGTGTCTGCGTCTTTTTGTCAACGGCTTCGATTTTAATCACTGTCGGACGGATCTCTACCTCAAAATCCTGTATTTCTGACGTATCTTCTCTTACCGTGATCTTCGTCTGTGCCGGAAGTACATAGCCATCCGGTACACGGTCTGTTTTCACCTGATAACTGCCAGACGGAACACGTGTATAGGCTTCCGGAAGTTCCAGTGACCGCTCCTCAAACAGATCTCTGATATGTACATAAATCCCAGACCGGATCGTTCTTGTCTGCTTCTTTTCTGCTGCTGAAGACAATGCATAGCCGGTAATCCGGATACAGATTGGTTCCACCAGAACTTCAAATTTCTGTACTTCCGCTGTATCTTTCACCTCAATGTCTGTCACATCCGGATGTACATAACCTTTCGGAATTTCATCCACTACGATCTTATAGTGCCCGATCGCCACTTTTTTAAAGATTTCTGCCTGTTCTGTTCCGGACTCCCAGATGCCGTCCCGTTCCATCGGACTGTTTTCTTTCAGGAGCGTCTCGCCCTGCGGTGTCTCCAGGTGAGCTTTTACATTTCCAAGCGGAACTTTTTTATCTCCGTCTTTTTCAAAGACAGTGATATGAACTTCCGTCGGCAGGTCCTGCATTTCCAGTTTCTGTCCCTGATAAGTGCCATCTTCCTCTTTATGATCTTCCATCTGAAATACCTGTTCTGCTGCTGTTGCATAGCCAGGTGCCGGTGAAAGTTCCCGCAAGGTATAGGTTTTTCCGACTTCCAGCCCTTCCACGCAATGCTCTTCTTTCTCTGTGATCCAGCTTTCGATACAGGTATTTTCCTGATAAATGGCCAGTTTTGCTCCTTCTAACAGTTCTTTTGTATCGGATGCCGTCTTCTTCACAAACACTTTTGTGATCTGATTTTCAAAGATAACCTGGAATTTCTGTACTGCCATCCCGTCTTCTTTCCAGGATGCATCAATCTCTTCTGTCTGTGCTGTCCGGATATAGCCATCCGGTGCCGCAATCTCACGGACTTCATACTTTCCAAGTGGCAGGTCGCTGACAAACAACAGGTTTCCTTCTTTATCACTTTTCTGTGTTTCCAGTAAAGTTCCTTTTTCCAGAAGAACTTCTCCTTTTGCTGTTTTGATATCCTCTGCCGCATACAGTCCGAAAACTGCACCTTCCAGCATTTTCTGTGGATTTTCTTTATCGCATTTTGTCACCCGGATCTCCACTTTCTGGCGTTCGTTGTATACTGGGACCTCTGCTTCTGTGACATCTGCTTCACTTCCATCTGAGGTTTCTGCCAGCACAAACGAAACCTTATCTTTTTTCTTCTGATATCCTTCCGGGATATTTATCTCTTCCAGCTCGTATGTTCCAAGATACATCTGTTCAAACACCAGGCTTCCATCCTGATCAGTATCTCCTTCTGCTTTCGCAGTCTTCTGACTTCGTACCAGATACGGAACAACCTCTCCCGCTTTGCAGATCAGACCGGTCACGCCATCCGGGTGATACAGATCTTCCTTCGCTTTTACTGTAAAGCTTACACCTTTTACGCTTCCTGTTTGATAACCAAACCAGGTTTTTATCTGGTTCCATAATCCCTGTACAATTCCAAGCTTTCTGGATGCTTCGTTTAAGATCTCTCCTGTCTTTGAAATTTTCACCTTTCCGGTCATGAAAGCATTTTCCAGATTGAAAACTACTTCTTCCGGCATCTGCTCCATCGTTTCCTCTGTGTACTGCTGTGAAACAGAAAAAGTAACCTCCTGTTTCTGCTCCTGTTTCAGAATGTCTTTCATGGAATCCGGGATCAGGATTTCTTTTTTATAGCCTTTTCTCGGAAGAACTTCCACGATGCGGTACGTTTTTTCCGGATTCAGCCCCAGGATCAGACAGCCCTTTCCTTCCGTATTTTCTGTGCTGACTGCATGCAGAATTTTTCCATCTTCATCGAGAATCTGAAGTTTCGCACCTGCCAACTCTTTTTTCGTGAGATCATCTCTCAGAAACAGTCTTACTTTTACTGCCGCATTTTCGATCTCGCTCTTCATACGGATGATAAAAATGTGATCCTGGTCTTTATACGGTTCAAAATCAAAAATCCGCTCCGTATCAGATCGATAATATCCATCCGGTGCTTTTGTTTCTTTTACTGCATAGGTGCCAGGCGGCAGATCTGTTTGAAAAACGGCTCTTCCGCTCTGATCTGAAATGGCACGCTCTATCTCCGTTCCTGCCGGCAGCACAACACTTCCGTTTGCGTCCGTAATATCTTTTTTCGCATAAAGTGTGAATTCTGCTCCTTCCGGCCTGTTTTCTTTCTCTCCGTCCACACATTTCTTAAAGACACCGGTCCTTCCTTTCCACTCTTCTCCGATGATCGTTCCCGGCTCTTCCGGTACCGTCGGAGACACCTCCGGGCCATCCGGTTCCTGCCCGATATCAATCTTCTGTCTTTCGTTGAAAAAGGTTTCTGTTGCGGTAATTTCCAGATCTGCACTGTCTTTCCACAACAGTTCTGTGTTTCGTTTTGCATCTTTCTGCTTTCGCGTGTAGCCGGACGGAGCTTTTGTCTCTCTGATCTCATACCTTCCAAGCGGCAGATCCGAAAGAACCGCTTTTCCCTGTTCATCGGTTATCACATGGACAATGGTCGTTCCCATCAGATAAAGGTCTTTGCTGTAACCGTCCGGATGCGGAATCGTTTCTGCTGCCACAAGGTCATATTCTGCCCCTTTTAACCCTTTTGTCTCGTAGACTATCTTCTGCAGTTTCTGATCTTTGATCTCCGCTTCCGGCACTTCTCCTTCTTTTCGGATCTCCAGTTTTCCGGAAATGGAACGGTTAAACAGGCTGACAACCTGTACACATTCTTTGTCTTCCAGCCGAATCTCTGCCTGATTTTCCTGACACCGAAATACCTTACTTGCGATTCCCTCAAAGAAACGATTTCCCTGTTCGTATCCTTCTTTTACATGCGGGGACTTATAACCTTCTTTTTCCAGAATCTGCCAGTTATATCCTTCTCTTGCCTTTGTCTCCCTGATCTGATAAGTTTCTCCGACTTTCAGCCCCCGGATCAGCACATTGTTGCCATGTATACTGACTGCTTCCTGCACAATCTCACCCTTCGAATCCACGATACTGTATTTTACTCCATCCAGCTCCGTTTCTGTATCATAGTCCATGATATTAATCTGAAGCATTGTTTTATAGTTTTCAAACGTGCGTACATACGATTTGATTGTAGCATCATGCGGTGTGCCTGTTTTGGCATTTGATTTCCTGTCATTTTCTGTCCTGTTTGCCATATTATCTTCGGATCTGCCATCTTCTGATGCATTTTTGCTGTCATCTTCAGCTGTAAAGGAAATTTCTTCTGTATTATCAGACCGATAATATCCATCCGGTGCTTTTTCTTCTCTGACATAATAGTGTGCCATCGGAAGATCCAGGTCAAAGGCCGCATCCATAATACCGTTTTCCGCTTCTTTTGTCTCTGCGATCGCCAGTCTGGTATCTTTCTTTACCAGGATGCTTTTCTGATCAGCTGCCAAAATATCTTCTGCCGCATAAAGCCCAAACTTTGCTCCTGTAAGTTTTTCTTTTGTTTCTGCATCTTTCTTTTCAATCTGGATCTGTGCTCTCTGTCTTGGAATTTCATACAGTTCACTCTGATACCGGATTGGAACTTCCTGTCCGGCATATCGGATCTCAAATGTTCTTGCCGCCTGATTTTCCCCGGAAAGTGCATAGCCTTTGGCTGCTTTTATCTGTTCCAGCGTATAAGTGCCGAGCGGAAGTCCATACCATTCCCAACTGGCTGCTTTTATTTTTTCAGTCCATGCTTTTCCATTTTCATCGGTAGTGAGTGTGGTCACAACACTTCCTTTTGCAAAAAGTAAAGTCTGTCCTCCCTTTCCTTCACCCGAAAAGATATCTTCTGCTGCCCGCACGACAAAGACATTGCCGGCAAGCGGCTTACAGGTATAGGCAAATCCCTTTTTCAGATCGTATCCGGTCAGTACTTCTCCCTCTGCATAAATGCTCAGTTTGCCGACTGCCGCCTCGTTTTCCTGAACCGCTTCCGTCACAAAGGCTCCTGCCAGTCTGTCATACGTTGTCTTTGCCTCATCCGAACCGATCTGCACCCGCACCCGGTAATCTTTAGAAGCAATGTCTGCCTGTTCCCAGGTTCCGACCGCTTCTTCTGTGATTTTCAGTGCGTGGACCGCTTCCATACCCGGCAGCTTTTTTGCCGAAGCTTCAAAGAAATACTGTCCGTTTCTTTTGCGGTATCTTCCTTCTGCTCCCTGGCGTACATAACCTTCCGGTGCCTGCACTTCTTCTAAAATATAAAGTCCCTGCGGCAGTGTTGTGGTCGTGGAGACATAAGTGCCGAGCACTCTGCCGTCGCTGTCCTTTCGCTCTGCGGTCACATAAGGATTTTCATAAGATCCCAGCATCTCTCCGTTTGTATAGGCAACGACAAGATTTCCAAAGCGATTGATATAATCGACTTTTTCCTCACTGGTCTTATCTTCCATATACCAGTTAAAGTAGGCTCCTTCGACATCATGGATCACATACTTTGCTCCCGGTTTCGCTACCGTTTCCCCGGTTGTTTTGTCTTTCTTTATGATTTTAAGATAACTGGTCTGCGGCTGATCCCAGATGGCAGATCCCATCTGCAATGTCCCTTTGCCGTCGCCGTCCACCAGTCCGTCTTTTTCATCCGAATCGACGTTCAGCACTTTCGGTGCCGCCGCCACCTTTCCTTCTGGAACGGTCGTCTCGACCAGTAGATATTTGCCATACGGAAGTGCCCGGATATTCAGAACTCCGTTTTCATCGGAAAACTGCTCCTTAAGACGCTGCATCTTACCTGCCTCATCATAATAAGCTGCCGTTTCCAGGGCTTTCATTTTCTGATATTGAAGCGTATCTTTATCCCGATACTGATCGATTACTTCCTGGATCAGGACTGCATCTTCCAGCTGTGCACTGCCCTTTTTCAGATGTCCTTTTTCTTCCAGCTCTTTTACACTGTACACAGAGAATCCGGCACCTCTCATCCATTCCAGATCCGTCTCTTTATTGTCTCCGGTCAGTTTAAAGCAAGTAAATGGCTGAGATTTGATGCGTTCTTTACTGAACACTTCTTTTTTGATCACAAGAATATCCTGTCCTTCATAGGCACAGTCCACCGTATAAACTGCGGCATCGGCAAGGTATCCTTCCGAAGCTTTGATTTCTTTTACATAGTACGTTCCAAGTGGCAGTCCTGTAAAACAAAGTCTGCCCTCTGTATCCGTCTCTTTTCGCATGACTTCTGCATTCTTCTCATAGAGAATCTCTCCATCGCCATCTGCCGATGTAATCGCTTCTTTTGCATAGATGCCGTACACGGCTCCTTTTAAAGATGCCATCTGCTGTGGCCTGGAAAGTCCGCTCTGTGCATCCACTTTCTGAACCGTAACTTCTGCTGTTACTTCCTGGTTCAGAAAAACGGCTTCTGATTCGCTTCCAGGTTTCGGGAATGTGTAAAGCTGTGTTTTATCATCCTGATAAATCCACTGAAACTCATAACGTGCTTTTTTCACCTGTTTATAGTAATGTTCCGGTGCCTGGATTTCTTTTACATAATAGCGGTAACCGCATGGAACATCCGCATCAAAAAGACAGCTTCCGTCTTTTTTACTGTACGCCAGAGCAAGCAGCGTATCTTTTGCTGCGATCCTGTTTCCATCCGACAGAATGTTTTCTCCCGCATACAATCCAAACCGTGCTCCTGCAAGTCCCTTCTGTGTGTTCTCGGAGTGTTTGAAAACCGTCACCTGCATCTTTGGGCGTTCATTTTCAAAGACCTGCTCTTCGCTTACATATTCCCGGATTTCCGGTCCGCGGTAGGAAAGTGTCACTGTTCTGGTATTTCCTGCTGCCGTATCTTTTCGCACATAGCCCTGCGGTGCCTCGGTTTCTGTCACATGATACCTGCCAAGATACAACTTCCTGCTGACTGCCGTACCATCTTTTCCGGTTACCAGCTGCTGTGCCACTGCACCCTTTTTCAGAGCCAGTGTCACTCCGTCGGCCTTATAGATATCTTCTGCCGCTGTAATCTCGTATTTTGCTCCGGCAAGCGGCTGCTTTTCATAGAGAAATATCACACCCTCCGCCGAATCTCTGGCTTCTGTTAAGACCTCGCCGATTTTTTTCACCGCGATCGATGCCATCTGCGGTGTATTGACAAATCCCGTCTGCTTCCCGTTGTTGGTCAGCTCCAGGCTCTGTCCTGCATTCTGGGCAGTGATGCGAAAATCATAGAATTTCAGCCCTTTTTCTTTCTCACCGTCCACATAATCTCCAAAATAGTTTTTCGGCGGCTGTGTTTCCTGAAGTCGAAATTTTCCTTCGTTCTTTTTCTGATAGTAAAGTTTACCGCTGACTGCCTCTCCGTTTATGGCTGTCACAAGCTCCGGCCAAGCTGCATACGGCACATAATTTTGCTGTTCCTGATTCCATTCGTATACCGCAAATCTCGCACCCGACAGTGCTTTTCCTGTCTCCAGATCCTTTTTCTGAATCTGCACGGTGATCCACAGCGGTTCATTGAAACAGGCGTTGTCACCGTGATACGTGATTTTTTTGCTTTCAAACGGTGAGATAACAAATTCCTTCTCCCATCCACTCTTTGTGTAGCCTTCCGGCGACTGTTCTTCTATGATCTTGAATTTTCCCTTGTTCTCATCTGTATAAGAAAGTATTTCTGCACTTTCATACACACCATCTGCTTCATTTTTCAGCTGAAACAAAGGTGTTGCTGCATATCTGCTGCCGTTCCATTCGTATACGGCAAAGACGGCCCCAGGAAGTTTTTCTTTTGTTTTGCCATCTCTCTTTTCCACCGAAACGGAAGATTTCACCGGTGCAATATTTGTCACTACAGTTTGTGATCGAACCGTGTTGCCGTCAGAAGAGGCAGATGCCTGATTTTTGATCCTTGCCATTTTCTTTGCCGGATCCCAGCGTTTTTCAAGACCGGCATCCTTTTTCACGCCGACCGTGATCTGAAAATCATACGTATGGCCGTAAAAACTGGTATTTTTGATATCACTGCATCGAGCCACAAACGCATTTGTTTTCTGTATCGTCCAGAACTTTTCTGCATTTGCCCCGTTTTCGTTTGTCACAGTGACATTTTTAATCTCCAGAAAATCATCCAACTGATCAGAAATGCTCAGATCATGGTAACAGGTTTCTTCATTTTCGATTGGAACCATCGTGCGAAGCGTATAGGTGTACGTCTCTTCTCTGGTGGAAAGGCGGTTTTCGGATGTCATCTTTTCGTCACTGTCCGAAACATATTTTTCGATATGCGGATGAGCATTTGGAAACATTTTGTAAGCTTTTGCCACAAGCCCGCCGGACGGTGTCGTAGAGGTTCCAAGATTGTTTTCCGGCCTGACAAACGTAAAGACCGCTGTCGCCGCCTTTCCCGAAATCAGTACCGACAGCATAAAGCCGGTATCACTTCCGCTCTGGTTCAGACCGGACGTGTCAAAGTAATAATTTTTGCCGTTCACCGTTGCTGCTTTCAGATTTTCCAGTGCTGCTCTTTTCACATAAACATTTCCAAAACCATTTTTCATCAGGATTCCCTGATAAAGATCGATATCCTGAAATGTGATATAACCTTTGACATCGATCGCATTTCCATTATCTGAGCGGAAAAACTCCATTTTTGTCTCTGCCCACTCTACTTTACAGGTCTCAATCCCCGGCCGATCCGTCACAAAACGGAAAAATGCTCCGTCCCGTAGTTCGAAATCAACCAGTGTCACTTTGATGTCCACCCATTTTCCCTGATAATACATCCCTTTCCGGTACCAGGCATAATACTTATTCTTGTCTTTTGCCGTAAGTGTCTTGCAGTCCTCCCTGCCATCCAGCGGTCCGCCTTCGGCTGTAAAAACATCACTGCCAAGGTTCGTCTCACATTTGGCAGTCCTTCGAATGTAGCCTTCGTATCCATCCGGCAGTTGTGTTTTTACATTTCCAACTTTCACACCGGATGCTTTATCCAGCGTCACCGCACTGGAACGCACCGTCAGATAAATGCTGTCTGATGCAGCTCTCGCCTCGTTCTTCGCACTTTGCTTTTTCACTTTCGGATTTTTTTCGGTTTCTTCCTCTCCGGACGCTTTTCGGTTCTGCCGCTCTGTCTGTGAAATTTTCATCGAATCCATCACCTTTTCCGTCTGATCCGAACTGCCCTGAACCGTATTTTCTTTCGATTCCTGTTTCCTTTGCGATTCTAGATTCTCCTGACTGCCTGGATCTTTTTTTGTCTCCGGATTTTTCTGTTCTTCGGACTCCTGTTTTATCTCCGGATTTTTCTTCGATGCAGACTCTGACTCCAGACCTTCCTCCCGCTTTTGTTCGGTCTGCTTTTGTTTTTCCGTCTGCATCTGCTGTTCGGTCTGTCTTTGTAGCATTTCGCTCTGAGCACTCTTCGCTTCTGTTGCTTTCTCACTGCTCATTGTCTGTCTCTTTCCCGCAAAACTGCTCTTTTGCATCCCGGATGCATAGACGGACATCGGCGACGTCAGAAGACAAAGTATCGCCAGAAAGCCTGCCAGTATCCTTTTCCATTTGTCTGTGTTCATCCAAATTCTTCTCCTTTCTTTTCCTGCATGCAGAGATTTCCTGAGATTTAAGAATATCTCTGGCATCGTTACTGCGAGGTGCACACCATACATCGTTTTTCATACAAACCACCTCTTTTGATTCAAGTCAAACGTCATATCGAGAAGCATTGCGAAATATACTGGTAAAAACAAAAAAGGAAACACCGATGTCCAAACCTAAAATTGTCGTCCTGCACATGAGAGAATTGATCTACACTGCCATTTTTATCTTTTTAATCCTGGTACTTCTGATCCTGCTTTTTCTGATGTTCCGGCCACACGATGCATCAAATACACCGGATACAGAAACAAAAACAACGTTTTCTTCTTCCACTGATGCAGATTCCGTCGGATATCAGCCCGGAGTCTATACGGCTTCCCTGATTCTGAACAACCATTATGCGGATATTGAAGTTACGTTAAATACGGATCAGATTGATTCTATTCGCCTTGTAAATCTTGGGGATTCGGTCACTACTGCCTTTCCGCTCGTAGAACCTTCTTTGGATGAACTGTCCGAACAGATCTGTCAGAAACAGTCCTTAGATGGGATCACTTGCTCCCGTGAGAATAAATATACTTCTGAATTATTATTTCAGGCAATCAAAAACTCTCTGGCAAAAGCACAAAGGTAGGTGCTGTCACAGGCACCCCCTTTTGCTTTCCCTCTTTCGTTGCTCTCTGTATAGAAGTATACATAAAGATT
>OLYB01001292.1_pt1 | contig 20129 bp, 14 predicted proteins | sample 1674481 | NCBI WGS metagenome assembly OLYB01 (sample SAMEA103958167, study PRJEB25191) | human gut metagenome
TTGGCTGTTACATATGGCCTGGGACAGGAGGAGCACGATAAGGAAGGGCGTGTGATTACGCTGGAGTTTGAGGGATTTTTCCTCGTGACGGTGTATACGCCTAATTCCAAGGATGGCTTGGCGCGTCTTGATTACCGCATGGTGTGGGAGGATGTGTTCCGCGCTTATCTGCAGGAGCTGGATGCGAAGAAGCCGGTTGTTGTCTGCGGGGATCTGAATGTGGCGGCTGAGGAGATTGATTTGAAGAATCCTAAGACTAACCGCAAGAATGCAGGTTTTACGGATGAGGAGCGCGCTAAGTTCCGCGAGCTGAAGGCTGCGGGATTTACGGACAGCTTCCGTTATCTGCATCCGGAGGAGGTTAAGTACAGCTGGTGGAGCTATCGCTTTAAGGCGCGCGAGAAGAATGCGGGTTGGCGTATTGATTATTTTGTGGTGTCGGATAGGATTGCGGATAAGCTGCGGAGTGCGGAGATTCACAATGAGGTTTTCGGCAGCGACCATTGTCCGGTAAGTGTTGAACTGGATGTGTGAATTTCTGGCGTCGCAATTGTATATCATTTCAATCAGAGCAATTTCTTAACGCAAATTTCGTGTGGAACCAAGACGAAGCGGCGCAAAACTCGCGCTATGCTGACAAATGCTGCTATAAAAATTAGGCATAGCGCTCAGACATTGCGCCCCTTCTGTGGTTCCAGACACTTATTTGCTAAAATTGCTATTCATTACACGATATAGCAATTGCTCGTTGACAGCGACCATTGCAAGGTAAGTGTTGAGCTGGATGTGTAAGGGTTGATTCTGGCGTTGCAATTGCATATTTTGTACTTTCATTTTTACGGTTTTGGTTTTTATTTTTTAGTTGGTGATGAACATGGATTTTAAAATTCAGGCTCCGTTTGAGCCTGCCGGCGACCAGCCGCAGGCGATTGCCAAGCTGGCGGAGGGCGTGGAGCAGGGCCTGCGTACGCAGGTGCTGCTGGGCGCAACGGGTACAGGCAAGACGTATACGATTGCGCAGGTAATCAATAAGGTGCGCAAGCCGACTTTGGTGATTGCGCATAATAAGACGCTGGCGGCACAGCTGGCGAGTGAGCTGAAGGCGTTCTTCCCGGAGAATGCGGTGGAATATTTTGTTTCGTATTACGATTATTATCAGCCGGAGGCGTATATTCCCCAGTCGGATACGTATATTGAGAAGGATGCTTCGATTAACGACGAGATTGATAAGCTGCGCCACAGTGCGACCAGCGCTTTGTTTGAGCGCAAGGATGTTATTATCGTAGCCAGCGTTTCCTGCATTTACGGCTTAGGCGCGCCGCAGGAATATTATGATATGGTGCTGTCGCTGCGTTTGGGGCAGATTATCGACCGCCAGAAGATTTTGCATAAGCTGGTGGAGATTCAGTATACGCGTAATGATATTGATTTTAAACGTGGCACCTTTCGTGTGCGCGGTGATGTGATTGAGGTTATTCCGGCGGCTTACGGCGAGAAGGCTGTGCGCATTGAAATGTTCGATGACGAGGTTGACCGCATTGTGGAATTCGATGTGCTGACGGGTGAGATTCTGGCGCAGCGCAACCATGTGGCGATTTTCCCGGCGAGCCACTATGTTACGAGCCGTGAGAATCTTGAACGCGCTATGAATGATATTCGCGAGGAGCTGGATGAGCGTCTTGATGAGCTGAATAAGCATGGCAGGCTGTTGGAGGCACAGCGTCTGGAGCAACGCACTAATTATGACCTCGAGATGATGCAGGAGATGGGCTACTGCTCCGGCATTGAAAACTATTCCCGCCATCTGGCTGGCCGTAAGGCCGGTGAGCCGCCGTTTACGCTGGTAAATTATTTCCCTAAGGATTTTTTACTGGTGGTGGATGAGTCACACGTAACGCTGCCGCAGATTCGTGCTATGTACGCCGGTGACCGCTCGCGTAAGGAGATGTTGGTGGAGCATGGCTTCCGTCTGCCGTCGGCCTATGATAACAGACCGCTGACCTTTGACGAGTTTCAGGCGCAGATTAAGCAGGCGATTTATGTTTCTGCTACGCCGGCGAAGTATGAGCTGGAGCAGGCGGACAATGTCGTTGAGCAGATTATCCGTCCGACCGGACTGCTGGACCCGCAGATTGAAATCCGACCGATTAAGGGACAGATTGACGATCTGCTGGGCGAAATCAACAAGGTTGCCGCCGCAGGTGAGCGTGTATTGGTGACTACGCTGACGAAGCGCATGGCAGAGGACCTGACGGAATATCTGAAGCAGGCAGGCGTGCGTGTGCGCTATCTGCATTCGGAAATCGCCACGATTGAAAGAGCGGAGATTATCGACAGCCTGCGTGCCGGTAAGTTTGATGTGCTGGTAGGCATTAACCTGCTGCGTGAAGGCCTTGATTTGCCTGAGGTATCGCTGATTGCGATTCTGGATGCCGATAAGGAAGGCTTTTTGCGCAGTGATACAGCGATGATTCAGACTATCGGACGCGCTGCGCGTAATGCTCACGGCCGCGTCATTATGTATGCCGACCGTATTACCGACAGCATGCAGCGGGCGATAGACGAAACCAACCGCCGTCGCGAAAAGCAGCAGGCGTACAATGAGGAGCACCACATTACGCCTAAGACGATTTACAAGGAGCAGCGCCAGCTGATTAAGCTGACGAAGGTTGCAGATACGGAAGAAGCCGAAGCCTATGGCAGCAGCAAGAAGCTGAAACAGAAATCAACTAAGGAGCTGAACACGCTGGCCCGCGAGCTGGAAAGACGGATGCAGGAGGCAGCAAAGGCGCTGGACTTCGAGGCAGCGGCCGAGCTGCGTGACCAGCTGATTATCGTCAAAGGACAGCTGGGGCAGAAGCTGGTGCCGAAGAAAAAGAAAAAATAATGCCGATGCGGGAGTTTGACTTTTCCTGTTTGGCGTTATATAATATACAAGATATTTTTATTCAAATTCTGTGAAGCGGAGCAGTAATCTGCAGTATCTTTCAGAAAGTCGGCGGTTGATGCGAGCCGGCAGTTAGGGCAGATGAACTCACCGTGAAGAAGCCGCAAGGAAATGTGCGGACGTGATGCTGCGTTAAGGCTAATTGAGTGGCGGCTGTAGCCGCAATCAGGGTGGTACCGCGAATTTTTCGTCCCTGACCTTTTTTAAGGTCGGGGATTTTTTATTTTCGACCAACAATAATACCTGGGAGGTAATGAAATGATTCAAGAAAAGTATGCTCCCCATGCTATTGAAGCTAAATGGCAAAAATACTGGGAAGAAAACAAAACCTTTAAAGTAGAGATGGATAAGGATAAACCTAAATCCTACGTTCTGGAAATGTTCCCCTATCCGTCCGGCAACCTGCATATGGGCCACGTTCGTAACTACTCCATCGGCGACGTAATCGCACGTTTCCGCACCATGAAGGGCTTCAACGTTCTGCATCCGATGGGCTGGGACTCCTTTGGTATGCCTGCTGAAAACGCTGCTATCAAACACAACATTCCGCCTAAAAAATGGACTCTGGAAAACATCGCTAACATGACCCGTCAGCTGAAGGCTCTCGGTCTGTCCTATGATTGGGACCGCGAGGTTACAACCTGCAAGGAAGATTATTACAAATGGACTCAATGGTTCTTTGAGCTGTTCTACAAACGCGGTCTGGCAGTTAAAAAGGAATCTGCCGTAAACTGGTGCGACACCTGTAACACTGTATTGGCTAACGAGCAGGTTATCGACGGCAAATGCTGGCGCTGCGACCATGAGGTTGTTAAAAAGGATCTGAGCCAATGGTTCTTCAAAATCACCGATTACGCTGATGAGCTGCTGAAGGATCTTGACCTGCTGCCGGGCTGGCCCGAGCGCGTAAAAACCATGCAGCATAACTGGATCGGCCGCAGCGAAGGCTTGGAATTCTCCTTTGAAATCCCTGCGCTGAACGATACTGTTGCTGTTTACACCACCCGTCCGGATACTGCTTACGGCGTAACCTTTATGGCTCTGGCTGCCGAGCATCCGCTGATTAAAAAGATTTGCGAAAACAATCCGAAGGCTGACGAAATCAACGCCTTCTGCGAGCGTGTACGCAATCAGTCCGAAATTGAACGTACCTCCAGCGAATCCGAAAAAGAGGGCGTATTTACCGGTGTATACTGCATCAACCCGTTCACCGGTCGCAAGGTAGAAATCTGGGTAACCAACTATGTACTGTATGATTACGGTACCGGCGCTGTAATGGGCGTTCCTACCGGTGACCAACGTGACTGGATGTTTGCAGACAAATACGGCATTGAAAAGATCGTTACCATCTGCCCGGTTGGCAAAGAGCTGAAGCTGGAAGAAATGACCTGCGCTTACGAAGAAAAAGAAGGCATGCTGGTTAACTCCGGCGAATTCACCGGCATGGAAATGCACAAGGCTATGAGCGCTATCATGGATAAGGCTGAAGCTGAAGGCTTCGGTAAACGCCGTGTAAACTATCGTCTGCGCGATTGGCTGATCAGCCGTCAGCGTTATTGGGGCGCTCCGATTCCTATCATCTACTGCCCGCACTGCGGCGAGGTTCTGGTTCCGGAAGACCAGCTGCCGGTTCGCCTGCCTGAGGACGTAAGCTTCACTGCCGGTGCTAAATCTCCGCTGGCAACCTCCGAAGAATTCGTTCACTGCAAATGCCCGAAATGCGGTGCTGACGCAACCCGTGAAACCGATACCATGGACACCTTCCTGTGCTCCTCTTGGTACTATCTGCGTTATACCGACGCACACAACGACAAGATGCCGTTTGACAAGGAGCTCAACAACTATTGGGGCCCTGTAGACCAATATATCGGCGGTATTGAGCATGCTATTCTGCATCTGCTGTATTCCCGCTTCTTTGTAAAGGTTCTGCGTGACGCAGGCCTGGTTGATTATGATGAACCGTTCAGCAACCTGCTGACTCAGGGCATGGTAATCAAAGACGGTGCTAAGATGAGTAAATCTCTGGGCAACGTTGTTTCTCCGGAAGAAATTCTTTCCAAATACGGTGCCGATACCGCGCGTCTGTTCATCCTCTTTGCTGCTCCGCCTGAAAGAGAGCTGGAGTGGAGCGACCAGGGCGTTGAAGGTTCCTTCCGCTTCCTGAACCGTATCTGGCGTATTGTACAAGCTTTTGAAACTGTTCTGGAACAAAAAGTTACCGAATACGATTACAGCAACCTGAGCAAAGCAGACAAGGACCTGCGTCGTGTACTGCATGGCAGCATTAAGAAGGTTACTAACGATATCGAAACCCGCTTCAACTTCAACACTGCTATTTCCACTATGATGGAACTGGTTAACGCTCTCTATGCTTATAAGGAAGCTGTTAAAGAGCCGAATGCAGGTCTGGTTTACGAAGCAATTTCCGACCTTATCAAGATGATGAGCCCGTTTGTTCCGCATATCACCGAAGAGCTGTGGCGCGGTGCTATCGATGCCAACAGCAGCGTACATGAACAAAGCTGGCCTGAGTGCGATGAAGAAGCGCTGAAGGTTGACAATGTAGAAATCGTTCTGCAGGTTAACGGCAAGGTTCGCGGTCGTCTGACTGTTCCGGCTGAAGCTACCAAGGAAGAGCTGGAGAAAATCGCTATGGCTGACGCTAACGTTCAGGCTCACATCGGCGATGCTACCGTACGCAAGGTTATCTGCGTACCCGGCCGTCTGGTAAACATCGTAGCGAAGTGACACCCACTTTGTCGCGAGCTTTAGTATTACTGGCCACTAACCACTAATTACTAACCGCGACCACCGCAGTTACAGCTGTCCTGCAGCAGGCAGTATCCGCAGACTGTAGCGCGGACAAAAAAATAAGCAGTGCATGTCAGCAATGACATTATTTAGTAGTACTAAATAACGCTTACATTTTCAGAGTCTCTGAGAATAACGTAATTGTTATTCTTGGGGGCTCTTTTTGTTTTTTTGTGACAACCCTCAGTCATCGCCTGCGGCGATGCCAGCTCTCTTGACGCTAAGACCCGGTTTGTCGCAAGCACAACCCTCAGTCAAAATCACTACGTGATTTTGCCAGCTCCCTTTCAGGGAGCATATAAAGTTCGCAAGAAACAAATGTTAAAACTTTTCTATACCATATATCTCCCCTGAAAGGGGAGGTGGCTGCGAGCTTTAGCGAGCAGACGGAAGGGTTGAGCATCGAAGTCATACGCAATATTTTTACCAACACCCTAAGGAGGTATCCCCATGCAAGCAAAAGCTAAAAAACTAATCTTCATCGCCATTCTCCTCACAGGCTGCATCATCACCAGCCTTATAAGCACCAATGACAAAGAAAAAGCATTGCCCGGCGGCAGCAGTCTGCAGAGCGCGCAAGGTGCTGTTACATCCAAAGCAGCGCAGGCAAAAACAGTGCGCGTGCAGGTGAGCGGCGCCGTGCTGGAGCCGGGAATTTACGACTTGCCTGCCAACTGCAGAGTGGAAGAAGCCATTGCTGCTGCCGGCGGTCTGACGGAAAATGCCGATAGCGAGCGTGTTAACCTGGTGCGTAAGGTGCGCGATGGCATGCAGATACGAGTGCCTGTGCAGAAGGCTGCACGGACAAACAGCACGCAGAGGAAAAAAGCTCAGGCAAAGTCCGGTTTAGGTGAGAGTGCGTCAGGAAAGTCAAGCAGTGCTAAAGCAGGCTCAGGCAGAAACAGCAGCATGATGCAAAGCGTGCGCATTAACAGTGCGAGCGCCGGCGAGCTGCAGCAGCTGCCGGGCATCGGCCCGGCGCTGGCACAGCGTATTGTGGAAACAAGAAGCAGCGGGCGGTTCAACAGCGCGGAGGATTTGCTGCGTGTGCCGGGAATCGGCAAAGCCAAGCTGGCTAAGCTGCGAGCTTATGTGGAGGTAGATTAGTGCTGCAGAAAATACGTTATTTACGCTTATTTTTGCCCTTCATGCTGCTTTGCGTACTGCTCTTTCGTCTGCTTAGCGTGCCGCCGTCTGCCGAGCAGCAGCTTGCTGCCTGCGTTGGACGGCAGCTGATTGTACAGGGCGCGGTGGAGCCTTTGAGCGTGCACAGACTGGATGGCTTCAGCAGTGCAATTCTGCGCTGTCAAAAAGTGTATAGCGATACGGAGCTTGCTTACAGCGGACGTTTGCGCGTGAGCGTGAAGGGTGAGCTGCCGCAGGCAGGCTGTGTGGTACTCAAAGGTACGTTGGAGCGCTTGGACAGCCTGCGTAACCCCGGCGGCTTTGATGCTGCAAGCTACAACAGAGTGCAGGAGCTGGGCGGACGTTTTAGCAAGGCGCAGCTGCTAAAGACTGAGCCGCAGGTTTTGTGGTGGCAGCGCTTTGCCTTGTGGAACCGGCAGCTGAGCGAACGTATAGAAGCTACAGCCGGCGCTGAATATGGGGCACTGCTGAGCGGCATGGTGTTTGGCGGCAGCAGCAGGCTGGATGAAGAAACGCGCGAGCTGTTTACAGATAATGGTCTGGCACATCTTCTTTCTGTTTCGGGCACGCATATTGTGCTGCTCACAGGCCTGCTGCTTGCTTTGCTGCAGTGGGTACCGCTGCCCTGGCGTAAGGTTATAGTTATAACTTTACTTACTGCCTATGCGCTGCTCTGCGGCTTGCGTCCGCCGGTGCTGCGGGCACTGGCTATGAGCAGCGTCCTGTTGCTTGGCGGCAGCGGTGCGGAGCGCGGGCGCTTGCTGTGCCTGGTGGCGGCACTGCTGTTGTGTCTGCAGCCGTTATGGCTGGCCGATATAGGTTTTCAGCTATCGTTCGGGGCGGCGGCCGGTCTTTTGTGGCTACTGCCTGCATGCCAAAGGTTACTGCCGCAGGCCTTGCCTGCGCCGATAGGGGAAGCGGCAGCTGTTTCACTGGCAGCACAAATAGCTGTGTTGCCTTTGGAGGTTTACTATTTTCACCAAATTTCGCTGATTGCTCTTGCAAGCAATATCGTGCTGGTGCCAGTGTTGGAAATCGCGGCGCAGCTGGCACTTATGGGCGCACTGCTGCCTGCCTGCGGCGATTATCTGCTGCAGCTTGCTGCCTGGCTGGCAGCGCAGGTGCTGACGCAGGCACGCTTTTTTGCCGCTCTGCCGTACAGCACTGTGGTTATCGGTAAGCTGCCTGCTTATTGCTTTGTGCTTTATTATGCAGCGTTGTTTGTATGGGCTGATTTTTCTTGGCTGCAATTTTGGAGCAACAGGGAGCGGCGCTGCATCCTGCTTTTACATGCCTTGCTGCTTGTCTGGACGCTTGCCTATCAGCAGTATCGCACGCTGCCACTGGCCTGCTATTTTCTGGACGTTGGACAGGGTGATTGCGCTGTTATCGTCACGCCGTCGCAGCGGGTGGCAATTATTGATACCGGCGGCTTGAAAAATATATCGACTGCAACGCGCGTGATTACTCCGTTTTTGCGCTATCTTGGCAAGCGTGAGGCAGATATCTTGCTCTTAAGTCACTATGATTTTGACCACGTCGGTGCTGCGGCGGATTTGCTGCGACAGCTGCGGGTGAAAAAGCTGCTTCTGCCTAACGAAGCGCTGACGGAGGAAAGCAAAAGGGTGCAGCAGGAAATTTTGGCGCAGTCCGGCAGGACGCAGGCGCATGTAGTGCAGAGCGGTGAACGCTATGCGTTGGATGATAATGCGGAGCTTGTTTTAGTTGATGTACCGCAGCAGGCTGTGCCGGGAAATGAAGCCAGCACGCTAGCGGCGCTGCAGAGTGCTCAGGGCAGCGTGCTGTTTACAGGCGACATGGGGGAAGAACGCGAGCGAGGGCTGCAGCTACAGCAGTACACTGTGCTGAAGGCAGGACATCACGGTTCGCACTACAGCAGCAGTATGGATTTTCTGGAGCAGGTGCGCCCACGGCTGACGGTAATTTCCTGCGGACGCGGCAACCGCTACGGACATCCGCATCAGGAAACGCTGGAGCGTTTGCAGGCAATAGGCAGCAATGTTGTCAGAACTGATGAATTGGGGTGCATTAAAGTTGTTTTTGACGCAGAGGGAATAAAATGCTATGGCTACGCGGATTTACAGTGAAGCTGTTGTCAAAATATAACTCATAAGTTATAATTAAAGGAGAGAATTTAAGGAGTGAGGAAAGTGAAGAATAGTGCAGTGGGTTATGAATGGCAGGATGTAAGAAAGAATATTTTTACACCGGAAGAAATTTCTGCCAGTGATTTGCGAGTTGCTTTAATCGGTGAACTGATCAAGGCACGTCAGGATAAGGGAATAACCCAAAAGCAATTAGAGCTTTTGAGCGGAGTAAAGCAGCCTGTAATTGCCAGAATGGAAAACGGTACCTCTATTCCTAAAATCAGTACAATCTTAAAAATACTTGCACCTTTGGGCAAGACATTAGCCATTGTACCGTTAGAAAAATAATAAGAGGGAATACAGATGGATATTAAACCGGAAAACCTGATTTCACTATTACAACAGCATAAGCCGCTGCCGCAGGCGCAGGTACTGCTTTTGTGCGGCGAGGAGGATTACTACCGCAACAGCATTATTGCCGCGCTGCCGGAATATGTTTTTGGCGATACGCCGGAGGCTGACCGCGAAATAACGGTCTTTGACAAGGATACCAATTTATCCGGGCTGCAGGCGGCCGTCAACAGCTATCCCTTCTTCTGCGGCAAATCGCTGATTTTTTTAAAGGACGAAAAGCTGTGGGCAGCAAAGCCTGCCAAAGCAAACAGTGCCGCTGATGCGCAGGATGATACCGATTCCAAGAAAATGGAGCAGCTGGCGGCGATTGTCAGCGACGTACCGGATTACTGCCTGCTTGTCATCAGCAGCAAAAAAATGGATAAGCGGACCAAGCTGTATAAGCAGCTCAAAGCAAGTGCGCTGATTTGCCCGTGTGAGCGCATTAAGGAAAGAGATCTTGATGATTGGCTGTACGCGCAGGCAGCAGCATACGGCGCGCATTTTACCAGAGATGCGCTGGCCGCTATCAGTGAATATATCGAGCCGGTGAAGGAAGAAATTCCCCTGGATTTGCTGCAGCAGGAAATCGGCAAGCTGGCAATTTATGCCGCAGGACGCAGAGAGTGGACGGAAGATGATGTGCTGAATGTTTTTGCACTGCTGCCTAACGCCTCGTCTTTTGCGCTGACCAATTATATTATGGCAGGCAAGCTGAAGCAGTGTCTGGAACTGTTGGCGAGCGAACGCAAGCACGGAACCTATATCCTGCCGCTCAGCGCAACTGTCGCATTTAAGCTACGTCAGGTGCTGCGCTATCTGGAGCTGAAGCGCAGAGGCTACGACCAGAAGGGCATTATGGAGGAGCTGGGGATGCGCAGCCCATATGCCTACAGATTTTTGGAGCGCGACAGCAGGCGCTTTGATGAAAAGCGTCTGACGGAAGCATTGCTGGGACTATCAGATATGAATATCAAGCTGCGTCAGGGCGGACGCGGCTACGAAAAGCTGGAGGAAATACTTGTCCGCCTGCTTGCATGATATCTTATCCTCAGAAATTAAAGCTGGACAAAAGCACTTAATATCTGCTATAATAATGGAACAGTCAACGAGGACTTTTTTGAGTAAGGAAGTAGTATGTCCATGCTTAAAAAGGTCCTTTTTCGTTTATCTTGCAGAAAATATGCAGGGAGCATTTTTCTGCAGCATGATAATTAGGGAGTATTGAGAAAGGAGGCAGCCTTATGGCTGCACTGATCATGAACAACAAAGATTTACTGTACGTAATTAAACCCGAAGAACAAAACGAAAGCACTCTGCGTGAGCTTCTGACTCTGCATCCGGAGATTCAGTTCGTATCTCTGATGGGTGTGGATTTTGCCGGTAATGATACCGACGAAAAAATCCCGATGAAGATTTTCCTTGAGGATATCGATGGCTTTTTGGCAGGCAGCGCAGCACAGACTGACGGCTCCTCCGTTGTGCTGACCGGTATCGCTACTCTGAACGATGCCCGCGTTGATATGAAGGTTGATAAAACCGTTAACTGGTTTGTTGATTATAACTATGAGCATTTTGACGCAGAAAGCGGTCGTATGATCGGTACTCTGCGCATTCCCTGCTATCTGATTCATAACGGCAATCATGTTGATTCCCGTTCTATTTTGAATGATACTCTGGCTTATGTAGAAAAAGAAATCATGGATTTGTTTGCTAAGCATCCGGTAATTGCCGGTCTGGAGCATGTAAATCCTGCTGAGATTGAAAAGCTGCTCTTCACCAGTGCTACAGAGCTGGAATTCTGGGTAAAAACTCCGCGTGAGGACGCACCGCTGGAGGCTCTGAGCTCCTCTCAGGTAATGCAGGAGCAATACTGGCAGCGTACCCGCGGCAACGTGCGTACTGCATTGGAGCAGACTATACAGACTCTGGAGCTGTACGGTCTGGAGCCGGAAATGGGCCACAAGGAATGCGGCGGCGTTAAAGGTCAGATTGACGGTGCAGGTCATATGACTCACGTTATGGAGCAGCTGGAGGTTGACTGGAAGTTCAGCAGCGGCGTTCAGACTGCTGATAACGAGCTTTTGGCACGTATCATCGTTAAAGAGGTTTTCCGCATGAACGGCTTGGAGGTTTCCTTCCAGGCTAAACCGATTCCCGGTGTTGCAGGCAGCGGTGAGCATACACATGTAGGCATTGCCGCAAAAATGAAAAACGGCAAGATTGTCAACCTGTTCTCGCCGAAGGATATGCACAAGGACTTCCTGTCTGCTGTCGGCTACGGCGCTCTCATGGGCCTTTTGAAAAACTACGAGGTAACCAATCCGTTTATCTCCTGCACCATTGACTCTTTGAACCGTCTGAAACCCGGCTTTGAAGCTCCTGTCTGCATCGTTACCAGCCTCGGTCTGAGCCCGGATAACCCGTCCCGTAACAGAACCATTCTTGCAGGCCTGATCCGTGATCTGGACAACGATAAGGCTACCCGTATTGAAATGCGTTCTCCGAACCCGTACACCAATACCTACATCGCTATTGCTGCCTTCTACCTGTCCTGCCTCGACGGCATCAAGGCTTGCGTAGAATCCGGCAAGGACCTGAAGGCTCTGGAAAAAGAAATTTCCAAGAAGGCAGGCGAAGAGGGCTTCTATCTGGATACCGACCGTCAATACCGTACTGAGGAAGACGTTTTTGAAGATTTCACTGCGGAAGAACGCAGCAAGCTGTTCGGTGAACCGCCTGCTACCGTTTGGGAAAATCTCTGCGCTTTTGAAAAATATCCGGAAAAGGTTGCCGTGCTCACCCAAGGCAATATCCTGAAGAAGGAATACATCGACTCCTTCATGCAGGGTGCGCTGATTCGCTGGAAAACCGAGCTTTTGACTCGTCTGATTCCGGAAAACTATCAGGCTGTTATTGATATGAAGCGCTTGCACAATCAGGAAACCTGCACCGACTGCGACCTGGCAATGTGGCGTAAAATCCAGAACCTGCGTGCTAAGCTGGCCAAGGATTCCTTCGAAGAGAAGAGCATCTTCACTGCTATCCGCAGAGCTGTTGCCGAAGGCGACTACGATACTGTTTCCAAGCTCAAGGTTGAGATGGGAGCAACTATGGAAGAACTCAAGACTCTGTATCACGATTACAAGCAAAATATTATCGATTAATTTATATGTTTCCTGCATGGCTGCCGCACTTCAAGTACGGCAGCCATTTTGTTTCGTGCTTAGACCAAAGTGCGACTATTGAAAAAATTATTCCTAAAACTTTCCTTTCAGCTTATTTTTTTGCATGAAACTGTTGAGTTAAGCGCTGTTTTGTGGTAAAATATCAAAGATATATTGACAGTAATATTTTCTGCTGTCCGAAGAAAGGCGATGATAGCTGTGGAGCAGGTCAAGGATGTTCCTGCCTATATTCGCCAGATGTACACGGATAATAATTTTATGACTCAATTCGGTGTGCATATTGGTGAGATAAAGTGTGGCAGTGCTGAAGTCAGCATTGACGTTGATCCGGCAAAGCATTTTAATCATCGTGACATATGTCACGGCGGAGTGATGTTGGCCTTGGCAGACTCCGTTCTGGGTGTTACCGGTGCAAGCGTGGGCGCTGTAGTGGCAACTCTTAATTTCAGCATGAATTTTATCAAAGGTGTCCATGAGCCGACTACCTTAACGGTACGAAGCCATATTAAGCATTCCGGACATTCTACGATGGTTATTGAGGCTGAAATGACTGACAGCAAAGAGCATTTAATTGGGACGATTTTAACAACGATGTTTATCGTCGACAGATTTAAAGAGATACCCGCCAAATGGTGAGCTTACCTGAGTTAATTTGGAAGGGAAATGACGCGGAAGACCGCTTGATATCAAGGAGGATATGATGGATTTTGCATTAAACGAGGAACAATTAGAATTACAGGAAATGGTAAGGGAGTTTGTTGAAAAAGAAATTACTCCTTACGCTGCTGAAATGGATGCAGAAAACCATATGCGTGACGGCCTGATTGACAAGGCTAACGAAATGGGCTTGCTGAACGTTATTGTTCCGGAAGAATTAGATGGCCCCGGCCTGGACAGCATTTCTGTTGCTACCATTTATGAAGAGCTGGGCAAAGGCTGCGCAGGTGTTGCAACCTCTCTGGCTGCTAACAGCCTGGCAACTGTACCTGTTCTGCTGGCAGGCACCGACGAACAAAAGAAAATGTATTGCGATATCCTGAACAACGGCGGTCTGGCTGCTTTCGCACTGACCGAACCCGGTGCAGGCAGTGATGCAGGCGGCGTTTCTACCCGTGCTGTACACAACAAGGAAGAAGGCACCTACACTCTGAACGGTACCAAAATGTTCATCACCAACGGTGGTCTGGCAGAAATCTTCCTGGTATTCGCTAACACCCGTAAAACCGGCGGTATCCGTGGTTTGACTGCTTTCATCGTTCCGAAAGACACTCCGGGCTTCTCCGTTGGCAAAAAAGAAAACAAAATGGGCATCCGTCCTTCCAATACTACCGAGCTGGTTCTGCAAGACGTTGTTATCCCCGAATCCTATCGCGTAGGCCGCGAAGGCGAAGGCTTCCGTATTGCTATGAATACCTTAGACAGTGCTCGTCCGTTCGTTGGCGCTGTTTCCGTAGGTATCGCTCAGGCTGCTCTGGACTGCGCTGTTAAATATGCTAAAGAGCGCCGTCAGTTCGGCCAGCCGATTGCTTCCTTCCAAATGGTTCAAGGCATGCTGGCTGACATGGCTATGAAGGTTGAAACCGCTCGCCTCATGGTTCAAAAGGCTTGCTGGATGCGTGACCAGGGCATGGAATTCTCCAAAGAGGCTGCTATGGCTAAATGCTATGCTGCCGATACCGCTATGCAGGTAACCACCGACGCTGTTCAGGTAATGGGCGGCTACGGCTACACTAAAGAGTATCCTGTAGAGAAGATGATGCGTGACGCTAAAATCATGCAAATCTACGAAGGCACCAACCAAATCCAACGTTTGGTTATTGCCAACAAGCTGTTATACTAATAGCTATCATAACGAAGATAAATTTATTGAGAGCTGCTGCACTTTTGTGTGGCAGCTCTTTGTTGTTTTTATTCGTGACAATGGTTTACACGTATGCTAAAATATAAGGATAAAGAGCTTTTAAAGCATAATAAAAAGCAGAATCTTTGCCACAAATCATTTTGCTGAGAATTGGGGGGCAAATACATTGTTAGCTGATAATTTAAAGCAGGTTCAGGAGCAGATAGCGTCTGCTTTGGACAAGCGTAAAAATAAAAACCTGCTCACAGGAGATAAGGTAACGCTGGTGGCGGTGACGAAAAACCATCCGCCCGAAATTATTACGGATATTGAAGCCTTGGGCATTGCCAACGTAGGCGAAAACCGCGTGCAGGAGGCCAAGCATAAGCAGGAGGCTTTGGGCAAACACGGCTACTGGCATCTTATCGGCCATCTGCAGACGAATAAGGCGCGCCAGGCTGTTGCCTTGTTTGATCTTATTGAATCGGTGGACAGTGAGCATTTGCTGGCTGCGATTGATAAGGAGGCAGAACGCATCGGTAAGGTGCAGGATATCCTTTTGCAGCTGAATATTGCCCATGAGGAGCAAAAGTCCGGCTTAGACAAGGAAGATTATCTGGCGCTGTTGCCGAAGCTGCCCGAATACAAGCATGTGCGTCTGCGCGGGCTGATGGTTATTGCCCAGAAATGCGAGGATATCGAGCAGACAAGACCTGTGTTTGCTGCCGGTTACCGCGCATTCGCCCGCTTAAAGCAGCAGTATCCGCAGGCAGATATTCTGTCTATGGGTATGAGTAATGATTACACAGTTGCTATAGAAGAAGGCGCCAATATTGTGCGTGTAGGCACAGCCTTGTTCGGTCAGCGTGATTATAGCCTGAAATTTTAAGACATAGATAAGGTTGGTGACGTGATGAATATTATTGATAAAATCATGAATGCATTAAGTCTTTATGACGAGGAAGAAATCATCGAAGAAGAAGTGGAGCAGAAGCCTGCTAAGACCGAGCAGGAGCCGGCTAAACCCAAGAAGCGTTTCTTCGGCAGCAAGGAGCCTGCTGCTGCAGCACCGGCAGAGGAGCCTAAGCGTGAACGCAAATCCATTTTGAACTTTAAAGGTTCGGCAGCAAAGCCTGAGCCGGTTAAAAATGAAAAAATGGGCAGCAAAACCATTAACCTGCCTATTGCCGACAAGCTGATGACAGTTGTACTGCTGGAGCCTGTTGATTTCAATGATTCTCCTAAGATTGCCGATTATCTGCGTGATAATCAGGCTGTAGTTGTTAATTATGATAAGACAGATAATGTTGTTGCCAAGCGTATGACTGATTTTATCAGCGGTACTGTTTATGCTATCGGCGGCAGCATGAAAAAGCTGGGCCGCAATATTGTTATCTGCGCCCCGAAAAACGTAGATATAGATGCGGGCGAAGAGCACGAGCTTGACGAGAGGGGAAATAATCCATGGGACAAATAGCAGTAAAGAAAATTGCATTTATTGGCGGCGGCGCTATGGCCAAAGCTATTATCAAGGGAATTATCGGCGGTGGCCTGATTGCGCCGGAGATGATTACCGTAGGCGAGCCGACTGAGGCACATGCGCGCAGTCTGCATGAAGCCTTTGGCGTAAATGTTACTACGGATAATAAAGAGGCGGTAAAGGATGCAGATCTGGTAATCTTTGCCGTTAAGCCTCAGGTAGCACCGGTGGCACTGGTGCCCGAGCTGATTGCTGCCATGAAAAAGGATGCCTGGGTGCTTTCTATTATGGGCAGTGTAACACTGGAACAGCTGCATGCTTATGCTCCGGGTTTCTCGGTAGTCCGCACGATGCCGAACACGCCGCTGGCAGCAGGCGCAGGCATGACTGCTATCTGCTGCGATGAGGCCGTAACCGAGCCGATGAAGCAGACTGCGGCAGCAATTTTCAGCAGCTGCGGTGAAATAGAATTTGTAGATGAAAAAGCATTGCAGGCGATTACCGCTATTTCCGGCTGCGGACCGGGCTATTGCTTTGTGATTATCGATGCACTGGCTGACGCAGGTGTGCGTGCCGGTCTGCCGCGTGCGCTGGCTATTAAGCTGGCAGCCCAGACAATGGCAGGCAGCGGCAAGCTGTGCGTAGAAAGCGGCCTGCATCCGGCACAGCTGCGCGACCAGGTAACAAGCCCTGGCGGCACAACTATTGCCGGTATTCATGCTTTGGAAAACCATGGCGTGCGCGGTGCTTTTTATGATGCGGTACAGGCAGTGCTGCAAAGAGATAAAGAATTACAGGGGAAATAATTTATGGCAGACAGAGAAAAAATTCTGCGTTACTTTAAAGCCGGCGGTGACGAACAGCTGGCGGCCAAGCTGCTGGATTTGGCCGAGGGCGCCAATAAATCACGCAAGTTCCGTGTGAGCGAATTTCTTGATCCTCATGCCTATAATGTTGCGGAAATTATTGCGGCGAACTACGAAAATGTGCGTCTGGAAAGCGACGGCGGCTTCAGTAATGCCGAAAGGGTGAAGGCTGCCTTTGTTGCCGATGATTTTTACGGTCAGCCGGATTTCGGCATGGCCTATTTTCTGGCGGCTTGGGATAAGCGCTATTATGATTTGTCGCATCGCGATATTCTGGGTGCGTTTATGGGCACAGGCTGCAAGCGCGAGGCCTTGGGCGATATAGTTTTTGTGCCTGAGGGAGCGCAGTTCGTAGTAGAAAAATCGCTGGTAAATTATCTTACCGGTAATCTGACGCAGATCGGTTCTGCGCCGGTAACGCTTACGGAAATTCCTCGCGAGGAATTGCTGCAGAAGGAAGAAAAGGTTAAGCTGATTAACGCGACAGTCGCTGATTTGCGTCTTGATGCCGTGGCAGCGGCAGGCTATGGCGTAAGCCGCAGCCGTATGGCGGATGAAATCAAAAGCCTGAATGTCAAGGTTAACTGGAAAGAAGCTAAGAAGGCAGCGCAGCCGGTGAACGAGGGCGATGTAATTTCCTTCCGCGGCCGTGGTCGTGTGGAGATAGAGGAAATCCGCGGCACTACTAAAAAAGGACGCATCAGCGTAACGCTGAAGCGTTATATCTAGGAGGATAAACCATGCTTAATCCGGAGGATTTAAAGAAAAAAACTTTTACCAAGGGTTTTCGTGGCTATGAGGTAGAAGAGGTAGACAAGTTTCTTGCCAAGCTGATTAAGGAATACGAATACCTTTATCTGGATAACCTGGAGCAGAAGGAAACTATCGAGCGCGTCAGCTCCAAGCTGGAATATTATCAGCAGATGGAGGCTACCATGCAGAGCACACTGGCTGTGGCGCAGGAAACCGCTGACGAGGTAAAGAACGCCAGCGAAAAGAAGGCGGCGCTGCTGGAGAAGGAAACGGCAGTGAAGTGCGAGCAGCAGCTGAGCGAAGCGAAGGCTGCGGCGCAGAAGCTGCACGATGATACCATGGCGCATGCCGAGGATTTGTATAATCAGACGAAAAACAAAACCGATAACATGCTGCAGGCAGCGATGGCTGAATGCAACAAGCTGCGTGAGGAAGCTAAGTCCTACGCCGAAAAGCTGCGCAGCAGTGCCGAGGTAGATGCAGATAAGCTGCGCATAACTACCGAGGATGTCTGCAAAAAACGCGCTAACAGTGCTGCCAGTGAGGCTAACAAGCTGCTGGAGGATGCTCGCAGCGAAGCCGGCAGAATGATGCTGGATGCAAATACTAAATATCGTAAACTGGTGGGGGATGCAGAGGAACGCAGCCGTAAAATTATTTTTGAGGCTGACGCTAAGGCTGCTATGGCCGAACAGGCTTATAACGAGCAGGTGAAAAAGGCGGCGCTGCATCGTAAAAATATGCTGCATCTGTTGGAAACGCAGGTTGAGCTGCTCAAAAACTATGCCAGTCATAACGAAGAATAGTCGGAGGCTGAATGATGATTATTTTAGTGAGGCATGGTGAAGCAACGCATCATACGCAAAGATTGACCGGCGGCTGGACGGATTCGCAGCTGACCGAAAAGGGAAGGGCGCAGATAAAGGCAGCTGCGGTAAAGCTGGCAAAGGATTTTGCCGGACGTAATTGCAAGCTGCGGATTCTGGCGAGTGATTTGCAGCGCGCTTCCGCATCGGCGCAGATTATTGCCGAGGAGCTTGGCTTTAAGGGCGAAATAGAGCATTGCCGTTTCCTGAGGGAAAAGAATAACGGCATTGCTGCCGGCATGACCGAGGAGGAGGCCAAGAAGCATTTTTGTAAGCCTGCTTCCGAGCAGGAGCTGGATCACCGCAACTATCCCGGCGGTGAAACACGCAATGAGTTCTATCGCCGTAATGTACACGGTCTGTGGCATTGTGCGGATGTCGACAAGGAAAATTTGCTGATTGTTGCGCATAAGGGCACGATTCAGAATATTATTTTCCGTTGGCTGGGAATGGATATGCAGCAGGTGGCGGCGTTTAACTATTCGGTTGATGTGCAGCCTGCCAGCGTAACTGTTCTGGGGATTAACAAATGGCATGAGCATGCTGTTTTCCGCCTGAATGACGTTAGTCATCTGACGCAGGGAAAGGGCTTTGGCGTGTTTGAGTTTAAGTACGAGAAGTGAATAAGGCTGTGAATGACCGCTTGGGTGCTTGGGGAAAAGCGCTTAAGCGGTTGTTTTTGTGTTCTCACTATACTAATGGCTAAGAAAGTGCGTTTTTATACCCATCAACAAAAATAGTTAAAAAATTTTCTTGTTTTTTAGAAGGCATGGGTATAAAACAGGCAAAATGTAGCCATTAGTATAATGAGTTTTCTTTTTTCTCTCTTTCTTTTTTATAATTTTTTCTTTCTGTCTTTATTTCTTTTGTTTTTCATTTACTGAAAATGAATATGGAAAATCTTCCGGACTCACTCCTCTGTTCATATTCGGCTCATCTCCCATTTTGATATCCAAGACACCGCCTTTCAGCAGTTCGAAATGTTCCAGATAGTTTTTCGTATAATTCTTTCCGTTAAAAGACATAGACTCGATATAGATATTCTTGTCGCTGTTCTCCGGCGCATTGACAACCAAGCTCTTTCCATTTTCAAAATGCAAAGTGGCTTTCTTAAACAAAGGTGCGCCCAATACATATTGTGTCGTTCCGGGAGCAACCGGATAAAAGCCAAGAGCAGAGAATACATACCAGGCAGAAGTCTGTCCGTTATCTTCGTCACCACAATAGCCATCCGGTGTCGGAGTGTACATACGGTCCATCACCTGACGTAGCCAGTATTGGGCTTTCCAAGGCTCACCGGCATAATTGTACAGATAAATCATATGCTGGATCGGCTGGTTGCCATGTGCATAGTTTCCCATATTCATAATCTGCATTTCACGAATCTCATGGATAACCTGTCCATAATAACTATCATCAAATACGGGAGGAACAGCAAATACGGAATCCAGCATAGTGATGAATTCTTTTCGTCCCCCCATCAAATCGATCAATCCCTGCGGATCGTGAAAAACCGACCATGTATAATGCCAGCTATTCCCTTCTGTAAAAGCATCTCCCCATTTCAACGGCGAGAAAGGAGTCATGAAGTTGCCGTCCTTATTCTTTCCGCGCATCAATTTGGTCTCCTTATCAAACAAGTTTTTATAGTTCATTGCACGTTTGGCATACAAATCCAGTTCTTTTTTGGGACGTCCCAGATCTTTTGCAATCTGGTAGATACACCAGTCA
>OLYB01001312.1_pt1 | contig 19953 bp, 25 predicted proteins | sample 1674481 | NCBI WGS metagenome assembly OLYB01 (sample SAMEA103958167, study PRJEB25191) | human gut metagenome
TTTTTTTATTTTAATATTTGATCAGAAAAGTGCTAAAAACCTTAAGACAAAATCCCCGTCCCAATGTCTAAATCAGTTGGAAGATTACAGTATAAATCGAGTGTTTCTTTTGTAACGGGATGAATAAAATTTAAGTGATAGCAATGAAGTGCTTGTCTATTTAACAAATCTGATTTTGAGCCATATAAGTCATCACCGTATAAGAGGATGTGAAATGGCAGCCATATGTACCCTTATTTGATGTGTTCTACCGGTTTCTAAACTGCATTTTACAAGACTATATTTATTATATTGCTTTATTACTTCATAGTGAGTAATTGCTTTTTGTCCATCTTTATTAATACATCTTTCAATAATACTATTTTCTTTTCTAGCTATTGGTAAATTTATTGTTCCTGATTTTTCTGCATTTGCAAATTTACCTGAAACGATTGCTATATATTCTTTTTTAAATGATTTATTAAGCATTTGCTTAGATAAACATTCTTGAATGTATTCACATTTTGCAAAGATAACTAAGCCAGATGTGTTTCTATCAAGTCTATTTACAGGTCGAATTTTCTTTTTTAGACCGAATTTTATCAAAATAATATTTTACTCCATTTGATATAGAATCATCGTAATGTAAAGCAGAAGGATGCACTGCATAACCTGCTGGCTTGTCTATAACAAGCATCCACTCATCTTCATAAACAATGTTTAATTTAATATTAAATGGAACAATATTAGAATTTTCCTCTTCAAATTCCATGTTTACAGTTACTATATCATCTATTTTTACATGTTCTCGTGTATCACATATTTTATTGTTTAATTTCACATTTTTTTGATTTATTAATTTTGTAAGTAATCTGGTTGAAATATTAAATTCCATTTTTAATATATCATTTACACTTATATAATTATTATTTTTATTTTTAATATATTTTAATTCCATGCTAAAATTATATAACATAATAATTGACAAATCAAGGATTTGATTTTAAATAAGGTATTGCAAAAAAAACGTAATTAGAATATAATAAATTCGAAAATAAAGGAAGGACCTAGAAAAATGAGAATAAGATACAAAAAATGGGCAAGACCAGAGCTAGAAGCAAGTGCATTTTACGAAGATGAACCAGAAAAATGGAAAGGAAAATGGAAAGAACATTTTAAAAATCAAGCCAGCCCAATACATTTAGAATTAGGATGTGGAAAAGGCCAATTTATTTCAAAGCTTGCAAGTTCAAACTTGAATATAAATTATATTGCTATAGATTTAGTAGATGCAATGCTAGGTTTAGCCAAAAGAAACATTGAAGAAGAATATTTAAATAAAAACATAGAACCACAAAATGTTATTATTACAAGGTTTGATATAGAAAGAATATTGTTAATATTAGAGGCTAAAGATAACATAGAAAGAATTTACATAAATTTTTGTAATCCTTGGCCAAAAGGAAAACACAGAAAAAAGAGGTTAACACATACAAGACAATTAGAAAAATATAAAGAATTTTTAAGTGTTAATGGAAAAATATATTTTAAAACAGATGATGATGGACTTTTTGAAAGTAGTTTAACATATTTTAAAGAATCAGGTTTTGAAATAGAAAAAATAACTTATGACTTACATAAAGAAGATATTTTTGAAGGAAAAAACATAGAAACTGAACATGAAAAAATGTTCTCTGAGCAAGGAATTAAAATTAAAGCTCTTATTGCAAGAAAAATTTAATTATAAATTAAGTTGGAGGAAACAAATGAAAAGTAAAACTTTGAATATTAAAAGTAATTCGGGCATAACACTAGTGGCACTTGTTGTAACAATTGTAGTGTTGCTTATTTTAGCTACAGTTGCTACATATTCTGGAATAGAAGCAATAGATAACACTAAAATGACAACATTTACAGCAGAACTAAAAATAATGCAAACACATGTAAATGAATTATATGATAAATATACAAATGGCGGAAGTGTTATAGTAGATGAAACAACATATTCTGGAAAACGGTGAAAGTAAAGGTGAAAATACAACTTTAGGAATACAAGATTTAGGAGATAGTATAAGTGGCTATGGTGTAATAAAAGATGACATTGAGAAAATTATGGGAAACAATAAAGATGATTTTAAGTTTTATTCTAATGATTTATTACAAAAATTAGGTGTTGAGGGAACTAAACAAGGCTTTTTTGTTAATATAAAACAAAGAAAAGTTATTAGTGAAAAAGGATTAAAGTATAAAAATAAAATGTATTATACTTTAGATGAACTCCCAGATGGGTTTTATAATGTAGAATATGAAGATAAAAATACTGAAAGTCCACAAATAGGTAATATAGAGACTATGTCTTTAGATGCAAATTCATGGAAGTTTATTGTAAGTGATATAAAATATGGAGGCTATGTTAACAAGGGACAAGTTTTTTATAAAAAAGATGGTGCGGAAAATTGGGAGAAAACTGAAAGCGATTATTTTGTAGTTAGTGAGCCTGGAAAATATGATGTAAAAGTTGTTGATGTAGCTGGAAATGAAAGTGAAATACAAAAAAAGGAAACTAATCCTGCCGATTCACCAGAATGCTGGGAAAAAATTTACAATCCAGAACCATTACAATGGTATAGTTATGGAAACTCAAATGTAAATGAACCAAAGTTAAAAGGTAATATGACCCCAATAAGATATATAGGAGTAGTTGCAGAAGGAGCAAATACAACTAATAACTGGGCAAACGCAATAACTGCTGATGGAAGCATGTGGGTATGGATCCCAAGATATGCATATAAAATAACCTATTATACAGATAGCAATTATACAACAACTACAACAAATAAAACACAGTATGGGAAAATAGATGTAGCATTTGTAAAATATGAAAATGGTCAAAACATGTTCTTAAATTCAACTGATAGTGGAGAAATAACATCTGATCCAACTGAAGTTGGTGCTGGAACAGAAAAATGGCTAGTACATCCCGCATTTATAAATGATTCATCAAATAATTTTGCAAATGGAGGCTGGGACAGAGAACTTTCTGGAATATGGGTAGGAAAATTTGAAGCAACAGGGACAAAAACAAAAGATTCAGATGAAAATGTAACAGAAGCAACAATATCTGTTATGCCAGGAGTATCTGCATTAATAGATATGAAAATAAAGGACCAATTTAAATATGCAAAATTAGCAACATTTGGAGAGAATATATCAGCAGAAAATTTAGGAAGCCATATGGCAAAAAATAGTGAATGGGGAGCAACAGTATATTTAGCATATAGTAAATATGGTACAAATGGATATGATGTAGGAAAAAATAGCTCAAGTAGTAATTATACTGGAGGAACAAACACACAAACAAATATATATAGTACAAATTACGGACAAAGTACAACCAATAATCCTTATGGAGTATATGACTTAAGAGGTGGTTCTTGGGAATATGTAGCATCATATGTAAATTATGGAAGTAGCTCTTCTGATTTAACTAATGGAGGAACGACATCAGGAGATTTATATGGAAGTGGAGATGAACAATCTACAAGTACCAAATATAAAACAGTATATACAGCATCAGGAACATCAGAAAGCGATAGTTATAATCTTCTATCAACAGGTAATACTATCAAAAAAGGTGATGCAATATTTGAAACATCAACAAGTTATACAGGTATTACTTCATGGAATAATGGCACAGGAAATAAAGTGCTTTCTTACTTCCCTAACACTAGTTATCCTTTTTTTCTACGTGGAGACCATTTCAATAATACTGGAACAGGTATGTTTGCTTTCTATTACTATGCAGGTATTTCTTACATAGGTGGTTCATTTCGCATGATCCTTTGTTCATAGTACTAGAAATAAATAATTTAATAGATTAATCTATTGCAATTCTAGATAAAACATGTTAATATAATAGCATATTTTATCTAGAATTTTTATTTCAAAATTTTTAAATCAAAACAACTTATGTATAAACATAAAAATAATTTTTATTCAAAAAGAAGTTATCGTAAAAGATAATGGTAATTTAAATCTTTAAATTAGGAGGTATAAGCAATGGAAGAAAAAATATTAGAACTTTTATTAGACATACAAGCAAGGCTAGGGAGATTAGAAGAAAAAGTAGATAGGCTGGAAGAAAGAATGGAAAAATTAGAAGTTAGGATGGAAAAACTGGAAGAAAGAATGGATGCATTAGAAATTAGGATGGACAAACTAGAAGAAAGAATGGATGCATTAGAAATTAGAATGGACAAACTAGAAGAAAGAATGGAAACATTAGAAATTAGAATGGACAAACTAGAAGAAAGAATGGATTTATTAGAAACTAGGATGGACAGACTAGAAGAAAGAATGGATGCATTAGAAGCTAGGATGGACAAATTAGAAGAAAACATGGATTCATTAGAAAACAGAGAATACAAATCAGAAGACAGGCTAGACAAAACAGAAGAACAAAGAAGAATTGACTCAAACAACATAGCACAAATACTATATTTACAAGCAGAAATGTTAAAAATATTAAAAGACAATCTAAATATGCAAATAAGAGCATAAAGAAAAAACAATAAAAACGAAATAAAAATAAAATGATAAAATAAAACACTATAAAGTTAAATATAAAACAACTTGTTTATATTTTAAAGTTATAGTGTTTTTTTATGTATTATTCCTTTACTTTTTCCATAAATTACTATATAATATATAAGTAAAATTATAAAAAAGGAGAAATTAGAAATGCAAGAAAATCAAAACAACAATAATGAAGTAGAAGAATTAGATTTAAATCATTTAATGCAAATAAGAAGAGATAAATTAAAAGACTTACAAGAACAAGGAAAAAATCCATTTGAAATAACAAAATTTAATAGAACAAACACAGCAGGAGAAATAAAATCCAATTATGAAAAATTTGAAGAAAAGGATGTAACAGTAACAGGAAGAATAATTGCCAAAAGAATAATGGGAAAAGCATCATTTTGTACAATACAAGATAGCGATGAAAAAATCCAAAGCTATGTAAGTATAAACGATTTAGGAGAAGAAAGTTACAAATTATTTAAAACATATGACATTGGTGATATAATTGGAATTACTGGATTTGTATTTAAAACAAGAACAGAGGAAATATCAGTACATGCAAAAGAGGTAACATTACTTTCAAAATCATTAAGACCATTACCTGAAAAATTCCATGGTTTAAAGGATCCAGACTTACGTTATAGACAAAGATATGTAGATTTAATAGTAAACCCTGAGGTAAAAAAGAGTTTTGAAACAAGAAGCAAAATAATAAGAACAATAAGAAACATATTAGATGAAAAAGGTTATTTGGAAGTTGAAACACCTATATTAAATACAATATCAGGTGGAGCAACAGCAAGACCATTTATAACACACCATAATGCATTAGATATACCAATGTATTTAAGAATAGCATTAGAACTTAACCTAAAAAGATTAATAGTAGGTGGTATGGACAAGGTATACGAAATGGGTAGAGTATTTAGAAATGAAGGAATGGACATAAGACATAACCCAGAATTTACAGAATTAGAATTATATGCTGCATACCAAGATTATAATGATATGATGAATATAACAGAAGAAATATTTACAAGATGCAGTATGGAAGTTTTAGGAACAACAAAAGTAACATATCAAGGAAATGAAATAGACTTAGCACCAGGTTGGAAAAGAATAACAATGATAGACTCAATAAAAGAAGCATGTGGAATAGACTTTAACCAAATAGAAACTAACGAAGAAGCTGTTGCACTTGCAAAAGAAAAAGGAATAGAAATACCAGATGAAACAAAGCAAACAAGAGGAGATGTTATTAGTTTATTTTTTGATGAATATGTAGAAAAAACATTAATTCAACCAACATTCATATATGATTATCCAGTAGAAATATCACCACTTGCAAAAAGAAAAGCATCAGATCCACGTTTAACAGAAAGGTTTGAAGTATTTATTGGGGGACGTGAATATGGAAATGCATTTTCAGAGCTAAATGACCCAATAGATCAATATGAAAGATTTAAAAAACAGGTAGAAGCTAGAGAAGCAGGAGATGAAGAGGCTGGAATGATGGATGAAGACTTTATTCAAGCATTAGAATATGGAATGCCTCCAACAGGCGGACTTGGAATAGGAGTAGACAGATTAATAATGTTATTAACAGATTCTGCATCAATCAGAGATGTATTGCTATTCCCAACAATGAAACCTTTAAATTAATAAATAGAAGTAAGGGGATGTATATCCCCTTTTAAATTAATAAGGAGAAAATATTTATGTTTAATTTTTCATTTGACAAAAGAATAATATATGTAATTTTAGTCTTAATGGTAATAAGGACAATATATCAATATGCAACTGTAGAAGGTGCTTTACTAGCATTGGTATTAACAATACCAGGAGTATTAATAGCAATTACATTTCATGAATTTGCACATGCATTTGCAGCAGACAAATTAGGAGATGATACCCCAAGAAGAGAAGGAAGACTAAGTTTAAATCCCTTTGATCATTTAGACCCAATTGGTTCATTATTGCTACTTGTTGCTGGGTTTGGATGGGGAAAACCAGTACATGTAAATCCAAGAAATTATTCAAGAAAAATATCTATGGAAAAAGGAGAAGCAATAGTATCATTTGCAGGACCATTGATGAATTTTTTACTTGCAATTATTTTTACAATTATTACTTGTATAACCTTAAAAACTACAAATTCTTCAATAGTGTTTATAGGAAATCAAATGGGATTAATAGTAACAAACCAAACAATAAAAATAGTATTACAAATATTAATATCAATTATAACCATAAACTTGGGATTGGGATTATTTAACCTAATACCTTTACCACCACTTGATGGATCAAAAATAATAATGCCATTTTTGCCATTAAAAGCAAAACAATTTTTCATAAACAATGAGCAAATATTTTATATAATTTTTGTTGTAATATGGATAACTGGACTTGCAGGAGTTATAATTTCACCAATTTTAGATGTAGTTGGAACAGGATTATTAAAGCTTGGGTTATCAGCATTTGGACTTCCTATTATAAATTATTAAATGTAATAAAATATTGCAAAAGGAGGAAAATTTAGCAGCCAAAAGCTAAAAAATATTATAAAATATGGAAAAAGATATAATAACACTTGGAATAGAATCAAGCTGTGATGAAACAGCAGCAAGCATTGTAAAAAATGGAAGAATTATTCTTTCAAACATAGTAGATACACAAATACCAATACATGAAAAATATGGAGGAGTTGTACCGGAAATAGCCTCAAGAAATCATATAGAAGCAATTTCCCGAGTCGTAGAAAAAGCACTAGAAGAGGCAAAATTAGATTTTAACGATATAGATGCAATTACTCCTACATATGGACCAGGATTAGTTGGTGCACTATTAGTAGGACTATCTTATGCTAAAGCATTAAGTTTTACAATAAATAAACCGCTAGTTGGTGTAAATCATATTCAAGGGCATATTGCGGCAAATTATATTACACACCAAGAATTAAAACCACCATTTTTATGTATGATGATGTCTGGTGGAAATACACAAATAGTGTATGTTAAAGATTATACAAAATTTGAAGTTTTAGGGAAAACAAGAGATGATGCAATAGGGGAGGCATTTGATAAAGTTGCAAGAGTAGTAGGACTTGGCTATCCTGGTGGACCTAAAGTAGACAAACTAGCAAAAGACCGGAAAACCTTCATTTGAATTACCAAAAACACATTTTGAAAATTTAGATTTTAGCTTTAGTGGAATAAAAACAGCAGTTATAAATTTAAACCACAAAACACCAAATATAAACAAAGCGGATTTATGTTCAAGTTTTGAAAAAGCTGTTACAGAGGTATTAATTGAAAACGTCCAAAAAGCAATAAAGCAAACTAATTCAAAAGCAGTAGTTTTAGCAGGGGGAGTTTCTGCAAATTCTTATATAAGAAATGAATTTTTAAAACTTGAAGAACAAAATATAAAAATATATATGCCAGACTTAAAATTATGTACAGACAATGCAGCAATGATAGCATCAGCAGGATATTATAATTTTATAGAAGGAAAAAGGGACGAGTTAAATTTAAATGCAATACCAAATTTAAAATTAGGTAACTAATCTAAAAAGCAAAAAAATAATAAGGTAGACAAATGTTATAAGTAAATAAAAAAATAACAAATTATTTTTATTGATAAAGGTATAATTTAGATAGTAAATAATAAAAAGAAAGGAGAATTTATGGCAATATATACAATTGGGGATTTACACTTAGCATTTAAAGAAAATAAGCCAATGGACATCTTTGGGGAAAACTGGAAAAATCATGAAAAAAAAATAAAACAAAGCTGGGTAAAACAAGTAACAAATGACGATTTAGTTGTATTACCAGGTGATTTTTCATGGGCAATGCATTTAGAGGACACAGATATGGACTTTGAGTATTTAAACAGCATGCCAGGAAAAAAACTAATGCTAAAAGGAAACCACGACTATTGGTGGGGGACACTTTCTAAAATGAGAAAATACTTACAAGAAAATAATTATAACAACATAGACTTTGTATATAACAACAGCTATAAATTTGAAAATTACATAATAGCAGGAACAAGAGGATGGAACATAACAGAAGACGAAGAAGATAAAAAAATATACAATAGAGAAATACAAAGATTAGAATTATCACTAAAAGATGCAATACAAAAAAAGCATAACCAAGAAGAAATAATAGTATTTATGCATTATCCGCCAATAACAAATACAAATATAGCAAAAAATAAGGAAACAGAATTCATAAAATTAATGCAAAAATATGACATAAAAAGATGTTATTATGGGCATTTACATGGCAGCTCAATAAAGGACGCAGTAGAAGGTCAATATTTTGGAATTAACTTTAAATTAGTAAGCTGTGATGGGCTAAATTTTGAAGTATTAAATATCACGAAAATTGCCAACGGTTCCGGGTTTAATTGGCAATAAATTGCCAAACAAACCCGGAACCGTTGGCAATTTTTTTATAGGAGAAAAAATGGTTGAATTAGATAAAGATGTAAAATATATAAAAGGAGTGGGACCTAATAGGGTTCAACTATTAAATAAGTTAAATATAAACACATTAGAAGATTTAATTACTTATTTTCCAAGAACTTATGAAGATAGAAGTATACCAAAAAAAATATATGAATGCATAGATGGTGAGGAAGGATTAATTGAGGCCATGGTTGCAAGTAGAATGCAAGAAATTCGTATGCATGGAAAAACAATGTATAAATTACTTATACGTGATGACACAGGGATGGCAACTGCAACATGGTTTAACCAAAGTTACTTAAAAAATAAGTTTGAGGTTGGAAAAAAATATAAATTTTATGGAAAAATAAATAATTCATTTGGAAAAGTTATTATAAATTCGCCGGTATTTGATGAGGAAGGAAAAGATGCAAATACAGGTAAAATAATTCCTATATATCCTCTTACATACAATTTATCACAAAATGTTTTAAGAAAAATAATGGAAAATGGAATTAATACAGTGAATGGAAATTTAGATGAGACATTGCCAGAATACTTAATTCAGGAATATAAGTTATTAGATATTAATTCTGCAATAAAACAAATACATTTTCCAAAAGATTTTGAAGAATTTAAAAAGGCAAGACAAAGACTTGTTTTTGAAGAATTATTAACGACGCAATTGGCTCTTTTACAATTGAAAAATAATTATACAAACAATGAAAAAGGAATTGCATTTAATAAAGAAGTAAAAATATCAGAATTTATTAATACTTTGCCATTTAAATTAACAAAAGCTCAGCTAAGAGTTATAGAAGAAATAGATAATAATATGGAATCAGATAAGCCGATGAATAGACTTTTGCAAGGTGATGTTGGATCAGGAAAAACGGTAGTTTCTATGGTTGCTGCATACAAAGCAGTAAAATCTCGGTTATCAAGCAGCAATTATGGCGCCAACTGCTATTTTAGCAACACAACATTTAGAAAATTATAAAAAAATGTTTAATCAATTTGGAATAAAGTGTGAGCTATTAATATCAGCAATTACAAAGAAGAAAAAACAAGAACTATTAGAAAGACTTGAAAGCGGAGAAATAGATATTCTTATTGGAACACATGCTATCATAGAAGAAAATGTAAAATTTAAGAATTTAGGACTTGTAGTAACAGATGAGCAGCATAGATTTGGTGTAAAACAAAGAACAAAAATTGTTGAGAAAGGGCAAAATCCAGATGTATTAGTAATGACAGCAACACCTATTCCAAGAACACTTGCACTTATTTTATATGGAGATTTAGACATATCTATAATTGATGAATTGCCACCAAATAGAAAAAAAATAGACACATTTGCTGTAAAAAAAGGACTGGAAGAAAGAGTTAATAACTTTGTAAAAAAACAAATTAATGAAGGAAGACAGTGCTATATTGTTTGTCCATTGGTAGAAGAGTCTGAAGAAATGGATTTAAAATCTGTTATTGAATTATATAATACATGCAAAGAAGATACATTTAAAGAATATAAAGTAGAATATATTCATGGTAAAATGAAACCTAAAGAAAAAGACGAAATAATGGAAAAATTCAAAAATGGAAAAATTGATATTTTAATTTCAACAACTGTAATAGAAGTTGGTGTTGATGTACCAAATGCAAGCATTATGGTTGTAGAAGATAGCCAAAGATTTGGGCTTGCACAGCTTCATCAGCTTCGTGGTAGAGTTGGAAGAGGAAAATATCAATCATATTGTATTTTAAAATATTCAGGGAATGGAAAAACTATAAGAGAAAGAATGCAAGTTATGTGTAGCACCAACGATGGATTTGTAATATCACAAAAAGATTTAGAACTTCGTGGTTCCGGTGATTTTTTTGGAACAATGCAACATGGAATTCCAGAATTTAAAATTGCAAATCTTTTTGAAGATATGCCTACTCTAAAGGCAATTCAAAGTATAGCTATGAAAATAATTTTGGATGATCCTAAACTTGAAAAAGAAAAGAATGAATTACTTTATAATTTAATAAAAGATAAATTTTTGAAAAGAATTGAAATATAAAATATTGACTTTTACTTTAAACAATATTAAAATATGTTCATAAATATAAAAAGGATGTAGAAAATATGTTACAGATAATATTAAAAATAATTGGGGTACTAATTATACTTGCAGGTGTGATATTAATTTATGATAGTAGGTTAATAACAAAGAAGTTTTTTGGCTTTGGGGATCAAAACGAGGCAACAATTGGAATGAAATTGATTGGATTTATTATTGCAATTATTGGTGCAATTGTTATTTTTGCTGTAAATAGATTATAATTTTAAATTTTTACAAAATTTTATAATTAAATTACAATAAATATATTGACATTTTGTTTATATATGTGTTAATATATTTATTGTTAAATATATGCGGATGTGGCGGAACTGGTAGACGCGCTGGTCTTAGGAACCAGTGCCAACGGCGTGGGGGTTCGAGTCCCTTCATCCGCACCAATGACGTATCTGTTCGAACTAACAGAACAGATAGATATGAAAATCAATCAGTAAAATGGTTGATTTTTTCTTTTGCAAAAAATCATCCTAAAACTACAATGAAAGGATGGTGCAAAAAATGAAGATAATTAAGCAAGACCTAGAATTTGAGGAATGTCTAAAACAAAGATTGGAGTTTATATGTGAGCTTTCTAAGGTTACTCCTACTTTTATCAATGGTAGTATTAGAAAAATTGAGAAGACTAATATTTCATACATTGAACCACATAGAGTAATTATTAAAAATATTACATTTTTAGTTTTTAATTATTCAAATGATGTTTATATTTCTAATCTATCTAAAAAGATAAAAATATCAGACCTAGAAACATATTTGAAAAACATATAATTTGTAAAAAATTGACATTTCTTTAAATCGTGATATAATATAGGCAATTAACTATCTATATTTTCTTGGGCAATAGCAAATATAGATTTACGAGTACTTTGAAAAAATTATATTATATTACAATTATATTGTATTTTATTTTATTTTGTGATAAACGGATTTAAGAGATGTCATTAGTACTCGTGTGTACTTTGATGTCTCTTTTTTTGAAGTTAGGAGGTTATGCAAATTGAAAGATGAAAAGAAAAAATGTGGGTTGTATATGAGAGTATCAACCGAAGACCAAGCAAGAGAACGGTTTTAGTCTTCCAGAACAAAGAGAAAGATTAGAGTCTTTTTGTAAATTTAGAGGCTATGAAATAATAGATTATTACGAAGATGCAGGAATTAGTGCTAAAACTGGTAATCATAGACCAGAATTTGAAAGATTAAAAGATGATATTAAGGCTAAAAAGATAAACACAATAGTTGCTTTAAAACTAGATAGAATAACTAGAAGTATTTATGATTGGGAAAATTTAATGACTTTTTTAGATGAAAACAATGCCTATTTAGATTGTGTAAATGATGAAATAAATACAACAAGTGCCAACGGCAAAATGATTTCAAGATTATTAATGAGTGTTAGTCAAAATGAAATTGAAAGAACAAGTGAAAGAACTAAAGTAGGCTTAGCAGGTGCAATTAAATGTGGTCATATTCCTCACATTGCCCCATTAGGCTATAAGCACGAAGATAAAAGATTGGTAATAGATTATTCTACTAAAGATGTTGTAGTTAGAATATTTGATTTATATTATAATGGGTACTCTTATCAAAAAATAAGTAATTTATTCAATGAAGAAAAAGTATTAGGAAAAGATAATTGGCGAGATTCCACTATTGTTACTATTCTTGAAAATGAAATATATAAAGGTGATTTCGTTCACGAAAAAAGAACAAAGAACCCTACTTATTATGAAGATGTAGTTGAACCAATTATTTCAAAAGAAATGTGGGCTGATTGCCAAGTACAGAAAAAGAAAAAATCGAGAAGTTATCAAAGAACATTGACATATTTATATTTACAAAAACTAAAATGTCCTAAATGTAATCGTATTTTAGGTGGTAAGGCTACTACAAAGAAAAATGGCAAGACATACTTTTACTATTATTGTAATGATTGTAAAGTTCAGTTTAAAGAAAATGTAATAAATGAGTATTTTGAACAATTTATAGATGAATTAACCGAATATGACTCTGTTGTAAATCAGTTCTTCTTGCCTATGATAAAGCAAAAATTTGATGAACCTAAAGAACAATTAGAAAAAGAAATAAACAATCAGAAAAACAAACTAGAAAGAATAAAGAAAGCCTATATCAATGGTGCTTTTGAACTAAAGGAATATAATGAAGAAAAGAAAATAGTTGAAAATGCTATTACAGAACTTGAAAATAAATTAGATACTACTGATTGTGTAGAAGAATTAAAATTTACACCAAGAGATATTTTACTAAAAAGAGATATTGATTTTATCAATAAGATTAAGCTAAATAAAGAATATCAAGAAAGAACTAAAACTTGGAAAGATTATACACGAGAAGAACAAGCAGATTTACTAATGAGATATGTTGAAGATATTGAATTAGATATTATAGGTACAGTAATAGCAGTAAAGCAAATTAATTTTAGAGAATCTATTTGTAAGTCAAGAGTTATTTGATAAAGGTTATATCGATACTACAAAGCCTATGATATTAGGTAATGTATTAGGAAGTGTTAGATTTAGCAACTATTTACCAGAGGAAGAAGTTGGCGAAATAATAATGAGGTTACAACAATACTATGATGTGCATTTTACAGAGGCAACATACTATGTGCAAAAGCAAATGTTTTACTTTAACTTTGTTGAAGATAATAGTGCTATTGTTAGAGTGTTTCCTTTAGAGGATTATTATAAATTAGATCCAGATAATAAAATGGAAACTTATAAATTTGGAATAATCTATATTAACGAAGAAGATAAATTTCAAATGCAAGAAATTGATACAGCATTTGATTATATACCAGATGAAACTAATGATAGTGTAATTTATACAAAAGATACTACTCCTATTTCAGTAGGTGTTAAGCCAGTAAAATTCTGCGAAGAAAATGCTGAAACAACAAATTAACGTGGCACGTTTTGTTTTTACAAAGTAAAAATGAAAGTGGCGATAGTTAATTAAAATAAAATTTATTTGTACAAAATAAATTTTATTGCCTCGCAGAGCCCCCGAGTTATGATGGTACGTCATAACTCATAGGGGGTTAGGACTTATGACAAGGTCAAAGTCCTGTGCTACGAAGAAAATTCAAAGGAGGGATTATATGGAGCAAAAATTAGCATATTCTTTTCACTTGGGTAGTGATAAAAACAAAAGTAAATTAGCAAAAAAAGTTACAAAAGAAAATGTATCTGGCACTACTTCTCTATCTAATAATGCAATTCAAAATGCAAAAGATTTATCAGATGTTAATAAACACAATTTAAGGGATTATGATAATCACAAGGAACTAATTAGAACAATTTATGGAACTGATGATATTGTAAATGATGTTAAACAAATGTATATAGATGAATTTGAAGAATCAAGATTAGAATATAATCAAAAACAAACTCGTGAAGATAGAAAAATTGAAGATTATTTCAAAAAAGTATGCGAATCACAAAATGATATTGCTTGTGAAATTATAATAGAACTTGGAGATATGGACTTTTGGAATGACAAAAACAATGAATATAGATTAAAAATGGTTGATGTATATAATGAGCAAGTAAAGGATTTAATTAAAATTGTACCAGATTTTAAAATAGCAAACGCAACAATACACTTTGATGAAGTTTCTCCACATATGCATATTGTTGGTATTCCTATTTCTTATGATTGTAAAAGAGGAATGAAAAGACAAGTAGTAAAATCAAAGTTATTTACTAAAACCACATTAACACAAATACAGGATAAAATGAGAAATGCTTGTATAAAGTCTTTTAATAAGTTCTATGATATGGATTTTAAGCTAAAAGAAAAGCAAAAAGGCAGAAATCAAGATATTAATGTTAAAGATATGGGAAATTATAGAAAAATCAAGAAACAACTAAAACAGAAAGAACAAAAACTTGAAAAAGCAAATGCCAAAACGAAACAACTTGATGATACAAGCAAAGATATAGATAATATTTTAGACAGTTTGAAACCTACTAAACTGAATAAAAATAATATGGTTATTTCAAACGAGGATGCCCAGAAATTAAAAAATTATACAAAAGATGTAAAAGATATAACCCAGACAGTTAGAAGTGTAAATGACTTAAATATGGCGATTAAAGATTTTGAACACACTACTTTTGAAACAATACGAGAAGTATCTTCTCTAAAATATGAAATAGAATTAAAAGATAATGAAATCGGCAGTTTGAAAAAGGAACTATCTACTAAAGACAAGATTATAGGAAGATTACAAACTGAAAAAGAAAAACTAAAACAAGAATTGCAGAAATTCAAAGGATTTTGGCATAGTATTATGAACCACTTTCATAAAAGAATTTGCTATGATAAAGATAGCAACTACAAAATTGTGAGTGATGATTTATATAAAAATGGCATATTGGATGACAATGACAATGAAATAGCAAACAATATTTATAGAAAAGTAACTATACCAGATGAAAATAAGCAAAGCAAGAATAAAAAGAAAAATAATGATACAAGATTTTAAAAGGAGGAAAAAAACTATGAATAATGAATTACCAAAAACAAAAATTGATGAAAGAACAGGCATTGAATATCATTTAGAAGGAGATTACTATATACCAAACCTAGCAATGCCTAAACAAGAAAAAATTGTTTTAAATAAATATGGAAGAATGAGATTAAATTACTTAAAAGAACACAAAAGGACTGATTATACTATAATGTTTATGGACGGAACACTAAATACACACTTAAAAGAAATACAAGAAAAAGCAGATAATAGAGTACAACAGATTATTAGTGAGTTAAAATCTAAAAGCGATTTAACCGAAGATATGAAAAATACAGATATGCTCTACTGGGTAGGCACAATGAACTCTATTAAAGCACAAACCGAAGAAATTGTTTTTAGTGAATTGATTTATGTTTAAAAGTTATTAAAAGTGAATGATTCAAAAATCATTCACTTTTATACATAATGCATGTTATATTTGCAATTTATGTAAAATTGTTGTATAATATATTTATAGCAGACTTTGAAAGTCAGCGAGCCATATAAACAGAATAAAATAACAAATTAAGGAGGAATTTATTATGGCAACAATGGTTAGATTTCAGGAAGTTTTTTCACACGACGGTTCTCTTTGGTTTCGGACTTTAGACAATGAGGTTTTAAGTGTAAAGGCTCTTAATGACGGTGTAATGGTAATTGATCCTATGATTGGGACAAATATCCAGAAAACCGCAGCTATTGTAGCAGGTTGTTTCGATGAAGAATCAAATCTTAATGGCTTGAAAGCTATTGAATTTGATTTCAACGGCGTCTATATCTCTGTCAATGCAAAAAATGCTCAAGTTGACACCATTCTTAAAATGTTTGAAGATGGTTGGCAGAAGAACTGTGAAGAAGCAGAAGCAAGACGGAGAGAATACGAAAAGACACCAGAATATCGTGCAGAAAGAGCTAAAGCACTTAAAATCCAAAGGAGACGTGAACAGGTACATCAACTTGTTCTTGACACAGACAAATCCAGCGAAATGGAGTTCAAAGATGAAGAAGCTCACAAGCTTTGGGATGAGTTCTGTGCAAAACAGGCAGAAGATGAGACTGGCTACAGTCAATGTGTTGTGGATTACGCACGTTACTGGGCAAAGTTTATGCAGTACCTCAAAGAAAAACATAATGTTTCTGTAATTCAGATTGCAGGAAGAGCATCTCACGATGCAGATGTAAATGGTATTACAGGCTTTATGTATGGGTGTGCTGTAAATGTCTTATCACAGGTCTGGAAATATGGAGAAGAACTCCGAGTTTGGCACAACAAACAGTATGGTCATGAAGGAGATGGCATTGTCAATCCTGCTGTGCTGACTGTCAGTGTAGGTTAATATCCTACACTAAAAAGAAAAATATTTCTTTTCCTCGAAAGAGGTTTCTTTTTTGTTTTATTAAAGTTTTGAGATTTTATATTGCATTTTCTTATAAATGTGATATACTTTAATAAATTGATTGATATTTGTATTAATCGTCAAGAGAGCTGAAAAAGTTGTAGATATCTACGCCAATGGCACCAAAGCGAGTTTTCGTCAAACTCTTTAAAAGTATTGAAATGACTTAATTTCAAACTAATAAAAATTTGGCGAACACAAAAATCTTAAACCGTTTCAAAAAGAAGCGGTCTTTTTTTGATAAAAATATTGAAAAAAAGGAGGTTTTTGTGGTATTATGTTACATATAATTAAAAAAGAGATCAATATGAGTAATGAATTACTCTCTAAAATTGAATTGACTTGCAAAATGAAAAAGGTTAAACCAGAAATTATCAATGGTACCTTAAGAATTGTGGAACATACGATATGATAAAAGATTCATATATTTTCGAATTAGCTAATATAGGAAAAAGAGAAAGAAACATTGAAAATGCAATGTTAGAAAGAATAAAGAATGTATTGCTTGAATTAGGAAAGGGCTTTAGTTTTGTTGGAAATCAATATAAAATTTCAACAAATGATAATGATTATTATATAGATTTATTATTTTATCACTTGGATTTAAGATGTTTTGTACTTGTAGAATTAAAAAATACAGAATTTAGACCTGAATATGTTGGACAATTAGGATTTTATGTAACAGCAGTTGATGATACTTTGAAAAAAGAAACAGACAATGAAACGATAGGATTATTACTTTTTGAAGATAATGAGGAAATTGAAGAAGAAAATTTATATAAACCTTGTAGTAAAAATATATATTCAAGAGTTAAAAATATGGATTGGATTTTACATGAAACTATGTGTTTAGAAAAAGATAAAGAAAAAGTAAAACCTCATGAAAAAAATTATTTACTAAAGAAGCTAAAGAATATTTTTCGGGAATTGTTTATGTTCCAAATGATTTAGATGAAATTGAATTATAGTTTTATAAAAGTACCTGCAACCAATAGTTGCTAAAATTGCTAGTTATAGTTGGTAGAATTATTATAATTATAGTTATATAATCTTTTTATAAATAAGAAAAGAGGTATTGGAAATGGAATTAAAAGATAAAATTCAACAATTAAGAAAAAATAAAAGTTTATCTCAAGAAAGATTAGCAGAAGAATTAAACATTTCAAGACAAGCAGTTGCTAAATGGGAAAATGGAGAAACAACTCCAGATATTAATAATTTAGTTCAAATAAGTGATTTATTTAATATTTCTCTTGATAGATTATTAAAAGATGATAATTGTATAAATATTTTTAATAATAATTGTAATTATAAAACAAATCAAGTTATAGAATTTTTAATAAATGCAAAGAAAAATACTTATGCTGGAAATAATGCTATTGAACAAATTTCAACTAGACCCAAATCTCATGATTTAAAATATGAAGATGGAAAATATAAATACATAGATACATATTTAGGTGGAGAAAGATTTATAGGCGAAGAAGCAGTCTTTATTAATGATGAACCAATTTGGGCAATGAATTATAATGGTATAGAAATAAACGAAAAATTTTCTAGTTCATTTTTAAAACAGGCATTATTAACTGTAAATCCAGATTTACCATATAGAGGACAAAGAAAATTTCAAGATGGTGACTATGTATATGTTTGTGAGGTAAACGGAGGTTTTGAATATTTTTCAGGAAAAGAAATAATGTATTTTCAAGATGAAAAAGTATATGAATGTAATTTTTCAGGAGGAATAGTAAAATAATAGATATTAAAAAGATATATACTTAAATTTTATATTAAAGTAAACCTCGCATTTGGCGAGGTTTTAATATTATCAATTCAATATTTTTCTATGGTCATCATCTAAAGCTTCTATTTTTTTAATGCCATTGCTACCTTGCAAAATTAAATATTGTTTTTTAGCTATTGCATTTAATCTTTCTAGTCTTTTGTTTTGCTCTAATCCTTGTTCTATCATTTCAGCATTTAAATTTTCTAAATTGCTTAAAATTACTAGTTGTAGAATATTAGCATAATTTCTCATATTTCCCTCTAGTTCTGGATTATTATCTTTCCATTCTTTAGCAGTCATACCGAACAATGCTACATTTAACATATCTGCTTCATTAGCATAAACATATAATTTTTGCTTTTCAGTGAGTGTAGGAACTAAATTTTCTTTTATACTATCAGTATGTATTCTATAATTTGTTTTTGCAAGTTCTTGTCTTACAAACCATTCTATTTTATTTTGATAGATATGAAAAATGAATGAGATGTTAGTCTATTCTATACATCTTGGAAACGATAAAAATAAAACTAAAAAAGCAAAGGAAATTGCAAAAAATAATCAATCAAATACAACTTCTTCTAGTAATAATTCTATTCAAAATTTGGCACAATTATCAAAAGCGAATAACCATAATTTAAGAAAATACGATAACAAAACAGAACTAATTCCTGTAATTTATGGAACCAATAATTTAATAAATGATGTTCAAAATTTATATTTACAAGAGTTTGAAAATGCAAGAATTGAATATAACAATAATCAAACTCGTGAATATAGGAAAATTGAAGATTATTTTAAAAAAATATGTGAATATCAAAATGATATTGCGTGTGAAATAATAATAGAACTTGGAGATATGGACTTTTGAAATGCCTAATATAGCAATACCTAAACAAGAAAAAATTGTTTTAAATAAGCATGGAAGAATGAAATTTTTATTATAAATGGAGATTCTATCTTGCCAAAAGAGTTATTTAAATATTTTGATTTAAAAGATATTTATAAGTGATTGTCAGATGTATAATATAAAATGTATTGATACATCTGAAAACAGACAAATAATATTTAATCAATTATTAGATGAGGTAAAA
>OLYB01001365.1_pt1 | contig 19412 bp, 10 predicted proteins | sample 1674481 | NCBI WGS metagenome assembly OLYB01 (sample SAMEA103958167, study PRJEB25191) | human gut metagenome
TGTAAAGGGTGGTTTCGTTCATGTGGCATTTGCACTAATTAAGAGGATTACTATAATTTTTTTGGTAGCGGTGCCCTATTTAAGTACCGCTCTTGGTAAATTGGCTATAATCTTTATTATTTTTATTGTTTAAAGTTCTCTTTTAGAGGAAATGAATGACTTGCAGAAATAGGGTAGAACAGGTTAATAGAGGCACTGTACAACATAACAGATATTATGTTGTATTGATTTTGCAATGGATAAGGAGTAACGATGGCATATACTGTAAGAAAACTACTTGAATCAGAACAGTTTCCAAAAATGAAGCTGCTTTGCGGTGAAAAGGGTCTAGATTTGGAAGTGAAAGGCATTCGAATAATCGAAATTGAAGATATGGAGCGATACCTGACGGGTGGTGAAATACTCATAACCAGTTTTCAGGTATATTTATCATGTAATGATCGAGAAGTAGAGCAGCATTTTGAAGATTTAGTTAAAAGTGACATAAGCGGATTCATTGTAAAGAAAAGAATATGATCCTACAGGACGCAGATTGAGTTTATTAGAAAAACACTGCAAAAAATATGAAATTCCTCTGGTAGAAATTTCAGAAGATTTACATTACTGGGGAATTATCCGCTATGTTATTATGCAGGTATTCGATAAAGCTACTGCACGATTAAAGTATTTTAAAATTACGCATGATAATTTTAATGCGTTTATTTTAAATAATAATGGATCATGTAATACAGCAAGTAATATTATCAAATTTTTAAGTGTCATGATCGAGAATCCTGTTGTGTTGTATTATGGTAATCTTAATTGTATGGTTTCAACAAACTCGGACAACTCCAAGTTAATATTGTCAGATGAAATTCAGCCATATAAACCTAATATTATTACGAAATTTCAATATATGAAGCAGATGAAAGGAAGCTGTGTTCAATATGTAGTGAAATTTGCCATATTGAGTGAGGTGGAAATATATATAACAATAACAGAAGAAAATAGAGAACTGACAGAACTTGATTATATGGCAATCGAAAATGCAATTATTAACTTGCAGTATGGATTTTTGAGTGAATTTGCACAGGATGAAGTGAAAAAGAAGTATCAGAGAGATATTGTCCATAATATTCTGAATGGATTACTGAGTTCGAAAGAAATGACTGAAGCGGCAGCACAGCTCGGCATGAAAGAAAGCGATACTTACAGGGTTGTTGATTTTCATACCATCAAAAAAAATGTACAAAGTAAATATACAAAAGAACAGCTTCACGAAGTAGGTGTTATCGTGAGTGAATTGAAGCATCTTTTGCCGGATGCACTTATTTACAGAAATATGGATCAGATTGTTATGATTCAACAGGTAGATTCCAATCAGACAGAACTGGAGTATCAGAAAGAGATGGAAGAAGTAGAGGATGTTATCCAGAGAAGCATCCTTTATAGAAAGAAAGATACAGACTTTCAGATTGGTATAGGAAAAAGTGTGGAAGGGTATCAACGGCTGAAAGAATCTTATCACGAAGCAAGTCGGGCTATCAAGTATATAGACATTATCCGCCTGGTGACTGGTGATAAGAATAAGTCAGTAGTACATTATTCGAACCTCGGATTTTTCCAGATATTCGGCGAAATCGATGATGTGACGGAACTGGAAAGATACATTCCGGAAACATTAAAGAAATTATATTTATATGATGATGAACATAAGGGAGAATTGATTACAACCTTGCAGATGTATCTTAGAAATAATCAAAGCATCAAGAAAACTGCAGACGCAATGTTTGTTCATTATAGAACGATATCTTACAGGCTTGAAAAAATAAAACAAATTTCTGGAATAAATTTTAACGATGCAAATGAAGTACTGGCAGTCAGTAATGGCCTGATTATTTATAAAATGTTAAAAGAAATAGAATAGAAAAAGAAAGAGAAATCGTGTTGAGGCATGGTTTCTTTTTTTATCAATTTTGAAAATTATATAAATGTGGTGGAACACTTTTTACAAAAATTTCTCAAAAAGATTTCCGCTTTGTAACATTACTATTTTTAAAGAAAAGAACTACAATTTACTCGTTTAAACGGAAACCTTGAATATCTAAGTTTGAATATGGAAGCGTGAATGATGAAAAAACAGGTTGATATTGAGACAGAAAAAAAAGCAATACAGGAACCATCACTTGCACAGGATATCATTCAGTTGCTTTTGAAGATTGTTCTTATCATTTTGGCAGTCATCCTTGTTTTTACATTTATGTACGGGATGGCGAGAATCAATGACGTATCTATGAAACCAGCAATAAAAGATGGTGATCTGGTCATGTATTATCGACTGGACAAGCGTTTTGTGTCCGGTGATATTGCAGTATTTAAGAAAGATGGCAGAACAACCACAGGCAGGGTCGTAGCAGTCGCAGGTGATACCGTAGATATAACAAAAGACGGTTTGATGATTAACGGTGCTACGCAGATTTCACAGGATATTTATTTTGACACCACACAGTTTCAAAATGGAGTTGACTTTCCAATCACTGTTGGCGAAGGTCAGATATTTGTACTGGGTGATAACAGACCGGAAGCGTCAGACAGCAGAATCTATGGCTGTATTAATATTAAAGACGTCAAAGGAAAAGCGATTGCGGTTATTCGGACCAGAGGACTCTAATCCCCTCCTCCGTTAATCAAATAAAAACAAACAATATTATTTACAAGGGAGGAATCATTATGAGCATGAACAAAATGTTCAAAAAAGTGCTCGCAGTTGTTGCTGCTGGTGCCATGACGATGGGAATGGCAATGCCAACATTTGCGGCAGATCCGGGCAAGACAACGGAGGCATGGATTACTAAGACCTACAATACAGAGGTCGGAAAGGCTGAGAAGTTTAGCTTTACAGCAGAGCAGGTCAAGACAGGAACTGGTATCATTACAACAGATGCAGCGGTTACTATGCCGGAGATATCATTTACCGATACTGAAACAGGAAAAACTTCTAGGAGAGGTCAGATTACATTTCCGACATATCCAGAAGCAGGAAAGTATGAGTATACTGTAAAAGAGACACAGACAGCAGATCCAGCAGTAGTCAACGGTGATCATGAAAAAATGATCATGTCAGGGGCTGAGTATACAATGGATGTATATGTTACAGATGGTGCAACTGGTACAGAAATTTCTAATATCGTTGTAAATAAAGTGAAAGATGATGCAGGTCAGACAGAAACTGGTAAAGTAGATATTGGAAATACCGATACTAATACTTTCAACTTTACTAACACTTATGTACAGGAAGCTGGTACAGGTACAGATCCTACAGATCCAGATCCGACTTATAATAAGTTTGGCTCTTTGAATGTGTCTAAAAAGATTGTTAATGCAAATGGTACAACAACAACTCCTGACGATGAGTTCGCTTTCACAGCAACATTTGCATTCCCGGATGGAACAGATGCAAACACACTTGGCGGAATCAAGGCTGCTAATGGAGATACTGTTACATCTGTTGAGGGCGGAACATACACATTCAAGTTGAAAGCAAATGAAAACATGAAGTTCACTGGTGTTCCAGTAGGAACAACAATTACTGTAAAAGAGTCTGCAGCTAAAAACTATAAAGGTAGTGCTGAAATCACTATCAATGGTAATAAGCTGACTCCTGTTGCTGAAACATCATACAACAGAGAACTTACAGCAGTAAATAGTCAGAAATTAGGTCAGAAACAGAATACCGTTGATGTAACCAATACATACAACGATGTACCTGTAACTGGTATCATCATGAACACTCTTCCATACGTTCTGATGATTGCACTTTGCGGTGTAGCACTGATCGCTTTTGTAGGATTCAAACGCAGAAGATTACAGAAATAATAAAATATAGCAACCAGGAAAGGGGGATGTGTGCGGCGTTGCTCCGCCGCATCCCTTTTTGCTAATTTTGCGAGCAAATTGGTCAGATGAACCAGTTTTGATAAATATAAAAGAAACAGAAATGGTGAAAGGAACTTGTACATATGCTTCGGATGAAGAAAGTGCTGAAAGGAATTATCAGAGGATTAGACCATATTGTAAACTTCACAGCCTTATCGCTGATTCTTGCAGCCATGTTTCTCTCAGGTTATATGCTGTGGGACTCCCACCAGGTATACCAGACAGCAGATGCAAAGAACTATGAAGCATATATTCCGACAGAAAAGAATACAAAATCTTTTGAAGAATTACAGAAAATCAATCCGGATGTGATTGGATGGATACGAGTGAATGACACAAATATCAATTATCCACTGGTGCAGACGGACAATGATGATACTTATATGAATACAGATGCGGAAGGAAACTATTCCTTAAGCGGAGCAATCTTTTTACATTGTGCAAATAAGCCGGATTTTTCGGATTTTGATAATATTATATATGGTCACCATATGGAAAAGCACATGATGTTTGGAGATATCGGTGAATTTACAAATGAACAGTATTTCAACGAACATCCATATGGAAATCTGTTCTTTGATGGAAAAAATCATGGAATTGAATTCTACGCATTGTTACAGGTAGATGCTTATAATGAGACGATTTTCAATGTGTGTCTGGACACACCAGAAGCGAAACAGGAGTATCTGCAGGAAATCGAGAACAATGTTTTATATAAAAGAGATATGAATATAACGGAAGATGATCATCTGGTTTTGCTGACCACCTGTACATCGGATATGACAAATGGAAGAAATATCCTGATGGGACGCTTAACAGATCAGATATATCCGGAAAAAGAAAAAGCCAAAAACGTAGGTACAGGAATTGATGAACTGAAAAATGCAGTAGGAAAAGTGCCAGTTATTGTATGGTTTATCCTGATTGTCCTTGTACTGATGCTGATAGCAAGACAGATAGAAAAGAAAAGAAACAAGAAGAAAGAAGGAGAGGGAGAAGCATGAGAACAACACGTTTGACAAAAATAGCCATGGTTATATTCCTGTCCATGATATTCTTTCTGGGTGTTCAAAAACCAGTACTGGCAGCTGGCAAAAACACAACAGTGAAAATACCAGTGGAACAGATATTTGAAGTAAACAATTCTGCAGATGCTGACAAAACAGGCTCTTATGTTTTAATAGCAGATCAGATACAAAATCCAATGCCGGAGGGAAGCAATAGAAGAACATTTACCTGGAATATGAGTGGTAATTCTTCTACAGAGCTGATTATGAATGTCGGACAGGCAGGAGAATATCATTACAAGCTGTACCAGGCAACAGAGAATAAAGAAAATTATACATATGATTCAAAAACCTATGATGTAACGATTGAAGGATTCTTTGATTCCAATAATGAACTGATGGCGGTAACAGTGGTCAAAAATGAAAATGGAGATAAAGTATCGAAGGTTTCATTCAAAAACTCGTATACCGGTCAAACTGGTAAAAATCAAAACCCGGTTCCATCTTCCCAAAGATCAAAGGATATTATTCATAATGGTTCGCCGGTAAAGACAGGTGATGATAGTCCGGTTGCAGGCTATTTGTTCTTATTCTTTGGCTCAGTGATCTGCCTTTGCGGATTACTCATGGAGAAGCAGAAGAACAGGAATGGAGATGCGAAAAATGAGGCATAAGAATTGGAAAACATATTTGAAAATAGCATGTTCTTGGCTTCTAATCTTTTCTATTTGTTTTATGAATCTGGAAACCGTAAGTGCATCAGAAGATGAAACATCAGTGGTTACAGAGCAGGAAGAAACACAAGATACAGAAGCATTTACAAGTGAGACAGATGCACAACAGACAGAAACCGAGCAAACTTCGGAGCAATTTACATCAGAAACAGAAACTGAGACATCGGCAGAAACTGAGGAACAGATTCCGGATAGCATAGAAGTGGAGAAGCTGGAGAAAGAAATACAGGAAGCAACTTCAAATGGTCAGGTACCGACCACAAAATTGGTGGAATATGTAGATGAATCCGGCAATGCGATTGAAGGAGCACCAGAGACCATTGAGCTTGGAAAAATATCAGATCATTCAGAGTTAAATATTTCTGACAAAGATTATGAATTTAAGAGTGCAAAAGTAAATGATGCAGACTGTTCCTTTATAGGAGTATATAAAGATACGGTTTATTGGAGTTCCGATAATATCAATGCCAATAAGTTTGCAGATGGACAAAAACTGACTATGACTTATGCATTGAAAGAAAAGGAAAAAGAGTCAGAAATATCGAAGACAGAAGACCTGGAGCAAGAAAAAGATACTACAGAAACTAAAGAATCTGAAACAGAAATATCAGAGAAGTCTTCAGAGCAGATTATTGACAATGAAAAATCTACAGAACAGGCAAGTGATGAGCAGCTTCCAGATACGATATCTGTACAGAGTTTGAATATCGCAATGCAGAGAAGTGTTACGAATGGTAATGAACAGACGACTAATCGTGTGGAATATGTTGATGCGAACGGAAAAGCAATTGACGGTGCTCCGACTACGATTGAGCTTGGAAATATCGAAGACCACAAAGAACTTACGATTAGTGGTTCCGGGAAAAACTATGAATTCAAGAGTGCAAGAGTAAATGGGAAAGATTGTGTCTATATCGGAAAATATAATGACACTGTATATTACAGCACTGATGGCGTGATTGCCATCAAATTGGATGATGGTCAGAAACTTACAATGACTTATCAGGAATATTACAATATTAAAGTCAATGAAGAAATCCCAGAAGGTGGAGTTGCTGGTACGATTATGGCAAAAGCAGGAACGGTAAAGGTAAATACTGCTGACACGATACGTGTAAATGCTGGAGAAACGTGGAAGTTCACCGTGAAACCAGGAACAGCTAATAAAGTCAGATATAAAATTGGAAGCGTTACAGCAGCAGATGCGTCTACAAGTATTAAACAAGTATCCGGAGATGAATATGAAGCCAATTATGAAGCAAATTTTCAGAAAGACGATACAGTAACGATTTCATATGATAAAAATGGTGTATATCGTGTAATGATTAACACCGAAGACAATAATGGATTTGAATATATCAATATTGAGCATAGTAAAGAGAATGGATGGGACTATTTACCAGAACAACATAAACTTGTATGGACATATACGGAAGATAAAGTGAAGTATGATGGATCTATTGATCTTCCAAAATTCCATATAAAAAGAGGATATAGATTGGTTCATATGGTATTAAATGGAGAAACGGTAGCAGCTGCAGATAGTAACAAAGAAGTTCCGGATGGTGTGGGAGCGAATCAAGGTGTAAAAGGACATGCAGGTAAACTTATTGTAAATGCCCAAATAACTAATGAATATACTAAAAATAAAGGTGACGAAACAGATTGCAGCTTTGAATACAGTTTCAATGTGCAATGTACAGACGGAGGAGGGAGAGATTTTAATTTTAATTTAGCTCCGTATCGAACAGGGAAGCAGGTTTTAACCGTACGTTTAAAAACAGACAACCGTCGAAGTGGTGAAGGTATCGATGTTGTCATGTGGGATCCTGATCAGAATAAGCTGGTTCCAATGAGAGATAATGATACGGTAAATATGGATCCTGTGGGAGATGCATTAGCAGTATCTTTAAACAAAAGACAAGTGAGAATCTTTTTTGCAAAGCCAAAACCAGGATATCGATTTGCAGGAGTGGGTGTAGACAGTGCACAGCCGTCAGGTGGAGTTAATACTGATGGCGGAAAATCTAGAGCTGCTGTAGGTGATCTAAATAATATGAATGCTACTTCTCTTGGAAAAAAAGGAGAATTTAAAGTTTATGATGAAATTTGGGAAGCAGCTAAAAATGCAGCAAGCAGTGCAGGGTATGAAAAATTTTTGGCATATGCAGGAGAGAAGACAACACATGATACCGATTGGGAATTGTATGCAGGCTATTTCATGTCTACGAAAGAAAGCGTCTATGTACATTACAATTCTGGTGCCGGCGAAGGTGTGCTTCCGGCAGATGCAGTTGTGAAAAATATTCCGTATAATGAGGAACTTGATACTATAAAAAACAAACCAATGCAGTCTTATGGAGAAAATCCAAACACCCATGAGGGGATAAGAGGTATGGGAAGCACCTTTCGAATAGGGGAGGAATGTCCAGAACCAACCTGTGAGGGATATGAATTCCTTGGCTGGAAGCTACGTCTGACTCCATGGTTTGGAAATCCAACATATAGTGAAAAGTTATATCAGCATAATGAAGTCTTTAACATTTCTGAGGAAAATTATGAATTTGCCGCAAACCGTGACCTTCCAGTGTCTGTATGGACTGGTGAGGTGGGATATCAATTTGTTGCACAGTGGAAAAAAATCGATACGAAAAAGGTAGAAGTGAATCATTGGCTTAAGGTACCGAATAGTACAAAAAAATTGGGAAAGACAACAGAAGGTACGATTGCATTTGCAGAAGACAAAGAGACAGTTACCGCATTTGCTAATCCGGAACCGGCAGGAACATTTCCGGGATACATTTTTGATAAGGATGATGGACACAATACATTAGAAAAGACAGTTACCAACGATGCGTCTACAGGCACGATTGAATTAAATCTGTATTATAAGCCGACGGTATTAACAGTCAGAAAAATTGTATCCGGATATAATCTGGAACTGGATAAGGCATTCTCGTTTACGATTCAGGCAAATGCACCGGATGGAAAGGATACAAATGCTGCAACTCTTAGCAGTGACCAGGTTTACATCAAAAAAGGCGATGGAACAGAAGAAAATCTAGCTTTTACAAACAATCAGGCAACTTTTACATTAAAGAAAGATGAATATGTGGATATCAGCTGTTTGCCGATAGGATGGACATATACCGTTACAGAGACAGAGCCGGGAACAAATTTCAAGGCTTCGTACAGCATAAATGGGGGAACGGTGACAGATGGAGCGGAAGCATTATTTACGATGGCAACTACAGGAAGTGAAGCGATTCAGTTTACCAATACATCGACCATTGCACCGCCAGTAACTGGAAGAGATATTCAGAATAGCAGTTGGATTATGATGCTAATTGTGGCTTTGCTTATTGGCATGAGCGGCGTGGTATTTTTCAGAAAAGTAAAAAGAAAATATCGTTAGGGCAAAGGGAAGGATTGTGCTTGTGAAGTGAAGAACCTGAAAGTATGATTCTTCCTTTTTCAATCAATGAGTTTATGTACGGAACAAAGAAAAGAGAGAGAGGTGAGCACCTATGCAGCTTACTAATACAACGGATTATGCAATCAGGATTGTCTGTTATTTGGCAATAAAAAAGCGCAGGGTTACAACGGCAAAATTAGCTTCTGAATTAAAGATTCCGGAGAGCTATATTCCAAAAATCACAAAGCAGTTAAAAAAAGAGAAGATTATTTCAGCTTCTGAAGGTATCAGTGGAGGATATGCCCTTGCCAAAAATCCAGAAAAAATTTCTTTATTTGATGTCATATCATGTATGGAATCAACAATGGCAATCAGTCGCTGTCTTGAAAAGGATGGATTTTGCTCCAGAAACTATACGGATTGCTGTAAAGTACATCAAGTCTTATTGGACTTACAGAACACTTACAATAACCGATTAGAAAATGTGAAAATCTCTGATATTATCAGACCTGGGAAAGATGAATATTTTGGGCGATTTTATATCATTCTGAAAGTTAATTTAGCGGAAAACAGTTATGAATGTATCTATTCTCATAACAGGGGGATTTATGATGATGTAAAAAATGCAGGAACATATGATGATTTTCTGAAAGTATATTGTGAAAAATATGTATGTGAAAAAGATTGTGAAAAACTGCAGGAATTTTTGAAAAGCGATTCGTTGACAGAGCATTTGAAAAAGGGCTGTTCAGAAGAAGATATCGTTTATCAAAGAAGAAGCGAGAAAAACTCAGAGACTTATGTTTGGATGGCAGTAAAAAGATTTGTGGATGAAAATGAGAAAACTGCTGTTATTACATTCCATAATGCAAAAGTTATTCCTAACACAATTGTAAATATGGAACGGGAATTAAGACAAAAAGCACAGGATGAGACAAAACAGTATTGGAAAATGGTTTCGCTTCTGGCTGCAGTGTTGAATCACAATAATCTTATAGAAACAGAACATCAGGATGATATCTGTTTTTATACAAAACAAGTGTATCTTCAACTACAGAAAAACTATCCGGAGTATGGGATTACAGAGGAAGAAATAGAAAATGTCTCTCATCTGTCTCCAATTCATGATATTGGAAAAATCCGTGTGCCGATAGAGATATTGAACAAAAACGGTAAATTAACAGCTGATGAGATGGGAATTGTAAAGCAGCATCCTCTTACAGGGGCAGAGATGACATTGCGGTTTCCACGAGGAGCTACGACAGAAAAACTTAATAAGTATAGCTATGAAATATGCAGATATCACCATGAAAGATATGATGGTTCTGGTTACCCGGATGGACTAAAAGGTGATGAAATACCACTTTGTGCTCAGGTAGTAGGCCTTGTGGATGCTTATGATGCATTGGTCAGTGTACGCCCCTATAAAAGAAAATTAAAGCATGAAGAAGCCATAAGAATGATTGCCAACGGTGAATGTGGTGTATTTTCAAAAAAACTATTGCAGTGCTTTATAGCAGCGGCAATGCAGAAGGAATGGATAAAAAAGGCAGATAGTTGAGAAAAGGAAAATATGTTTTTAGGAGGAATTTGTGTGAAGAGGAAAAAGAGATGGCTAAGATGGATAGCCTGGACACTTTTATTGGTTTTGTGCATGAATAGCGCAGGAACGACAGTTTTGGCAGTTTCAGTGGAAGAAGAGAATATTCCAAATATAAATAGTACTCAAGAGGGTGAAATGCGCACAGAAGATTTTATTCCGGAGGAAAGTACATCATTGTCGGAAGAGACGTCGAAAGAAGAAAATACTTCGCCATCAGAAGAGACTCCTGGAGAGAAAATCACCCCGCCATTAGAAGAGATTCCGGAGGAAGAAATTACTCCATCCCAGGGAGAGCTTTCAGAAGAAGAAAAAGCCTTCGAGGAGCAGATTGCACAAGAGGAATCACCGAAACTTCAGGAGATTTCCGAAGGATTTGATATTGATTTCTATGTCATTATTGATGGAAACAAGGTAAAGCTTCAGCATAATGACATTACCGGCATTGCAACATGGAAAGACGGAAGAACTACCTACTATGGTGTTTCCATTGAGGACCTGCTCCTGATATATGAAGAATTTGGATTTGTGAAAAATGGTGAGAATCAGAATCCGGATGCAAATAATAAGTTTGTATCTGCATACCGGGGAAAAAGCGGGATAGAATACGGAAAAGTTTATACAGACACAGAATCCGGAAAGACATATGTTTCTTACAATTATGGACAGAATAAACAAGGGGAAGCGATAGATGTTTACTACCTTCCAAATGGAAAAGGCGGTGCATTTAATTTAAAAGATTCTGTAAAAAAGGACAACTCGTTTTATTCCGTAGAGGTAAAGGGAGAAGGGCAGGATCGGATTCGTTATGCATTAACAGGAACTGTAGTGGAAGAAGCTGTGGCTGACTTTAATCCACAATTGCCAGACCAGACAGACCAGATCGAATGGACCTGTATGGGAACAGACGATAAGGTGATAGATGGTATACGGGAATCGGGGAACCAGACGAGATTCGCAATTGGAAAAATCACACAGTCTTATGTGATCCAGAGAGCGGACCAGACATCCTTTGATATTCAGTTTTATATATATGCAGACAATGAGGTTCGAAAGCTGCCGGCTGATTCACTGAAAAAGGTGTATAAATGGAACCGTCAGGGCAGATGCTATTTATCTGTCAGTGATCTTGCTGAGATTTATAGAGAGTTCGGCTTGAATGCAGAGGAAACACAGTCCGGAAATTATTTTCCATATACAGTCCGTGGTGAGAAGACATTAGCACAGGCGACAGTGGTAACTTATAAAGGACAGCAATATGTATCTTATAACCTGGACAAGCAGGAAGCAACTGTACCAACAGACGTTTATTATATGCCAAAAGGAGCATCTGATGGCGAAAAAATTCCGGATAATTATTCAGACCAGATTAAGCAGAATAAGAACAGTTTCTATTCGGTTACAGTGATCAATCCAGATGGAAATCGAACAGTGAGTTACTATAAGAAAGATTCTGCGGTCACAATTTCCGTTGATCCAGGAGATACGAAGGAAAGCGACTGGCTTTGTGCCAGTGAGGATGAAAATGAAACAATTTTTCCGGTGAAACAGGGCGATAAACTAACCTTTTCTATTGGGAAGATAGAGCAACCATATACGGTTGCATGCAGCACTTTTGCACCAGCAACCTTGAACATTAAATTCTATACTTTTGTAAATAATGAGAGATATAATGTTCTAAACGAAGAAATTCCTGTTATAAAAGATACTACAACAAAGCCGGGAACAGTTTATTATTATATTTCTAATGATGAGTTAAAAAAGCATTTTGAAAAATTTCATTACGATGGTTCTATTCAAAATGGAGCAAAAGAGCGTTTTTATTATTCCAAGAGAGATTACGATACAATCCATAATGCAGGGAAATACACGATAGAAGGTCATGAATGTATTTATATAGGAAAGTCCGGAGAGCCGATGGATGTGTATTACCTGCCAGACGGACAGAATATGATCACCATGAGTGCAAAGACCTTACTCGAACACGACGATGATAGATATAACGGTTTTTACAGTGTGACAGTACAGGATGACGATGGACAGGTTTACAGCCAAACAGCTTTGCGTGATCTTCCGGCAATTGATTTTGTTGCAAGAAAGTCAACACTTACAAGAACAGTTAGTACAAAGCCGCGTGTAGAAGAACAAACGCAGGATATAAACTGGGAATGCAGAGAGGAAGATGGTACTCTTTCAGCAGTTACATGGAGTAAAAATGAAGCAGAGCATACCATGAGCTTTACTATTAAGCCAGATGATGCAGTACGTCCATATGTGATTGTTCCTGATAATACAGAAAAACCGGCAGCAACAAAAGAAGCAAATATCAGTTTTTATGTATTTATCGATGGACATTATAAGCTGATAAAGAACCTCAATGCTGAGCAGCATTACATAATCAAAGCAAACAGTGGCCGAGCCAGTCGTTATTATTTGCGAGCTAAACCAGATGATACGATTTCTAAAATTTACAGTGAGTTTGGTTTCACTCCGAGCAAGCTGGAGCCCGGCGCAGATCAGAAAGAGAAGATTCTGTTTGGTTATGCGACAGACAGCCGTGTGTTTGTACAGCACCCTTATAAGGACAACGATGGTACATGGTATATTCCTGTCCTGAAAAACGGGAAAGATGTATCTGTCTATTATTTCTCACAGCCAAACCCACTGAATCCAGACAGAATCGAAAATTATTTTGATCGTTTGACAGGACTTTCTTCTCAGGTTGGGCTGGCAGGAAGACATTTCAGTGTAGAGGGAAGTTTTCATCTGATTGAAGTGTTGGATCCACTGAACCTGACCAAAAGAGAGGCGATTAAGAGACAGTATGTAGGCCATGGGGAAGCATATACTGTGGAAGTACCAAAGAGGGCAAGTTTAGAAGGTGAGTATTATGGCAAGGAGATTGTCTGGAGTTGTACATCTAATGACAGGGACGAAAATGAGGTTCTTCCGGAACCGTCCGGAGATGATAAGGTAAAATTTGAAATTCCGAATGTTAACTCATCTTATGAGGTGATCGCAGACAAACCGCTGGAGTCTGGGGCAGTCAGGGTTATCTATAATACAACTCGTTATATGAAGAAACTTCCTAAGGAAGCTAAGTTGACCCCTCAGGTTGAGAATAAGACAAGACATACAGATGATTATGAGAATGAAATAGAAGCTGGAAAACATAACGTTAAGTCACCATATCCTCTGGTTTATGATCATGAAGATAATGACAGCAAAGAGTTGGAACAGTATGAATTCGATCATTGGGATTACAGAAATAAAGACGGAAAGTGGCAGGAATGCGGTGCAGGGGATTCTATTTCTGATCTTATAAATAATAATGCAAGACAGCCAATCACCCTCTATGCAGCGTGGCGTAAGGTGAGTAACCAAAATCGAAAACAGGTACAGTTTTATATCTGTAAGTCAGCGATGCCGGAAGATGGTTCGGTAGCATTACCAACCACGAATGTAGACGATTATACAAGTGCGGTTGCCGTGGCAAACTGTAATGTGAAGGCAAGTATATTGCATGATGTTCCAGTTCTTGGAAATAAGAATCCATCTACGTGGGAACAGTATGCGGATGGAAATAAGAGAGTGCAAGAACTTTTGCAGGGAACTAAACCAGATGAGGGATATATTGGAAATGGAGACTATATCTACAAGATAGATAGAATTCCTTCCGATGAAGAGGTATTCCAGACAATTCGTGAAAGCGGACGTATGATTCGTATCGGAGACAGGGAGATTCCGCCATCGAAATTAGATACCGAATTCTTCACCATTTATTGGTATTCTTTCAAAAGTGAAATGTCCGATGGGTGGCATATTGACGGACGTATTGTAGCAAAAAATGGTTACCTGACAGTAAAGAAAGATTTTGTCGGAATGCCGGAAGCAATAGAGAAAGTCAAGAAAGATTATTATATCCAGGTAGATATGGATGAAAAGCTTTTAGATGGAAAACCTCAGCCACCTGCATTTCATGAGCATATGAAACTTGTGCTTCCTTCAGAAGATAGCCAGAAACCGGATGCAGAAGCTCCGCAAGCGGAGGATGCTCCAATAGAAGTTGTAGGTACATGGACAGATGATACACATACAAGCTGTACGTGGATCGTTAAGGCGGACTCATTCTGGAAATACACATTAAAAGAGTACAACTATAAGCCAAAAGATTCGAATGTGAAATTTTCAGGTTGGTACAATGTTCGCAATTCTCATGAACAAGGAGATAATGTAAATTCATGGGAAGCATATCCAGAAAGTGGAATTCAATTCACAGGACGTGGAATTGGACGCGGTGGTGAGACTCTTACTATTGAATTGGAGAACCGTTATCAGAAAGAGGGAATACTCACACTGAACAAATTTGATGAGTCTACCGGACAGGGAATGGAGAAGATCAATTTTGCTGTCAGTAAGAACGGTGTTGAGGAGGAAACGGTAACAACTGATAAATACGGAATCGCACAACTTCACATTCCGTTACAAGATGAAAACAAACAGAACAGAACAGCAACTGAGACGTATTTGTTGCGAGAGACAAACTTACCGACGGGATATGTAGACACAGGAGATATACAGATCACAGTTGAGATTGCCAATGGAGCATTCAAAATCACTGATGCAAAACTGGTGGATAGGGAGGCTAACGAAAATCAGGAGGCTGTTAAGGCACCAGTTGATGGTAAGATAGACGGAAAATCTGTTCTGCTTCAGCGAGGAGATACCAGCCTTAATATCCGAAATTTTGCTAAAACAGGCACTCTGCATATCAAAAAGACATGGGAAAATCCAAATGATGCACTGACGGAAAAACAGGTGAAAATCAGATTGTATCAGAATGGAATTTCTACAGGACAGGAATTCTTGCTGAATGAAGAGAACGGATGGGAACACACAGTCGACAATGTTCCACTATTCCAGGACAGAAATCCGGTGGAATATAAGGTGGAAGAAATCGAGATAGGAAAGACACATTATTCTTCGGACTACGGGGATGGTTTCCTATATTATGAAGTTATTTATCCAGAGATTCAGTATTTCGATTCAAATGGACAACAAATATTCCCGAAGGATGAGAATGAGTTCAAGGATGTTTCCAAGATGGAACTGGAAGTGCAGAATCTGCATTTCAATCTTGCTGAACGAAGTTTCTTAAAGACGGATGATCTTCCAAGAAACCGACTTGCTGGTGCAGGTTTTCTGTTCTACAAAGTACCGTATGATGATGTTACGAAAGAATATGCGGATGATACAGGATATACAGTAGATTATGACAATACACAGAGCAAGGACGATATCGTTCTGAAAAAGGATGGAAAAACGTGTACGATGTATCGTTCCTTAGAAACAGATGAAAATGGAATGCTTCAATTACCGGAGGACTTTGAGAACGGACGATACTGGATGGTAGAATCTGTTACTCCAAACAAAAAGGACAAAGCAGATAAAACCAAAACACAGTATCAGGATAACTTTAATTTATATATGGTCGATGTAGAATCCGATATTTTATTCCTATATGAGAAATCACCGATGACAAATACCTGGAGAGCTGTTTCGGACAGACATATCGTCAATCATCCGCAAAAAGGCGGGGTGACGGTTGAGATTACAAAGGAAGTCACTGGTCCACTTGGAAACCGCAAGAAGCCATTTGATATGGAAATACTCTATTGGGAAGATGGTCAAAAGCTGCGTAGCAAGACAATTAGAACTTCTTTGAAACATGGAGATAAAGTTACATTAAAAAATGTAGATATATCTTCGGATATCATAATAACAGAAACTGTTGATACATCAAAATACGCTGTTTCGATTTCTAAAAAAGAAGAGAATGATAAGTATTCAAATCCAGTGCAGGCAACATCGAATGGAAATACAGCTGTCATGAAACAGCGGATTGAGGCTGCACGAGGAGACGTGATTGAGTTAAAAATCACAAACGAAAACACACAATTAATACCGGAAACAGGGGTTCGTCTGAGAACAAGCAGGCATGTATGGTTACTATTTGCCATAAGTATTATCATGATTCTGTTTTTCAGAAGAAGACGGAAAATAAGATAAACACTGCTATGGAACAAAACTTGCAAAAATACATCAGACATTTTACATGTTTGTTGCATTGGAATAAAAAAATAAACCACTATAATAATGGTATGCTCCCCGTCAAGAGGACAATAAAAAATAATAAATTTTTGTATCGTCAGCCATGCTATGGCTGGCGATATTTTATGCTGCTTTTGTATATTGCTCATGATATTTCATTGGTGTCATTACATGCAGTTTCCTTTGAAGTCGTTGGTTGTTGTAGTAATCTATAAGTCAGTTATAGATAGTACAAAGATAGGATTCTTTTATCAGGTACTGGAAAAGATGAAAGATATAAATCAGTTGCAAGCGTTTATACCGGAGTCATTGAATAAACTTCGCCAGTACGATATTCAGAAAAATGGAGAGCTGGTTGATACATTGGAATGTTATCTGAATGTCAACCAAAGCTTAAAAAAGACTTCTGAATTAATGTTTATTCATTATCGAACTGCTTCATATCGTTTGCAGAAAATAATAGAAATAACGAATATAGATTTTAATAATCCAGCAGAAGTGCTTAGTGTTCGAATTGGATTGATAGCAATTCGAGTTCTTGAAGTAATGTAGAATTTTTAAGAATCTTTTGGAGAGGCAAAGATGAGATTCATGATATTAAAAATATTGGAATTGTTATAAAAGATAATTTATAGTATACGAGATAGAAAAAGGAGGAAAGTAAGGTGAGAAAGAAGATAAGAAGTATTCACATTATTTTATTCGTTATGCTTTTTCTTATCGGTAGTTTTATAGATATTTCAACAATCCATGCAGAAGCAGGAAGCATTCAAATTATTTATAAGGGGAGAAATAGTTCGGATAAAGAAGTGATTCTTTCCGGAGCAAAGTTCTCGATATTTCCAATTCAATATATGAAAAATGATGAGCTGGTCTGGGAAGATGGTTTTAAAGATTCAGACATATCATTACAAGATACCAGTGCAGAAGCAAGAGAAAAACAAGCAAAACAATTGTTTGCATTTGCGAAGGAAAATAATATTTCCGGCTTAATGCAAGAAATAGATACTTCAGGACGCACGAGTTTTGGAGAATTGGATGAAGAAATTTATCTGCTTGCACAGATTGGAAATGTAGAAAGTGGTACAGATAAATTTGAATCCGCTCCATTCCTTGTTAATATTCCATCTGAAATCAATGGGAATGTAGAATATAATGTAACGATAGAGCCAAAAGCTGAATGGGTTTCATCAGAAACACCACCGAGCAATCCAGATAAGCCAAAGGATCCGACACCTTCAAAACCAGATAAGCCAAATACTATTCAGAAAATAATAAATACGGTAAAAACCGGAGATACAACAAATATAGTTGCATGGTTTTTAATAGCGATTGTTAGTCTTGGTTTGATTGTAGGATTATATAAAAAGAGAAAAATGAAGTAGCCATTATTTAAAGAAAACTGATCCATTGCGGTGGAATCAGTTTTCTTGTGTTATACGGTTTAAAACGTTTCTGATATTAGTGTTGAAGTGGTGGTGCAACGGTACGATTGATATCGTTGTTTGATATATGAGGAGCATTGAGCAGTACTGTGAAATTCTGCTGGATGATATCTAGTGTTTTCTGTTTTTTCTGCAATTCCTGTTTTTCTCGGACAGTAGCAGCTTGTTCAGATTCAAGATGTTCAATCCGCTTCTGAATTTTATTAGAGCTCGGGATTTTGGTAATACCGAGATCCTGCAGCTCTTTTTTTAGTGAATCGTGGAGCTGGTATTCTGCCTGATGCTTGGTACGGTAAGCTTTTAGATTTTTTGCAGATTTGCAATCTTCAATCACTTTACGGCAGAGCCGGTAAGAATCGCAGTGCTTTTGAATGATTTTCTGTGTGCTTAGCTCACTGTTAATTTGTGTTATTCTCTGTTCAGCCGCTTTAACAGAAGCATCAACGTCAGAAATATGCTGCTGGAAATCTTCATAATTCAGCAGATTATTTTCGGAAAGATAGTTGAAGGTGCGGGCTGCCTCTTTTAGATTATTTAGTTTTGCCCAACGTTCAAATCCTTCTCGATTGCCGGTTGTAACATACGTGGAGATATTGATATACAGGCGAGCTTCTCTGGATAGATGCTTTGGAGTTTTCACTTTGTTACGATTTTTAGCTAGGCGGATGCGGACATTTTCTTCTGAATAATAGCTTCCGAGAGATTTCATATAAGTGAAATTCTTCTGCTCTGGTGCACGGAAGGACAGGTGTTTTCCTTGGCGGACTTCATATCCGGCTAACTGCATTTTTTGTAGAAATTCCTCATAGTTAATGGAAGTCCAGATTGCCTTATCAACTGAAACACGTAGCTTGGCTTTCCAACTGGTGCCACGATGATATTCCATGTTCTCTTTATAGCTTTTTCCTTTTTCTCCGGTTGGCATACTGGTGGCAAGTCCATTTTCCAGGCAGATACGATTACTGATTCTGCAGAGTTTATGGTAGCTCCGCTTATTGGAAACATACTTGTGATGATCAACAAAGCTTGCAGCGTTGAAGATGATATGGTTATGAATGTGCTTTTTATCAACATGGGTACTGATCACGTATTCATATTTTCCTTTCAGTACTTCGGCTGCAAATTGCTGTCCTAAGCGATGGGCAGTTTCGGCATCAACTTCTCCAGGTTTAAATGACTGGATCA
>OLYB01001366.1_pt1 | contig 19402 bp, 19 predicted proteins | sample 1674481 | NCBI WGS metagenome assembly OLYB01 (sample SAMEA103958167, study PRJEB25191) | human gut metagenome
CTGACCGCAACGGCGGCTACACCCGCATCATCAAGATCGGCGCTCGCCGCGGCGATGCAGCTGAGATGGCAGTTCTGGAGCTCGTCTGATCCTGCTCTGACTGTTTGATACAGTAACAAGAGAAACCATTGCACAGCTTTTGTGCAGTGGTTTCTTTTTTGTTATAGGGGGTTACCCCCTCAGTCGCGGCGCGCATTCAAAATCGTCCCACGCGCAAGCTTGCCGGATATGTCCCACCCCCTTTTTTGTGTCCGCAAAGTGTGGTATACTGAAAATAGCATTTTATGCCCGGAAGGAGGTTGACCGGTATGAACAGGACCCGCAGGCTGCGGCTGGTGCTGTGCACGCTGCTGTGCTTTGTGTTGTGCAGCTGCCAGACCGTGCTGCCGGCCAACGAAAAGGCACAGGTAGAGGAACTGCTGCGTGCTCCGAAGCTTTCCGGCGATTACGGCGCACTGCAAACTGCCCTGAACGACTGGTTGGGGGAGAGTGCCCAGCTGAAATATCCTATTCAGGGCGAGCTGCTTTCCCCCTTTGTGCTGCAGGACTTGGATGGTGACGGTCAGCAGGATGCGGCGGTGCTGTATACCACCGCCCAGACCGCCAACGTCTGCGTGGCCATTTTGCAGCGGGATGATGCCGGAAGCTGGCAGGTGCGCCAGAGCGTGGAGGGTCTTGCCGAAACGGTGGAGAACGTCAGCCTTGCCCAATTGCAGGATACAGACAGCTGCCAGCTGGTGGTGGGCTATACCGCCGCCCAGAATGACCACTATCTGGCGGTGTACTCCTATCAGAAGGGCACCCTGTCCACCATTCTGGAACAGCAGTACGAGCAGTATCTGGTGGAAAATATCACCGGCGGCAGTAGTCAGGATCTGATCCTGATGTCCACGCAGGAGGACGGCAGTGTGCAGATCGAACTTCTGACCGCAGACCGCGAGGGCAGCTTCCGGCAGGTGGCGGTCAACGGCCTTTCCGCAGATAAATTTTCCGGCTGCGCCTCGGTGGCGGCGGGCGCGGGCGCGGACGGGCGGCACTATCTGGTGCTGGACGGCTGGACTGGCATTTCCGGCAACAATCTGGCCTCGGTGCTGCTGTGCTACGACGAGACTAGCCAGCAGATGGTGCCCGCCACACGGATCAGCAGCCAGCGGCTGTATAACGCCTCTTTGCGCAACGTGCCCACGCTGGTCAGCCGGGACCTGGACGGGGACGGCATCGTGGAGATCCCCACCCAGCCGGACGAGGCGGGTCTGCTGAACCTGAGCCAGAGCCGCCGCATGGACTTTATCGTCTGGATGGACTACACCAGCAGCCAACCGGAAAAAAGCTTTGGCCTGCTGGACGAGGAGACCAACTGCTATATCGAACTGCCCGCCGAGTGGGAGGGCAACCTGAAGCTGACCGACAGCGAGGAATTTGACGGCGCAGTGGAACTGCGCACGGTGGACGAGGATCAGCTGGTGCTGACGGTACGGCTGGCAAGGACCTCGGCCAACTCCACCGGCTGGACCCGGCTGGGCGTGGTAGCGTCCCGTCAGGTGCAGGCCAGAATGGGTCCGGACGTTTTGCTATCTGACACGAACTACCGCCTTTCCAAGGCGTTGTATCTGCTGAATTAAGGAATGGAGGCTGCTGCATGGTACGAGTGCTTGTTGTAGAAGATGAAGCTAATATCCGCGATATGATCGCCCTGAACCTGCGCCATGCGGGGATGGAGGTGGTGGAGGCCGAAAGCGCCGAAGCCGCCCTGCCGCTGCTGGCACAGAAGCCCGGCTGTGATGCCGCTATTCTGGACGTGATGCTGCCGGGCATGAACGGGTTCTCGCTGTGTGAGACCATCCGCCGCACCGACCAGCAGATCGGCATCATCATCCTCAGCGCCAAGGGGCAGGAGCAGGATAAGATCCGCGGTTTGTCCATCGGCGCAGACGATTACATGACCAAGCCCTTCAGCGTCAGCGAGCTGCTGGCGCGTGTGGAGGCGCTGTGCCGCCGGGTGACCCGCAACAAGGAGGAGGACAGCAACGGGAACACCCCACTGGGCACGTTGACCAGCGGCGAGTTCGTGCTGGACGAGAACCGCCGCGTGCTGCTGAAGGCCGGTCAGCCCATTGAGCTGACGCAGGTGGAGTTCCAGATCATGGAGCTGTTCTTCCGCAACCCGGGCACTGCGTTGGTGCGCGAAAAGATCCTGAAAGGCGTCTGGGGCGAGAACTACTTCGGCGACGTAAAGATCGTGGATGTGAACATCCGCCGCCTGCGCATGAAGGTGGAGGACGAGCCCAGCCACCCCACCCACATCATGACCGTGTGGGGCTACGGCTACCGGTGGGAAGAATAAAAATGTGATTCAGAAAAAAATATCTTTTTATTATCGATACTCACCGAAAGGAGGACACTGTTATGCGAAGCGGTATCACCCGCCGCTGGCTGCGGGGCAACCTGCTTATCACCGTACTGGTGGTGCTGCTGGCCGAGGCAATGTTCCTGTACAGCTATACCCGGGGCTATTATAGCAGCGTGCAGCAAATTATGTACCGGCGGTTCTCCTCGGTGACCGGTCAGCTGAAAATGTATACCGGCGATACCGCCCAGAGCGCTGCCGCCAGCCGCAGTCTGGCGCTGCGGCGTATGGTGGAACAGTTTGCCGATAAGGATAAATACGAGTTCATGCTGCTGGACAGTTACGGCGGCGTCATTGCCTCCTCCAGCGGTACAGACGCGGAGGGCATCGTCAGCAGTAAGGACTTTGAACAGGCACTCAACGGCCCGGACGGTCTGGGTGTGGCGGTGTACCGCACCCAGTCCGGCGAGGTAGTCATGGCGGCCTGCTCGCTGGTGCCCTACGACGCAGAGGACGTGGCCGCGCTGCGGCTGGTCACCAGCCTAGCGCTGGTGGAGCGGCAGGTCAAAAACGCCATCATCATCAGTGTGCTCCTTGCGGTGGCAATTTTGCTGTTTACGATCATGTCCGGGCTGTACTTCGTGCGGGGCATCGTGGTGCCGCTGGGGCAGGTGGAACGCACCGCTGCCGGTATCGCCCGGGGCGAGCTGGATGTGCGTCTGCCCCTGACCGGCGACCCCCACGACGAGGTGGACCGGCTGCGCGGCACCATCAATCAGATGGCCGAGGGACTGGAAGAGACCGAGAAGATGAAGAACGAGTTCATTAGCTCGGTGTCCCACGAGCTGCGCACCCCGCTTACCTCCATCCGGGGCTGGGTGGAGACTCTGATGACACTGGACGACCCCACCGACGAGAACTATCGCAAGGGGCTGGAGATCATCAACAACGAGACCGGGCGGCTGAACAATATGGTGGAGGAGCTGCTGGATTTCAGCCGCCTGCAGAACGGACGCATCCGCATGGAGTGCCGTCCGCTGGACTTGGTGGCAGAGCTGACCGATGCGGTGCTCTTTTGCGAGGCACGCATCCGGCAGGAGGGGTTGCTGCTCCACTACACCGAGCCGGAGGAGATGATCCCTGTCTACGCCGATCCGGACCGTCTGCGGCAGGTGTTCATCAATATTCTGGATAACGCCATCAAATACTCTGCCCCCGGCGGGCGCATCACGGTCAAACTGTGGGCAGGGGAGTACAAGGCCTTTGTGGAGATCATCGATCAGGGACGCGGCATCCCGCCGGAGGATCTGGAAAACGTAAAAACCAAGTTCTACAAGGGCAGCAACTCGGTGCGCGGCAGCGGCATCGGTCTGGCGCTGGTGGACTCCATCATGACCGCCCTCGACGGCACGATGGACATCAAGAGCACTCTGGGCCGGGGTACGGTGGTCACTCTGGGGCTGCCGCTCTATAAAAAATAAGATTTTGTCATATTTATATGATAAAATAAAGGTCAAAAACTGACAGGAGAAATCCATTTTATGAATCACGAACCCAAGAAGGAATGCTTCAAGACCAGTGTTGGCGGTCAGGCCCTGATGGAAGGCATCATGATGCGCGGCCCGGAGCACATCTGCTGCGCTGTGCGCAAGCCCGACGGCACCATCGAAACGAAGATAGAAGACACCCCGAAACACGGCATCTGGGCCAAGATCCCTCTCGTGCGGGGAGCCATCTCGATGATAGAGAGCCTCATCACCGGCTACCGCTACATGATGTACTCTGCGCAGGTGAGCATGGGCGACGAGTACGACGCCGAAGAGAAAGAGTCTGCCTTTGAAAAATGGGTGGGCGACCATCTGGGCAAGAAGGCCGAGGACATCCTGATGGCCGGTGCGGCCCTCGTGGGCGGCCTGTTCGCTATCCTGCTGTTCACCGTTCTGCCGACGGTGCTGGTGGGCGGCCTCGGCAAGGTGGTCACCCTGACCCGCTGGCCGAGAGTCATCCTCGAGGCGGTGCTGAAAGTTGCCATCTTCCTCAGCTACATGGTGGCCATCTCCAAGATGAAGGAGATCCACCGCGTTTTCGAGTATCACGGCGCAGAGCACAAGACCATCGCCTGCTACGAGGCCGGCGACGAGCTGACCGTGGAGAATGTCCGCAAGTACACCCGTTTCCACCCCCGCTGCGGCACCAGCTTCCTCATTCTGGTGGTCATCGTCAGCGTTTTCCTCTACAGCGTGCTGCCCTGGAGCAGCACCAGCCTCCGCGTCCTGTTCAAGCTGCTGCTCCTGCCGGTGGTCATGGGCATCAGCTACGAGCTGCTCAAGTGGTGCGGCCGGTCGGACAACATCGCCACCCGCATCATCCGTCAGCCCGGCCTCTGGGTGCAGCGGCTGACTGTCTTTGAACCCGACGACAGCATGATTGAGGTGGCCATCGCCGCCGTGACGCCGGTGCTGCCCGAAGACCCGGAGGACGGCAAATGGTGAGCGAAGCGATGCTGCCCCGGGCAGCGGTCAAAGAAGTGGAAGCGCGGCTGACGGCGGCGGGCTGTCCGGACGCAGATTTCGACGCCCGGGAGCTGTTCCGGCTGGCGACAGGCCGGGACGTCCGCCTTTCTGACCGTCCATTGGACGCCGCCGAAGCGGCAAAGCTCGAAGAACTTACCGTTCGCCGTGCGGCCCGGGAGCCGCTGCAATACCTCTGCGGCAGCTGGCCTTTCCTCGACTTTGAACTGGCCGTGGGGCCGGGCGTGCTCTGTCCCCGTGCTGATACCGAGGTGGTGGCTGAGACGGCTGCCGAGATGCTGGCGGGCGTGGAAGCGCCCCGGGCGCTGGACCTCTGCGCCGGTACCGGCTGTCTGGGCCTTGGCATCAAGCGGCTCTGCCCGGCGGCGCAGGTCGTCTGCGTGGAAAAGAGCCCGGAAGCCTACGTCTATCTCGAGAAAAATACCCGTCTGGCCCTGAAAGGCCGGGGCGGCAGCACCGAAAACGTGCTGGATGCCTCGCCTTTTGAAGAGCCGGCCTTCGACTGGGGCATGAAGCCTACCCGCGCCGCAGAGCTGGTGGAGGGTGACCTCTTCACCTACTGGGAGAGCCTGCCGGAGGGTCAGCTCGACCTCATCGTCTCGAACCCGCCCTACCTGACAGCGCAGGAGATGAGCGAATTGCAGCCCGAAGTGGCCAAAGAGCCGGCCATGGCGCTGGAAGCCGGGGAAGACGGCCTCGTATTTTATAAGGCTATCGCGGAACACTACCAGAAAGCTCTGCGCCCCGGCGGTGCGCTGGCGCTGGAGATCGGCTGGCAGCAGCGGGAGGCAGTGACCGCCCTGCTGGAAGCAAACGGCTGGGCAGACATTGCCTGCCGGAAGGACTTCGGCGGCAATGACCGCTGCGTGACGGCCCGGAGACCCAAATAAGCGTGAGAAAAAGTGAAAATATCTACAACTATCTGTTGTAATATTTGAAATCTGTGATATACTATAGAGGAAAGAATCTGTATAGTACCGCCTGCACCCCGCAGGCCATGTGATAAAGGAGCAGCACGCTATGGCAAAGAATCAGAACAACAATGTCGCCCCCGCCACCCAGAAGACGGAGCCGGGCGCAAAGAAGGATGCGCTGGCAACTGCGCTGGCCCAAATCGAAAAGCAGTTCGGCAAGGGTGCCATCATGAAGCTGGGCGATAACACCGCCATGCAGGTGGACGCCATCTCTACCGGCAGCCTCGGCCTCGACCTGGCGCTGGGCGTAGGCGGTGTGCCGCGCGGCCGTATCATCGAGGTGTTCGGACCGGAATCCAGCGGTAAGACCACGCTGGCCCTCCACATCCTCGCCGAGGCCCAGAAAAAGGGCGGCGAGGTGGCCTTCATCGATGTCGAGCACGCCCTCGACCCGGCCTATGCCTCCGCACTGGGCGTGAACATCGACGAGCTGCTGGTCAGCCAGCCGGATACCGGCGAGCAGGCCATGGAGATCTGCGAGGCGCTGGTGCGCTCCGGTGCCATCGACGCCATCGTCGTGGACTCCGTCGCTGCTATGGTGCCTCGTGCCGAAATCGAGGGCGAGATGGGTGACAGCCACGTCGGCCTGCAGGCCCGTCTGATGAGTCAGGCTATGCGCAAGCTGACCAGCGTCATCGGCAAGACCAACACGGTCTGTGTCTTCATCAACCAGCTGCGCGAGAAGGTGGGCATCGTCTACGGCAACCCCGAAGTTACCACCGGAGGCCGCGCCCTGAAGTATTATTCTTCTGTCCGCATCGACATCCGCCGCGTCGAGGGCCTGAAGGACTCTTCCGGCCAGTTCATCGGCAACCACACCCGCGCCAAGATCGTCAAGAACAAGGTGGCACCTCCGTTCCGTGAGGCCGAATTCGACATCATGTTCGGCGAGGGCATTTCCAAGATGAGCGAGCTCATCGACCTCGGCGTGAAGCTGGGCATTGTGCAGAAGAGCGGCGCATGGTTCAACTACGGCGATATCCGTCTGGGTCAGGGCCGCGACAACGCCAAACAGTTCCTGCGCGATAACCCGGAGCTGGCCAACGACATCGAGGGCCAGATCCGCGCCAACGCCGACAAGCTCTATGCCAGCCGCCGCACCGCCAAGGCCGCTGCTGCTCCTGCCGCCGAAGCATCCGGCGAAAAGGCCCCGGCCAAGGAGCCGGTGGTCAAGGCTCCCACCCGCAGCAGCGAGAGCGAGCTGGACATCATGGTGGAAGAGTAAATGGCCTTTACGCACAACCGCCGCCCGCTGGCGGAGGAGGAAAAATCCACCGACGCCGCCAAGGCCCGCGCCCGCGCGATGGAGCTTCTGGCGGGGCAGGAACTGTCCTCCGGCATCCTGTACGAGCGGCTGAACCGCCGCTTCACCGAACAGACCTCGGCGGCGGTGGTGGCCGAGATGGTGGAGCGGGAGTACGTCAACGACGAGCGCTACGCCGAGGCCCGCGCCCACGGGCTGCTGGCGGCGAAAAAGAGCCGCCGTGCCGCCGCGCAGAATCTGCGGCAGAAGGGCCTGAGCACCCAGCAGATCGAACAGGCGCTGGAAGTGGTCTACGCCCCGGAGGAAGGCGGTGAGGACCCGGAGCTGAAAGCCGCCGCCGCGCTGGTGGAGGGCCGCTACCGCAAAAAGCTGGAAGCGGGCCGCCGCGACCTTGTGGTGGCCGCCCTGATGCGGCGCGGGTTCGCGTATGCGGTGATCAAAGAAGCCATCAAAAGAGTGGAAGAAGAATAGAAAGAGAGTATATCCCCTTTATGAAAATTGCATGTATTTCCCTTGGATGCCCGAAGAATCAGGTCGATCTGGACGGCATGGTCCACATCCTGCTGTCCGCCGGCCACGAGACGGTGGCGGAGCTGGGCGAAGCCGATGTCATCCTCGTCAACACCTGCGGTTTCATCGAGAGCGCCAAGACCGAGGCCATCGAGAACATCCTTGAGGCGTGCTCCTACAAGCAGCAGAACCCGAACCTGAAGGTCGTGGTCACCGGGTGCTTGGCCGAGCGCTACCGCAGCCAGATCGAGGAGGAGATCCCCGAAGTGGACGCCGTGGTGGGCTGTGCCTCCAACAAGGCCATCGACTCCATCGTGGCCCGGCTCTTCAACGGCGAGGAGCACCTCGAAAGCTACGGCCTGAAGAAAGATTTCCCGCTGGGCGGCAAGCGCGTCATCGGCACGCCCGCCCACTATGCGTACTTAAAGATCGCCGAGGGCTGCAACAACCGCTGCCACTACTGCGCCATCCCCGCCATCCGCGGCCCGCTGCGCAGCCGTGACATGGCCGACTGTGTGGCCGAGGCCCGCTGGCTGGCCGGTGAGGGCGTCAAGGAGCTCATCATCGTGGCGCAGGACCCCACCGCCTACGGCGAGGACTGGGGCAAGCCGGGCAGCATCTGCGAGCTGCTGGACAAGCTGAACAAGGTGCAGGGCATCGAGTGGATCCGCATCATGTACGCTTACCCGGAGCGGATCACCGATGAGTTCATCGCGGCGATGCAGCGGAACGAGAAGGTCGTGCCTTACCTCGACCTGCCCATCCAGCACTGCAACGACACCATCCTCAAGAACATGAACCGCCGCTCCAACCGCGCCGAGCTGCTGGACGTTATCGGCAGACTCCGCCGTCAGATCCCCGGCATCACCCTGCGCACCACCCTGATCGCGGGCTTCCCCGGCGAGACCGAGGAGCAGTTCGAGGATCTGTGCAACTTCGTCAAGGAAGTGCAGTTCGACCGTCTGGGCTGCTTTGCCTACTCGGCCGAGGAGAACACCGTTGCTGCCAAGATGGACGGCCAGATCGAGCAGGAGGTCAAGGACAAGCGCGCCGAGCTGGTGATGCAGATCCAGACCGGCATCATGGCCCAGAAACAGGCGGCCAAGGTCGGCCAGACCGTCCGGGTCATCTGCGACGGCATCGATGACGAGAGCGGCCTGTACCTCTGCCGCACGGCGGGCGACGCGCCGGAAGTGGACGGCAACGTCTGCGTTTCCAGCGAGGAGCCGCTCTACCCCGGCGAGTTCTATGACATTCTGGTGGACGACAGCGACCTTTACGATCTGTATGGTACGGTCGCAAAATAACAAACAGGAGGGTATTTTGTATGAATCTCCCCAATAAGCTGACTCTGAGCCGCATGATTCTGGTGCCGGTCTTCATGATCTTTGCCTCTATGACCCAGCTCGGCACCGACAACTTCAACGCTTCGTGGTATCTGGCCGCAGGCATCGTCTTCGCCATCGCCAGCTTTACCGACTATCTGGACGGTCATCTGGCCCGCAAGTGGCACATGGTCACCGATTTCGGCAAGTTTGCTGACCCCTTGGCCGACAAGCTGCTGACGACGGTCGCCTTCATCTACATGATGCGGGACGGTGTGTGCAGCCCGGTGGTGCTCTGCATCATTCTGGCCCGCGAGTTCGCGGTGTCCGGTCTGCGGATGGTGGCCGCCGGTGCCAAGGACGGCAAGGTGATCGCCGCAAACATGTGGGGCAAGGTGAAGACCGTGCTCCAGATGCTGACCATCATCTTCTACTTCTTCGGCGTCTCGCTGACCTATGGCCACACCATGATCGGCAATCTGGACGTTTGGCTGATCTCCCACTGGCTGTGCTGGCTGGTGGCCGCGGCTACCGCCATTTCCGGCATCAAGTACCTGTGGGATAACCGCAGCTTTATCAATACCGCAAAGTAAGCCCTCTCAGTCATTGCTTCGCAATGCCAGCTGTCCACCCTCTGTCGCATACGCGGCATCTCCCTCCGACCGGAGAGAGTCTTTCCCAAAGGGGGAGCTTTTTGCGGTAATTTAATTACAAATTGGAGAAACATGAAACAACATTCGCTTTTGGACAAGCTGCGCCGGGTGCTTTCCATCCTGCTGAACTTGGCCGTCGTGTACATGGAGCCCACCGCTATCCGAATGAGCTGGGAGGCTGTGGGCGACCAGACCCTGACCTTCTATACCGAGAACTCCAACATTTTTTCGGCGGGGGTCTGTCTGCTGGTGGCGGTGTGTCAGCTGTGGGCGTTGATCTCCGGGCGGGAGCTGCCCCGGTGGGTCAAGCGGCTGAAATTTCTGGCTGCGTGCTGCCTGACCATGACCTTCCTGACCGTGGTCTTCGTGCTGGCCCCCTACTACCCCAACGAGGGCGGCGTCCGTTTCCTGCTGACCGAGAGTTCCATGCTCTACCACCACCTGCTCAACCCGCTGTGCGTCTTCGTCTCCTTCGTTTTCTTGGAGCGGGAACCGCGGCTGAGTGCCCGGAACATCCCGCTGGCACTGGTGCCGACGGCGGTGTACGGAGCCATTGCGCTCTGGGCCAACTACCAGCGGCTCTGGACCGGGCCGTATCCCTTCCTGCTGGTCTATGAGCAGACCACCCGGCAGACCGTGCTGTGGAGCGTGGGCATCCTGCTGATGAATCTGTTCTATGCGTGGCTCGTCTGGCTGGCGGGCGGAAATCGCCGATAAACTGCAACAAAAAAGCCCTGTTTTCTGACGGTGGATGCCGCCGGGAAACAGGGTCTTTTTTGTGTGAAGCAGAGGGAGACGGATCAGTTTTCTTTCTTGTATTCTGCCTTCATTGCAGCATAGCCGATGAGGACGGTCCACACATAGGCGCAGGTCTTGGGGATCATCAGCAGACCGATGGCCGGGATCACATCGCCCCACAGCACCACCGGGATATAGAAGCCAAAGCTCAGCACGATGGTGAGCCACATCCAGCGGAACGCGGTGTCGTGGTTCTCTTTGGCGCTGCGGTAGAACAGCACGATGACCAGCAGACCCAGCAGCGCGAAGGGGAGGTTGCGGTAGATGCCCCAAGACAGGGGGGAATGGTTGGTGAGCCACTGGTTCTGGGGCATCATGCAGAGGATCACACGGGCAGCCGACAGAGCGTAGACGGCCAAGGTCACGGCCTTCTGGCCGTGAATGTGGTAGCGCTGACGCCAGACGTAGTACAGCAGCACATAGAACACCGTCATGGTGACCGAGGTGATCCACTTGCCCAGACCCAGTTGGAAGGCATAGCTGTCAAGGCCGGTGGTGCACAGAGCCAGTGCGCGGGGCACCAGATGGAAAGAGTCACCGGCACCCAGCACCACAGCCATCCAGCCAAACAACTGGAACTGGGCGGAGCCTTTGCTGTTCCGGATCATGCGGATACCCACGGAAAGGACGGTGAGCAGATAAAAAATGTCAAAAAGCGTTTCAAAGATCGCACGCATCGTAAAAATCTCCTTTGTTGTGTGAAATGGGGGAATGCAGCGGGGTCCTGCCTGAGGGTCCGGAACATCACCTCCTTGATTGAACAATGTTCACTTTGACGGATAAAAAATCCCCACGAATCCGTGGGAAGTTTTTTAATAGAGGGTTCGTCGGACGATCTCCAGCACCATGGACGGGTCGAAATCCTGCTGCACCAGCGCGGACAGCATCTGGGAAAACAGGACCCCGGCAAACCGTTCGGCGGTGAACTGGTCATTGAAGGCGTCCGGCCGGACGTTGGGGTCCTGCTGCAGGACGAGATGCAGCTGCCGCAGGATGTGCTGCCACGCCTGCTGCATCTGCTGTTTTCCATCTGCCGTGCCTTGGTGCATAAAGCCAAGGGAGTGGTGCGTGAAAAAGCCGGGATACTGGGCGCAGCCGTATTCCAGCTGCCGGTACATCCAGCGGACACAGGCCAGCGTGTCCCGGAAGACGGCTTCGTCCTCCGGGCGGTGGAAGATATCGTTCCAGATGCTTTCCACCGTGGCGCTCACCAGCTCGGTTTTGGAGCCAAAATAGTTGTAGATGCAGCCCACCGACACACCGCAGGCCGCAGCCACGGCGCGGATGTTGACCGCAGCCCATCCATTTTGCTGGATGAGGGTACGACTGGCTTTTAAGATATCCTCTTTGGAGGTTGCGGTAAGATTCATGTGATCACCTCAAAATGAACTGCGTTCATTATAGACGGAACACAACGTTCTGTCAAGGGAAAAAAGCAAAAATTTTTTGGGATTTTTTCACAGCGCAAAAAGGCCGCCCCACGGGAAGACCCATGGGGCGGCCTTAAAAAGAATGCTGGCTGTTACAACAGCGGGATGCCAGCCTTGGCGCAGGCTTCGCGGGTGGCTTCGTCCCAGACGCTTGCCTGAACTTCGCCGATGTGGGCGCTGCCCAGCAGCAGCATACACAGGCGGCTCTGGCCGATGCCGCCGCCGATGGTGTAAGGCAGCTCGCCGTTCAGCACGGCCTTGTGGAAGGGCAGGACCCGGCGGTCATCGCAGCCCGCCATGGTCAGTTGCTTGTCCATGCTTTCGGGGCTGACGCGGATGCCCATGCTGCTCAGCTCGTAGCTGCACTGCAGCGGCTCGTTCCAGAACAGCAGGTCGCCGTTCAGATCCCAGTCGTCGTAGTCGGGGGCGCGGCCGTCGTGGGGCTTGCCGCTCTTCAGCGGGGCACCGATCTTCATCAGGAAGGTGGTGCCGTTCTCCTTGACGATGGCGTTCTCGCGCTCCTTCGGGGTCAGGTCCGGGTACTTGTCCTCCAGCTCCTGCGTGGTGATGAAGGTCACGTTGGGGGTGTGCAGGGGCAGGTCCTGCAGCTGGGGGAACATAGCGTGGAGGTTCATCTCGGTGGCGCAGACAGCCGACACGATGGATCGCACCACATTCTTCAGGTAAGCCTCGTTGCGGTCCTCCTCCCGGATGACCTTTTCCCAGTCCCACTGGTCCACATAGACGGAGTGGAGGTTATCCAGCTCCTCGTCGCGGCGGATGGCGTTCATGTCGCAGTACAGGCCCTTGCCCACCCGGAAGCCGTAGTCCTTCAGGGCCTTGCGCTTCCACTTGGCCAGCGACTGCACCACCTGTGCTTCGGTGCCGCTGTCCTTGATATCGAAGGTGACCTTCCGCTCGACGCCGTTCAGGTCGTCGTTCAGGCCGGTGGACGCCTCCAGAAACAGCGGCGCGGACACGCGGTAGAGGTTCAGCGTGGCGCAGAGCGTGTCTGCGAACAGCCGCTTCACCGTGCCGATGGCGCGCTGGGTGTCGTACAGGTTCAGCGCGGGTGTGTAGTTTGCCGGAATGATGGTTTTACTCATGGCAGTTTACCCCTCTCTTGCCGCTCCCCGCCGCCGAATCACGGCACCGGAACAGCTTTCCCTTTATTACAGTAAATTATGACACAACTTCGGGGAGATGTAAAGGGGCGGAAAGAAAAAAGCCGCGCTCCGGCTGCAGAGCAGTGTCAAACTGCTTGACTTCCGGTGCGGAGGCCATTATAATAAATCTGTATCAGAACAAATGCGTTGATCCGGGCAGAGTAGCGCAGGGAACGTCTGCACAGAGAGAATGGGCCGTTGGCTGGGAGCCTGTTTGCAGAGGGGTGCGTGAAGTGCGCCCGGAGAGCACACTGCGGGAAGGGTAGTATCGCAGTGCGGCCGCCGCCGTTACCGGCTTTGAGCGACAAACAGAAGTGGAACCGCGATTTTGAACGAAAACCGCCTTCGGAGTCCTTACGACAGTAAGGATTCCGGAGGTTTTTTGCTTATCGGTTTTCGCGGAGCGAGGCTGTGAGGGTCGCGGCTTCTGTCTGCCACACAAAAGGAGAGATTTTTATGCAGATTTTCAACACCCTGACCCGTCAGAAAGAGGAGTTCGTCCCGCAGGTGCCCGGCGAATATCGCATCTACGTCTGCGGCCCGACCGTTTACAATTATATCCACATCGGCAATGCCCGCCCGCTGATCGTCTTCGACACCCTGCGCCGCTATCTGGAATACCGCGGCAACAAGGTCATCTATGTGTCCAACATCACCGATATCGACGATAAGCTCATCAAAAAGGGGCAGGAAGAGGGCACTTCCATGAAGGAAGTTGCCCAGCGCTTTGAGGCTGAGTACCTCAAGGATGCCGCCGGCCTGAACTGCAAGAAGCCCACCGTCCAGCCCCGCGCTACCGAGCACATCCAGCAGATCCTCGATATCGTTAAGGATCTGATCGACACCGGCCACGCCTATGTCGCCAAGAACGGCGATGTCTACTTCCGCGTCAAGAGCGACCCGGAGTACGGCAAGCTGAGCCACCTGAAGCTGGACGATCTGGAGAGCGGCAACCGCGAGCTGCGCAGCCAGATGGACGATGACCTGAAGGAAGACCCCGCCGACTTCGCCGTCTGGAAGGCCGCTAAGCCCGGTGAGCCCGCATGGGAAAGCCCCTACGGTATGGGCCGCCCCGGCTGGCACATCGAGTGCAGCGCCATGAGCCGCACCCATCTGGGTAAGACCATCGACCTGCACTGCGGCGGTCAGGACTTGATCTTCCCCCACCACGAGAACGAGATCGCCCAGAGCGAGTGTGCCAACGGCTGCGAGTTCGCCCGCTACTGGATGCACAACGGTTTCATCAATGTGGATAACCAGAAGATGTCCAAGAGTCTGCACAACTTCTTCACGGTCCGCGATGTCGCCAACCTCTACGGCTACGAGCCCATCCGCTACTTCATGCTGACTGCGGGCTATCGGATGCCGCTGAACTACACCGTGGACCTTATTGAGAGCTGCAAGAACAGCTTGGAGCGTCTGTACACCTGCCGCGAGAACCTCGACTTTGCCCTGAGCAAGAGCGAGTTCGGTGCCGACGAGACCCTGAAAGCCAAGGCCGATGAGGCCCGCACCAAGTTCTGCAAGGCCATGGACGACGACCTGAACACCCCCGATGCGCTGGCTGCCGTGTTCGATCTGGTCAAGGAGATCAACACGTTGTCCGCCGCTTCCAGCAAGGAAGCGCTGGAGGCTGCTGCCAAGGCCTTCGACGAGATCACCGATGTGCTGGGCCTGATGTACAACCGCAAGAAGGACGAGGTGCCCGCCGAAGTGACCGAACTGGTCGAGAAGCGCGCCGCCGCCAAGAAGGCGAAGGATTGGGCCGCCGCTGATGCCATCCGCGCCCAGCTGACCGAAATGGGCTGGGCTGTCAAGGATACGGCACATGGCCCGCAGTTGAGCAAGATCTAACGAGCTGAGCGAACTGCCGCGCGTCTGCGCGGCAGTTTTTATATAAAAATCTTGAATCACTTGAATCCCGTTATTGACCGAAAGCACAGGATGCGGTAAAATTAGGGTGGCTCGAAGCAAGATCGGGCCCGGCGGCACTTCGCCGCACGACCGCAAATTTTGGATGCAAACAGGAGGTCTGCAAAAATGAAGACCAAAAGGATGATTTCGCTGCTGCTCGCCGTTGTTCTGACGCTGAGCGTGGCCGTTACCCCGGCGTTTGCAGCATCGGCGGGCAGCGAGCTCGCCGCCGGAAAAAGCGCAAACGTCGAAGAAACCAACGATGTCGTTTCCATCCGTCTGACTACGTCGGGCGAGCTGGTTTATGGTTCCCCCTTCACCCTCAGCGTGCAGACGCACCCCGCCGACACCCAGTATATCGGCGTGATCATCGGCATCAAGGGCGAGGCCAAGGGCTATGTGACCTTGGTGCTCTCGGATAAGATCCGCACGCTGCTCAAGATGATCCCGCTGCCGCGCAAGATGTCGGCGACCCCGGATCAGGAAGAGGAGTTCAACCTCTACGCCTACCTCAAGCAGTTGATCGACGGCAACGACGTCAGCGTGCTGCTCCGCGTGGCGGACGAGGTGGTGTCCGTGATGGACGTGTTGCAGTTCTATATGCCTACCATCAAGGACTTCTCCACCGGCCTGAAGCTGGCGCTGGAGTTGATCCGCAAGTATCTGCCGGAGGGCGCCTTCAGCCGCATCTACGTCGATGAGCAGCCCACCGATTCCGGCCGCTACATCGCGGGCGCGGTGGCGCTGGAGTCCGGCGATATGAACACCGCCGGCATGGCCATGTTCCGCATCAAGCCCAAGAGCGAGGGCGTCCGCGCCTACTGGGCGCAGGAGCTTCCCGCCAGTATGACCGCGGAAGAGGTGCAGAACTACAATCTCGCCGCCGTGGTGGAGTCGGACGGGCAGGTGGTGCCGGAGGGTAAGGTGACTTACACTTACAAGAAGCCCGGCCTTTTCAGCCGCACCTACGATACCCTCCCCGCCGAACCCGGCGAGTACGTCCAGACCGCCGCCGTGGGGGGCAACTACTCCTGCGATAAGATCAGCCGGACCATCGTGATCCGGTAAACGCCCCATAACCCATAAAAAGAACGCGCCGCCGCACAGTTTTGAATGCTGTGCGGCGGCGTTTTGTGTTGTAATTCGTCGAATTATATGCTACAATAAAAATGCCGCCGAAAAGGCGGTGGATAAGGTGCTGTGTCGAAAACACAGGCGGCTGCTCTTACTGGTGGGATGTTCGTTTCATGAAAAATCATGGAAGGAACGTTATACCGAGGGGCGAGCTTATTTTTGAAGTCGAACCCCGGACTCGTGGTATGACGGGAAAGGGGGAATGTCGGATGACATTGTCTGAATTGCTGGCGCTGTTGACCCTTCTGGTCGCAGCAGCCGCGCTGATGGTCGAAGTGGCAAAAGCCGGGTTCGACATCGCGTGGAAAGTCGCACACGACAGATCAAACGATGACAACAAGAAAAGCAAGTAACCGCCTCAGCTTCCTACACTGACGGTTGCTTGCTTTCTTTGTGCATAACATGAAACGAGCGACTGCCGGTAACGGGTAGCCGTTCGCCGACCAGCGCCTTTTCTATTTCCATTATACCCGTTTTGGACGTGTTGTCAAGAGTTTTGGGAGCGTGATCGCTCAGATCCCCCAGAACCGCCAGCCCCAGCCGCCGCAGCAACAGTTGCAGATGAGGTTCAGCAGGATCATGCTCCAGCACCAGCGCATCAGGCCGCCCGGCTGGGCGTAGGTCGTCTGGGTGCGGTAGGTCTGGCCGGAGCTTTGCAGGTTGCGCAGATGCACCTGATATTCGGTGTTGCCCGGCTCCATCTGAGCGGCGCGGCGGGCGTCCTGCAGCGCCCCGATGCTGTTGCCAAGGCCCTGATTCGCCAGCGAGGAGAGGTAATACCACCGGGCTGTGCGGTTCGAAACGCCGTCCAGCACGCGGCGGGCCTCGGCGTAGCGCCGGTTCGCGATGAAGTTGCGGGCGGCCTGCAGCTCCGGCGTGTCGGTGCTGTTATAGCTGGCGCCGCTCTGCTGCTGGTAGCCGCCGAACCCGAAGCCAAAGCCGAAGGGGTCAAAGCCGAAGTCCCAGTCGCCGTCCTGCTGGGTATAGCCCTGCTGGCCGTAATTCTGCTGGAAACCGCCGTAATAGCTGCCGCCATAGCTCTGCTGGCCGTAGGGGCTGCCATAGCCGCCGCTCTGGGGGCCGGTCTCGCCCTTGGTGATGGCGTCGTAGGCAGCCTGAACTTCCTTGAAGTGCTCCTCGGCCGTGGGGTCGTTGGGGTTCAGGTCGGGGTGCCAGCGCTTGCACTTGGCACGGTACGCTTTTTTGATTTCTTCGTCGCTGGCTCCGCGCTGGATGCCCAGCACCTCATAGGGGTCTTTCATGGATCAACTTCCTCACGTCTCTACTAGGCTTTGTGCCGCCGGGCTGGGGGCACACAAACAAAACTAAGTGTACAGGACTGCGCCTGAAAAATCAAGAGAAACCGCCCAATTCAGGCGGTTTTGTGCTTCTGTTTCTCGTTTTTGCAGTTGTATTTGAGCCACACGCCCGAATACAGGATGTTCCGCAGCAGGTCCACGTCCTCCACGCAGGGCAGACGCTCGAAGCTGCGGGCGCAGTTCGAAAGCAGCAGCTCGAAAATTTCCCGCATCTCTTCCTCGTAGCCGGGGGTCTGGCTCAGGGAGCGCAGAGGGTTGTAGGCTCCCTTGCGGGTATCCTTGGCGAGGTCGTCGTAGGCGTCCAGCAGGTAGATGTACTTGCCGAGGTTGAAGCCGATGCTCCGCAGCTCCGGCGACCAGTGGTCTTCTTGGTAGTCGAAGAGTTCCGCCATCAGCTCACCGAAGCAGCCGGATACGGCGTCGAGGTCCTCGCTGCCCTTGGCCTCATACTGGGCCAGCCGGTCCAGACAGGCGCGGATGGCACCGCACTGCCGGGGCCAGCGGGCCGCTGCGGCCTCGGTGGGGGAGGCCAGCAGCTGCTGGAACCCAAGGCCGAGGAGGCTGTGGTCGTCCTTCCACTTGTCCGCGGCGTTGTAGTAGTGGAGCGCGACGCTCAGGTCAGCGCAGTAGTCCGTGGGGGCGCTGGCTCGCCAATCCACTTTCCGGATGGGGTGGATGGGGCAGTGGCCGCTACCGGCAGCAAGCTCGCTCTCGCCCTCGTACAGGCTGGAGAGCAGCAGATTCAGAAAAGTCAGGTCATAGCTCAGGGTCAGCCGCCCCCGCAGCCCGTGCAGTGCGCCGATGCGGCGGCAGAGCCCGCAGTAGGCGGTGCGGTAGCGGGCCTGTGCTTCGGGGGAGAGGGCCGCCTGATTCGGGATCACATAGCCGAACATGGGTCAGCTCTTCTTGATGAACTGGGTGCCGCAGCGGGGGCAGGAGATCTGGATGCGGCCCCGGCCGCGGGGCACCCGCAGCTTCTGGTGGCACTGAGGGCAGCGGTAGTAGTGGTAGACCTTCCGGTTGGCCCACTGCTCCTTCCAACTGCGGAACTTGCTGCCCACACGATCCTTGAGGGTGTAGAACTTGTAGTTCTCCTCCGTCCGCTTGGAGATGTTGCGGCTGAAGGTGCGGTAGTAGCAGAACACCAGCAGAGCCACACCCAGCCATGTGAACAGGCTGACCCGGCTGACGATGGCGATCAGCAGCAGCACCAGCGAAGCGATGCTCAGGAACTGGTTCAGGCCGTCGGTGCCGTAGCGGCCGATCATGAAGCGGCGAAGTTTTTCTCTCATAGTCTTACAGTCCTTTTTCCTCAAGATATCTTCAAAAGAGGACGGCCGAGGCCGTCCTGCTGTTCTTTACAAGGATAGAATATCAGCCAAACATGATAAAACTTTGAACGGAGTGCAAATCTATCATGAAAGGACGGCGTTTAACCGCGTTTGCGCACGGTGAGGGCGGCTTCGGTGTCCAGCGCACCTTCCATTTTGCAGTGGAGGACAGCCCGGCCCGCTTCGCCGGTGGTGGCGAGGTAGGTGCCCGCCATGCCGCCCCGCAGCGGCACCACGCTGGGGCCGAGGATCTTCACCGGGCCTTCGACGGAAAGCTGGACGGCCTCGCCGCAGTAGGGCAGGAGGTTGCCGTTCTGGTCGATGGCCCGGAGGCTGACGGCGGCGCAGTCCCATGTGGGGCCGTCGGTCAGCAGGGGATTCAGGACAGTGCACTCCAGCCGGACGCTCTGCACCGGCTCCTTGACCACGGTGCGGACAGCCCGGCCGTGCCAGACGGCCTCGAACCGGTAGACGCTGGAAGGAGAACCCAGCACGCCGATGTACTTGTAGTACATCCGAAGCAGGTCGTTCCAGCCAAGCCGCAGCGAGAGCAGCCGGGCCCGGCTCAACGGCGAGAGGGCCAGCGCGTCCCGGCGCATCTCATTGAGGATGGCAGCCACCTGCGGGGCGGCCACGGGGTCAAGGCCCTCGTACTTTTCCAGCAGGGAGCCGACGAAGTCCTGCACCTCGATGGGCGGATGAGGCA
>OLYB01001388.1_pt1 | contig 19184 bp, 20 predicted proteins | sample 1674481 | NCBI WGS metagenome assembly OLYB01 (sample SAMEA103958167, study PRJEB25191) | human gut metagenome
TGATAAATGGCATGCGTATATCCGTCAGAAGCAGATCCGGCTCCAGCTTTTCCGTCAGTTCCAAAGCTTCCGCACCGTTTTCCGCCTCTCCGATCACCTGAAAACCGACGCTTCCCCAGTCTACTTTCCGGATCAGGGAACGACGGATCTCTTGCTCGTCATCTGCAACAATCACTGTGTACATGGTGTTCTCCTTTACTAACTTTTCGGTATTCTCACAGTTACCTTTTTCCTTCCATTATACCCAGAATTGCAGATTTGTCAAAAAAAGGAGGACTTTTCAGTCCTCCCACGGGCGAATGCGGTATTTTGCCCCTATGCGGTCACAGATTTCCTGACACTGCTTTTCTTCTTCGTGTGTGATGGTCGTCTCTACGGTCGTCATCACAACATTTGGAATGTATTTTGTACATTCTTTTGTGAAATCGATCATGGCATCAAATGACTTTTCTCCGAATTTGCTGCGTACCAGCCTGTGGTACTCATCTGCATTCGGGGTATTCAGGCTGACAGAAATCGTATCCACAAGACCTTTCAGTTCCGGAACGATGTCTCTTTCATTGACCAGACTGCCAAGTCCGTTTGTGTTGATACGGATCGGCATATTGTACTTTTCTTTGATCAGCTTTGCACTCTGTTTCAGCACATCGAGTGCCTCGGTCGGTTCTCCGAATCCGCAGAATACCACTTCTTTATATTTTGAAAAATCTACGGCTTTCATGGCTTCCTGCACTTCTTCAAAAGATGGTGCATGCTCCAGCCACAAAACATGGGAATTTTCCATGTGATCTCTGGTCTGACGCAGGCAGAAGGTACAGGCACATGGACATTTATTGGTGAGATTTACATAGATATTATCGTGTACTTCATAGAAAATCGTCATTTCTTTTTTCATAATGCAGCATTCCTTTCAGTCTGTTTTTAATTTTCCTAAAACTTCTTCAAAACATACGCCGTCTGTCAGCGGAATATCCAGTTCCTGTGAGCGGATAATACATTTTTTGATAAAATCGGAAGCTTTCTTCACGGATTTATAGAACGGCACTCCGTTGACGGCATCGGCTGCGATGATGGATGCAAAGATATCGCCGGTTCCGGAACGCTGTGTTCCTTCTTTGTGGGTACGCAGCACTTTCGGCTGCTGCCCTTCTTCGTAACAGAAGTTTGCAATAAATCCGCCCTGGACGATACCGGTGATGGCGATTTTTTTCGGTCCCATCTTGTGGATCTTTTCTGCCATTTCCTTGATTTCTTCGATCTTCCATTTTTCTTTGTACGGTGTATCGGTAAGCACGCAGGCTTCTGTGACATTCGGTGTGAGAATGTCGGCAAACTCGACCAGTTTTTTCATTTCACCGCACATTTCTTCTGTGTAGGTCGGATATGGTTTTCCATAATCGCCCATTACCGGATCAACGATGATCTGTGTTTCTTCTGTTTTAAACTCTTTAAAAAACTTTTTTACAATCTCGATCTGTTCTTTGGAACCTAAAAATCCGGAACAGATCCCGTTAAAATGAAGATCCAGTTTTTTCCATTCCTGCATATAAGGAACCATGCGGGAAGTATAGTCTTCGAAAAAGTAGCTTGGAAAACCCGTGTGGTTGGAAAAAATGGAGGTCGGCAGCGGACAGCACTGCACCTTCATAACAGAGAGAATTGGCAGTGCTACTGCTATCGAGCATCTGCCAAATCCTGAGAAATCATTGATCACTGCAATTTTTTTCTGATTGTTGTGAGACATATTTCACCTTTCCTACGCAAGTCGTTTGATAAATACCGGAATTTTGGCTTTTTCAAATGCAAATCCGATCACATAGAACAGCAACAGTCCGATCACACCTTCTGTGGTCAGGCCCGGGATCTGGGCAAAACCTGCTGCCATGCCGCCGTAAAGGAAGCATCCTGCAAACGTATAGCCTGCAATCATGATCACGATACCTGCCGCTGCTCCGAGAAATGTACGGAGACGCATCATACGGATCTCTTCGCCTTCGCGATAAGCGATCATAGCGATCACAAGTCCCATGATCCCTTTGATGATCAGTGTCGGAATGATCCACTGTGTATAGCCGCTGAGCAGATCTGCCAGACAGGAGCCAATGCCGCCTGCCAGCATTCCGGTCATATTTCCAAAATAAACACTAACCAGCAGAATGCAGCAGTTCCCAAGATGCATGTAACCAAGCGGGATCGGGATCTGGATCACCATGGTCGATACACAGACAAGTGCGATCGCCAGAGCATTGATTGCCAGTTTCTTTGCTGTCCAGTTTGTACTTTTCTTTTCGTTCATACTTTTCTCCTTCATGACGCACTTGCTGCGTCAATAATGGCAGATTTGGAAGTCAACTTCCAAACTTTCACCTTCCTGTTTTTTCTTGCTGTTCAGTATAAGCTTTTTTTGTCATTTAAAAAACAGACAATATTCAGCATTTTTACAGGGTCAGTTTTAAGCATATACTTTGATAAAGCGGAAAAGAAACTTCTTTTTGCGGCTCATGCCCTTCAAAACCATACGGCAGGTGTAACGATAAAGTCCCCTCAGCTGCATGGTTTCCTCTTTTGTCACCGGATCACCCGCAAAGTTTGCCCGCATCACAATGTCCATCGCCTGATCAAGTTCTTCTTTGTTCAGCCACTGGAACTGTTCACAGACCTTCGCCGTAAATCCGTCTTTCATGCAGTCCAGTCCCTGCGGCATTCCGGCAAAAACGAGCACTTCATAAAAATCCCTGAAAATCTCCTGTGCATTTTCGCCGCTGCGTCTGCGAAGTCGGATCGTCCGTCTTGCAAACAGGATCAGCCCTGCAAAGATCAGAGACAGAAGAACGGCTGCGATCGATACGATCCCTGTCTGTGTGCCCGAAAGACTTCCATTCATGCCATTTGCACCATATCCGTTTTTGCTGTCAGAATCGCTGCTCTGGTCTGCATTTTGTTTCCTCGTATCCGGAGTCTGATCCTCATTTTTATCGTTGTTCTGCGTTCCATCTTCTGTATCCATACTCTCTGTCTGCTGTGTTTCCAGACGGGACGCCACTTCTTCGCTCTGCTGCTGTTTTTCCTGCGGACTTTCGCCATAGTAGGATAAATCTGCACCGGAATCATAGGACGGCGTTGTCTCAAATGGAATCCAGCCATAGTAGTCCGTATAAATTTCTGCCCAGGCATGTGACCTGCTGTCTTCTACATTTGCGAGCCATCCGGCTTCATCCTGCCAGTCAAAATCGGCTGCCGGAATGGCAAATCCGGTCGCATAACGTGCCGGGATGCCGTACATCCGCATCAGAAGCACAGCTGCCGTCGCAAAATGCACGCAGTACCCTTCGTGTTTTTCAAACAGGAAATATTCTGCAAAATTCTGATTTTTCGGAAAACGTCCGACCTGTGGATTATAAACAGCACTCTCATCGAGAAACGTCCGCACGATATTGCAGATTTCCTCGATATCCGCCCCTGGATTGTCCGCCACAAACTGCTGCATCCGCTCTGTTCCCTTTGTCGGATAATCCAGATAATGCTGATACACATAGTCGCGGTAATCGTCCGTCAGGCTGTCAGGTGGTTCAGTGAAAAGATATGCAATTCTCTCGATTGGATAATAACGATATTCCTTTTCTGTGCCGTCATCAGACATACCCTGGGAAAAATAAGGAGCGTAGGGATGACTGGCATCGCTTTTCCCCTGTGGAAAGCCAACTGTCAGACGGACTGCCCCATCATATCCCTGTGTATTCGACCAGGCTGCCGCTCTCTGGCAGAAAATTTCTGCTTTCTCTTCCGGATCGTCGTTTGCTTTCCACCTGGTATTCGAGTATTTCGTACCGGTGTACACTTTCAGATAGAGGCTGCCCTGCGGCTGCTGATCCTGGCTGACTGAAAAAAGCACTTCTCCTGTATTCAGGAAAAAATCAGCATCGTTGATTGTACCTTCGCTCACGCCGCCGGATGCTATTTGTGGCATCTGGCTCTGAAGCGGAGCCGTCCATTTCTCGATCTCTTTTATAAAGGACGTCTGCTGGATCCTGGCTCTCGTCTGTTCTTTTCCCTCAAAAAACGGCTCCAGAAGGGATTTTCCGGCTGAAAATCCGATCAGGAGCAACAGCAGCGATAGAATCCCCAGAAAGAAAGCACTGCCATTTCGCTGCCTGTCGTGTTCTTCTGCGGAGGATGCGATCAGTCCCAGTGCACACAGCAGCATGCAGAATGTCCCCATACCATCCGGAACCTGTCCGAAAACAAACGCCGCACAGAATGGAACCACCAGAAGTAAGACCGCCAGATATTTGCCGATTTCTGTGCTCAGACAGATAAAAAACAGATCATACAGCAAAAAAACGACCACGATCAGGGCACAGGTGATCTCATATTCACTACCGATCCCCTGATAAACACCCCCAGGCACTGTCATTCCTGACTGGAAAACCCTGCTGATCTCCGAGAATCCTTCCAGGATCACGGAAAAACGCATCCACACAAGAATGGGCGTGACCGCCAGTGTGAGCAAAAGCAGCAGAAACTGCCTTTTTTTCATCAGATAGAGTATGCCCATCCAGATCCCGGCTGCCAGCAGCACACCATACAGCAGATCCGCATCATACACAACGTTTATGATTCCAAGAGCCGTCTTCATCCAGCCGAAAACACCAAGGATCATATAGCAGACCGGAACGATCGCAAGAAATCCGGATGTTACCGTTCTCTTTTCTTTTTCGGAGATACTTGCCTGCAAAGAGAGGCCTGTATCTTTTTTTCTTTTTTTCATATCTTACACTTCCAATACAAAGCCTGAAAGGCTCTCTTTCAACTCCTCTTCTCCAAATGTTACGGTATCTTCTTCGTCTCTTTGCAGATTTCCTTCTTTGTCCAGAATCAGAACGGTGCTGTAAGTTCCTTCCGGATAGGAGGAAAAATAAGCTGCTTTCACATCATATTCCTGCTTATAAAAGGATGTTCGCATCAGAAGATCCAGCATTTCGTAGAGATCCTGTTCTTTTTTCACTGCATGACGCCGGATCTGTCCTTCTTTTTCATCGTACCACGCCACAAAATGCGGACATTCTGCCTCAAGCATAGAAAAACAAAGAGAAGCCGCCAGCTCAAAAAAGTGATCTGCTCTTTTTGCACCGCCTTCTTTCTGACTAATCTCCAAAAGAAGCAATACCTTGCAGCCGCACGGCATACTGTATTCTTTTGTCATCAGCTCGCCGCTTCTTGCACTGCTTTTCCAGTGAATCTGCTGCATCCGGTCTCCCGGTCGGAATTCGCGGATCTGAAAAATCTCGGACGGATCGTCCCCGCTTCGCTCCTTCTCATATTCATCGCCTTCCACCGGAAAATTTCTGGTTTTCATGGAAACCTCCACCGGAAACGTGTGGATATCAGGCAATACATTAACATTTATCTGAGACCGTACTCTGACCTTTCTTGCAAAAAGATGCAGATAATCACTCACCTGCACTTTTTTGAGTGAAAAGACCATTTTGCCGCAGTAATCTGCTTTTGCACTGATTTTTATCGTTTTTTCCGCTTTTGCCGCCACACTCTCATTCACGATCCTTTTTTCACTGCATCCGCCGCTGCGGTTCTCACATTCCAGAATGGTATATACAGCAGATACCGGCAGCAGTCCGCTGTTTTTTATATGAAGCTCCATCTCAAACGTCTGTTTCTTTGCAGATACCGGCACTTTCATATCCAGCCATACACGGATATGCAGCTTAAGATACCAGGACATCAGAAACATAACTGCTGCCAGAAGCAGTTCAAATGCCAGCATCGCAAGCATCCAGGTGCTGTCATACATGATCTCCAGATATATTGTGATAAGAACCAATATCATATACCATACTTTTCTTATCATACCATACCTCCGCTAATTCTTTTTCGGTGATGGTTTTGCCACGCCGGCGAAAATCTCTTCCAGAACTCCTTCTGCTGTCACATGGTTGGCTCTTGCCTTGGAGTTTAAACGGATTCGGTGATGGTTGACTGCCAGAAATACCTTCTCCACATCGTTTGGCACGACATAATTTCTTCCCGCCAGATAAGCAGCCGCCTTGATCATCCCCGCCAGGGCGATCGTTCCTCGTGGGCTTACACCAAGCTCCAGCATCGGATGCTGTCTGGTCCTTGCGATCAGCTCTGCAATATAATTGTAGATCACATCATGGATAAAGATTTTGTCGACTTCTTCCTGCATTGTCAGCAGATCGTTCATCTGGATCACCGGTGAAATGCGATCTACCGGACTGCCGCTTCTGTGGTCTTTTAAAATGGCAATTTCGTTTCGGATATCCGGGTAGCCCATGGAAATACAAATCATAAAGCGATCCAGCTGGGATTCCGGCAGCATCTGTGTTCCTGATGAGCCGATCGGGTTCTGTGTCGCCATGACGATGAACGGCTTCGGCACTTCTCTTGTGATGCCATCCACCGTCACATTTCCTTCTTCCATCACTTCTAGCAGTGCGGACTGTGTTTTCGGGGATGTACGGTTGATCTCGTCTGCCAGAAGCAGGTTGCACATCACCGCCCCCGGCTGGTATTCGAATTTGCCGGTGTCCTTGCGGTAAATGGAAAATCCTGTGATATCTGCCGGCAGCACATCCGGTGTGAACTGCACACGGTTCTGGCTCATGGCACATGCTCTTGAAAATGCCAGTGCCATCGTGGTCTTTCCCACACCCGGGATATCCTCGATCAGAATGTGTCCCCTCGCAAGAATGGCCATCATCACCATTTCCACGCAGGAATCTTTTCCAATGACTGCTTTTTTGACTTCGTCAATTACATTTAATGCATTTACCAGATACATAGTTTCCTCCTGAAAAATGCCACAGAACCCTCTCTTCTCTATGAGATTGTCCTGCGGCATTTTTGTCACATTATACTGAAATTTCAATATTTCTTCCGGTTTTCTGATATTTATAATACCGCACGCCTGCCGCATTCATCATACGTTTAGATGCACGCACGCTCGGCGTACCATCGTATTTATCGCAGTCGTATACTACGGTTCGGATCCCGCACTGAATGATCGCTTTGGCACACTCGTTGCACGGAAAGAGCGAAACATAAAGCTTTGCTCCCTCCAGGCTGCCTCCCCGGTAATTGAGGATTGCATTGAGTTCGCTGTGCGTTGTATAAAAATACTTGGTATCGTACGGATCTCCTTCTCTTCTCCACGGGAATTCATCATCGGAACATCCCTTTGGAAATCCATTATATCCAATGGACAGGATTTTATTATCCTCGCTCACAATACAGCAGCCAACCTGTGTATTTGGATCTTTGGATCTGAGTGCCGCAAGATGTGCAACCCCCATAAAATACTCGTCCCAGGAAATATAGTCGGTTCTTTTGTCCATACTTTCCTCCAAATGACGTTCTCCGTCAGACTCAGGCAACGTCTATTTTGTGCCGAAGATACGGTCTCCTGCATCGCCAAGTCCCGGGACGATATAGCCGTGGGAATTGAGCTGTTCATCCAATGCACCGATGTACATATCCACATCCGGATGACATTCCTGCATCTTCTTTACGCCTTCCGGTGCTGCGATGATGCACATGAAATGGATGTGCTTTACGCCTTTGTCTTTGAGCATCTGGATCGCCGCAGTTGCAGATCCGCCGGTAGCCAGCATCGGGTCTACGACAAAAACTTCACGCTCTTCAGAATCTGCCGGCAGTTTGCAGTAATATTCCACCGGCTCCAGTGTTTTGGGATCACGGTACAGACCGATATGACCGATCTTTGCAGACGGAATGATGGAAAGCATACCGTCAACCATGCCAAGACCTGCTCTCAGTATCGGCACAACAGCCAGTTTTTTACCCTGTAATTCTTTTACGGTTGCCGTGCAGATCGGCGTCTCGATCTCTATGTCCGTCAGTTTCAGTTCTCTGGTTGCCTCATAGCACATCAGCATTGCGATCTCACTGATGATTGTACGGAAATCTTTGCTGCAGGTGTCTTTTCTTCTGATCACCCCGATTTTATGCTGGATCAGCGGATGATCCATAACTTTTACTTTTGACATAACGTTCTCCTCATTCTTACTTCCTGTCTTTTCTCTTATTTGTCTTCGATCATTTCGATACGTCTGATGTGACGCTCATCCCCGGAAAATGGGGTATCAAGGAACGTATCTACGATCTTCAGGGCAAGTCCCGGACCTACCACGCGGCCGCCCATTGCCAGAATGTTGGCATCGTTGTGCAGTCTCGTTGCCTCTGCACAGAAGCAATCGGTGCAAAGTGCAGCACGGATGCCTTTTACCTTGTTGGCTGCGATGGAAATACCGATTCCGGTTCCGCAGATCAGGATTCCTTTCTCAAATTCTCCTCTTGCAACAGCCTCTGCCACTTTTTTGCCGTAGATCGGGTAATCTACCGACTCTGTGCTGCTGCAGCCGAAATCGTGGTATGCAATTCCTCTGTTTTCCAGATGCTTCTTTACTTCCTGCATCAGTTCGTAACCGCCGTGGTCACATCCAAGTGCTAACATAGTAGTTCCTCCTCATTCAATACAACAACCAGGCTGCTGATCATGCAGTCAAGCAGCTCATAGCAGGCTCCGTAGTCCGCAAGACTCCCGCCCACCGGTTCTGTAACATCAGTTTCTTCTTTTATATATTCGGAAAGCTGCCAGGTGTTCTGAACATTCTCATGCTCCTGGAAAATCCTCTGTTTGAGAGCGTCTTCCATCACAAGGATCAGCGTCCGCTCATCAAAATCTTCCTGTTCCAGCATCTTCGCCGTATGATCTTTCATGGTCAGCCCGTGGCTTGCCAGAATTGCTTCTGCTTTCTGATTGACCGGCTCCGGAAAGAGCACGACAAGTCCTCTGGACTCCACCTCCAGCTCTGAGAGCAGAAATTTGCTTTTCAGAATCGCTTCCGCCATCGGTCCTCTGCAGGTATCGCTGTTGCTGACAAAGATCAGTCTGTCGTATTTCTTCATAGGCTATACCTCCATCACCTGATGGCCTGCTGCTTTCATCAGACGGTTCATGATCGCCTGCCCCATCTGCGGTGTCTCAAAACTCTCTGAATAGATGCGATCCACCTGAAGCGTGTCAAAATCTCTTAATATGCCAAACAGATGGCGTGAAATGCTGAGCTCATCGCTGCGGCTGCCGATCGTGCGGACAATTCCGCCCAGGTAGTCTGCTGCTGTCTCCGTTGAAGCGATCACGCCGATCTTCTCGCCTGCCGCTTCTCCTTCTTTTAACAGTTCGTTGATCTTTGCCGTAACCTTTTCCTGCTCTCCCTCAACGATCGTCAGGCTTGCCTTCGGTGCATAGTGACGGTACTTCATGCCCGGTGCCTTTGGTTTGATGCCGCTGTCATCCGAGAGGATCGCACGGTCGATCTCCGTCTTTCCGATCACTTCTTCTAACATCTGCTGATTGATATAGCCCGGACGCAGGATCGTCGGAACGCCCTCGCTCAAATCTACGATCGTAGACTCCAGCCCAATCCCTACCGGGCCTCCGTCAAGGATCATCTCGATCCTGCCGTCCAGATCCTCCTGCACATGTGCCGCACAGGTCGGACTTGGCCTTCCGGAAGTGTTGGCACTCGGTGCTGCGATATAACCACCCGCTGCCCGTATCAATGCCAGTGCCACCGGATGATCCGGCATACGCACTGCGACCGTATTCAATCCGCCTGTCGTCCCCATCGGAACCAGATCCGTCTTTTGAAAAATCATCGTAAGCGGTCCCGGCCAGAAGGCATCCGCCAGCATTTTTGCTTCTTCTGGAATTTCTGCCGCAATTTTGTTTAATGCTTCAAATTCTGCAATATGTACGATAAGAGGATTGTCGGAAGGTCTTCCCTTCGCAGCGTAAATTTTCTCCGCCGCCTGTTCATCCAGTGCATTGCCGCCAAGTCCGTATACCGTCTCCGTCGGAAACGCCACAAGACCGCCGTCTTTTAAGATGCTGCCGGCTTCTGTAATGATCTCCTGATCGATCCCTTCTTTTATGTTCGCTGTGATTGTCTTCATAATCCTGCTTCCGTCCTTTTTCTTCTAAAAACCTTCTCTGCGTCTCTGTTTGCGGAGTGCATAGCGTTTCTGTCCTGCTTCCCACTCTGCCTTTTCACTCTCGCTCTCAACAATCAGTCCCGGGACTTCCACTGCATGTCCCTCCTCGTCGATCGCCACCATCACCACATAGGCACGGTTGATCACGCGACGCATTCCTTCAAGATCCTCGACATAAGTATCGACACGTACCTCCATCGAAGTGCGTCCCACATAAGTGATACGTCCGATCAGAACGATCGTATCATTTAAATAAGCTCCGGCTTTGAAGTTGAGGTTGTCAATGCTGGCCGTCGTGATCCGTCCTCCCGCATGCCGCATGGAAACGATCCCTGCCAGTTCATCGATCCACTGCATCAGCTGTCCGCCGAAAAGCCTTCCATATCCATTGATATGGCGGTGCATCAGAAGATACGTCTGCTCTGTCATAGAATCCTGAACTCTTTTTTTCTTATCCAAAATGATCACCCCGGATTATTCGTCGTCTCTGAAGATCACGCCGTCTTTGCCAAGGGTACGGAAATCCATATCGATCATGCGATCAAACAGGTCATCATCATCGTCTTCGTCATCATCATCATCAAAATCGTCGTCATCAAAGTCTCTGTCCTGATATTCATAGGCACTTAAATCTGCCTTGCCGTTAGCATACAGCTCACGGATCGCTTTTTCTGCTGATTTTGCATCGATGGCAACTGCGATGTCTTCCTCCGGGCCGCAGATCTCCATGAGTTCTTCGTCTTCAATATAGGCAGCTTTGGTCACTTCCATAACTGCCAGAAATCCTTCTTCATCTTTATATAATACCTGCATATCTGTTCCTCCTGTCTCGTTGGTATCATTACGTTACGCTTTTTTTATTATAACACAAGAAAGCCCTGTGCAAAACCCTATTTTTTGTGAAATAAAAAGGAAGCCAGACTTGTTACAAGTCTGGCATTAGGAAAGAGAAAAAATGAAATATATGTAAAAAAGGAATGAACCTTTGTACAAGTACTATCATAACGGCATTCTGTGAATAAAGTGTGTTCGAACGGTGAAAGTATTGTTATGAAATTCTAAATCATTTCCAAACATTCTAAACAAAACAGCAGGAAAGTGTGTACATTCTTGTGAAGAATTGTTGACGAACCCTGTTTCCTTGTTTATAATGAACTCCGGTTATTGTTACGCCCGCAGGGCGTTTTTGGTACAAAATACTGAATTAGGAGGACACCATGAACAAGTCAGAGCTTATGAAAACTGCAAATGAAATCCGCAAAGGTGCGATCACCGGCGTTTATTCTGCAAAATCCGGTCATCCGGGCGGTTCTTTATCCGCAGCAGACATTTACAGTTATCTTTTTTTTGAAGAATTAAATATAGATCCGAAAAATCCGAAAAAACCGGATCGCGATCGTTTCGTCCTTTCCAAAGGACATGCTGCACCTGGTTATTACGCAGCTCTTGCAAACCGTGGATATTTCCCGGTGGAAGATTTAAAGACACTGCGTCACATTGGTTCTTATCTTCAGGGTCATCCGGATATGAAACATATCCCTGGTGTTGATATGTCAACCGGTTCTCTTGGACAGGGTGTTTCCGCTGCCGTTGGTATGGCAATCTCTGCCAAACTCTCCGGCGATGATTACCGTGTATATACACTGCTTGGTGACGGCGAGATCCAGGAAGGACAGGTATGGGAGGCAGCCATGCTTGCAGCCCACAGAAAACTGGACAACCTGGTTGTGATCGTAGACAACAACGGTCTGCAGATTGACGGTAAGATCGACGATGTAAACTCTCCTTACCCGATCGACAAAAAATTCGAAGCGTTCCGTTTCCATGTGATCAACGTAGACGGGCACGACTTTGATGCACTGAAACAGGCTTTTGATGAGGCTCGCACCGTAAAAGGACAGCCGACTGCCATCATCGCAAAGACCATCAAAGGAAAAGGAGTCTCCTTCATGGAAGATCAGGCTTCCTGGCATGGTGTTGCTCCAAACGATGAACAGTACAAACTCGCTATGGAAGAACTTGAGAAAGCAGGTGAAGCATTATGTCAGAAGTAAAGAAAATCGCTACAAGAGAGAGCTACGGAAATGCTCTTGTTGAAATCGGAAAAGAACATGAAGATCTGGTTGTACTGGATGCCGACCTTGCCGGAGCTACCAAAACCGCTATTTTCCAGAAAGTATTCCCGGAAAGACACATCGACTGCGGTATCGCAGAGGGCAATATGATGGGCGTTGCAGCTGGTCTTGCCACCACCGGAAAAGTTCCGTTTGCAAGCTCTTTTGCCATGTTCGCAGCAGGTCGTGCTTTTGAACAGATCCGCAACTCCATCGGTTATCCTCACCTGAATGTCAAGATCGGTGCTACGCATGCCGGTATTTCTGTCGGTGAAGACGGTGCCACACATCAGTGCAACGAAGATATCGCTCTGATGCGTATGATCCCTGGCATGGTGATCATCAACCCTGCCGATGATGTGGAAGCAAGAGCTGCCGTAAAAGCTGCTTATGAATATGTCGGACCGGTTTACATGCGTTTCGGACGTCTGGCAATCCCGGTATTCAATGATGAGAGTACCTATAAATTTGAGCTCGGCAAAGGTGTTGTCCTTCGTGAAGGCAACGATGTTGCGATCTTTGCAACCGGTCTGGAAGTTTATGAAAGCATGCAGGCTGCAGAAATGCTCGCAGCAGACGGCATCAACGCCAAAGTCATCAACATCCACACGATCAAACCGCTCGATGAAGAACTGGTAGTCGCTTCCGCAAAAGAATGCAAAAAAGTGGTTACCGTTGAAGAACACTCCATCATCGGTGGACTCGGCAGTGCAGTATGCGACACACTCTGTGCAAACTATCCGACTCCAGTATTGAAAATCGGTGTCAACGATGTATACGGCGAGTCCGGTCCTGCAGTACAGCTGGTGAAAAAATACGGTCTGGATGCAGAGAGCATCTACAAGAAAGTAAAAGCTTTTCTTGCGTAAACTCTTTAAACAAAAGGAAGAAAACAAAAACGACTTTCCGCTATGGTTTTTCCATTTGGAAAGTCGTTTTTATTTTTCTGTTTTTCGGTCTGTCTGTGTAAAATACTTTTTATTTTAGATAGTTCGGATAGAAAGAATCTGCAGATACATCGGATAGTAGCCAAGTCCGTAAACGCCCCTTGCCCAACCGTCAAACTGTGCCTCCGGATCATAGTAAAGTCCGTTGATCTTGACCAGAGAATGTCTGGTAAACCCATCCGGTGCACCATCTACGCCGCCCGGGACACGGCCGGCAATGACCTGTGGCTGATAGCCGATTGCTTTGGCGAGCATGGCAAATCCACATGCGAAATTGTAGCAGTTCCCGGCTCTCTTTTCGTACATTTCCAAGGCATAGTCGTATTCCCATCCGTCATACACAGAGAATCCTCTCCAGGTACGGTAACTGAAATTCGCACGGCTTGTCATATACTGAAAAGCTGCGTAAAGCTTCTGGCTCTTACTCATTTTAGAAGTTGTAATCTTAGCAAGAATCTGCTTGGCTTTCTCCAGGGCTTTCTGTTCCTTCAGCTCCGTCTTGCTCCGTTTTACATAGCCACTTTTTCCGATCTTGACACCGTCTACTTTTTTATTGACCTGCATTCTTCCGCTCTTCTTGGAAAAATATGCTTTTTTGCTGCCGAAAATCTGCCAGCCGGTCTGCATTCTTCCCTTCTTATCAAACGAATACCTGAATTTTCCGATCTGCTTTACTTTATTCTTTACTTTTTTGCCCTTCTGATTGTAGTAATAGCGATATCTGCCTTTGTTTACCCACTGATTTATTTTTGGTGCCGCATTTGCACTTACCGGCATAAATACTGCCAGTGTCAGCACCAGAAGCAGCATCTTTATAAAACCTGCTTTTCTTCTTTCGCTTTTCATCTTTATCTTTCCTTTCCTGATCATGCTCTGTGCTTTCCGTCAGACACTTTAGTACTCTTCGATCGCCGTACTTCCGTCAGAATACGTGATCTCGTAGTAACCATGACCGCTTCCGTCGCAGTCATCATAAGCCTGACGGCTCACTTCCGTCTTGCCGCCTGCCGTGCTGCCTGCGGACTGTGAAGCCTGCTGAGCTGCCTGTTCTGCCGCCTGCTGGGCTGCTGCTTCTGCTGCCTGCTGAGCTGCCGCAGCATCTTCTGCATCCTGTTTTGCTTTGGCAGCTGCTTCTGCCTCTTCTTTTGAATCAGTGATATATTTCTTAACTACATAACCTTCTTTGTCATCAACTTTGACCTGATACCAGTCGCCTTCTTCTCCGAGAACGGTAATTTCTTTTCCGGTTGCCAGAACGGTCACTGCTTTTGCATCCTTGTCTGCTGCTTCACGCATATACACATCGCCGGATACATACATGGTCTTTTCTTTTGCTTCTGTCTCGGCTGCTTTTTCTGCTTTGGCTGTTTCGCTTTCCGTCTCAGTGGCTTTTTCCGTCTCGTATGCCGTCTCTGTCTGTGTTTCGCTCTGTGTCTGCGTCTCTGTCTGTGTTTCTTTTGCTGTTTCCTGTGTGCTGCCATTTCCGCATCCTGTCATCATAGCCATTGACAGAGATGCTACACAAAGTGCTGCTATCCATTTTCTTCTCATTGTGTTTCTCCTTTTCTTCTGTTTTACATCTGTTCAAGAATGTCTCGGGCATTCTTACTTTCCGCCTGCAAAAGCGGGACTCATCTCACATTTACCTTTTATAAACTCTGTGTTCCGACCAAGATCCAGGTTCCGTCTTTTTCGATCAGAACCTCGATCTGTTCCTGATCCTGCATCCAGCTATCTGCTGCAAAATAAGCAAGGAATCCATAATCTGAGCTGCTTCCGTCTTCCTGCCCAAGTGTCAGCGGAAATGCTTCAAAGGTATCGCCCCCATTTCTGCGAATCGCGATCCTGGAATCCGTATCCAGAATTGCCTCATCCACAAGACCGCTAACTTTAACCAGATCTCCCTGCACTTCTGCGGTGACTGTGCCCCGTGCATTTTCTTCCATTTCCGGCTCCATAACTGCTCCGACCGTCAGCTGCGGTGCCTCCATCTGCGGCGGATTTTCTGCCATTTCCGGCAGAAATCGCTCTGCACGCTCCACGATCACAGTATCGGCCTGATGCTCCGCAAGATCGGTCATCTGATAAGGGATACCTCTGGAAAAGTAGGCGTTTGCATAGCTGTTTGCAAAAAACGGAAGGATCGCATTTCCAAAGGAATCGCGGTACATCACCAGACTTCCTGTGCTGCCCGGATTTACCGTTGTGATCTTCGGATCAAAATTGCTCTCCACTTCCCCGACATAGGCAAAGACATCTGCCTTGTCGTAATAAATCTCTTTTTCTTCGGTCAGTGCCAGCGGGTAGAGCATCTCATCGAGATCCCCGGTAAAGTCCACGCACTCTTCATAGCTTTCCTGCGTATAATCCGTATGCTCTTTGTCAAGAGCTGTCATCAGTGCATCCCCTGCCAGTGCCGCACCTTTGTTGTTCCAGTGCGAGTCGCGTTCGTGATAAAGCACTTCATCCGAACTTTCCAAGATTTCTTTCAGATTGACATAATTCACATTTTCTTTTTCCAGATACGCTTCGATCCGGTCCATGTTTTTATCTTCTGAAACGATCATGCTGTCGTAGTACGGCATATTTTCACCGTACAGCGTATTTTTATTCGGAGCGATCGTAAAAAGGAATTTCGCTCCGCTTTTTTCTGTATAATCCTGCATCATACTGAGCGTATGTGCTACATTGAAAAGTGCCCGTTCGCTCATCGGCTCTGTGCCAAGGTAATCGCTTAAGGAATCTTTATAATACAGCCAGCCGTTCTTGCCCTGGATCACGCCGTCGGCTGTGGATACACCAAATATTTTTCCATTTATCAGTGCATTTGCCGTGACAAGCTGCTGACGGAATCCAAAGTGATCCTGGAAATATTCTCCTGCCTCGGAGAGGAAATCGGTATTCCATCCTTCTTCCGTGCGAAGCTGCGGCCAGAGGGCAAGTTTGCGGTTCTCCGTGGCACTGCCCTGGGTCTGCGGAAGCAGCATACCGACACTTGGGATCAGACACAGAACAAAGAAAAATCCGACATAGATCATGTTTCCTTTTTTCTTCATAAGTTCCTCCTAAAATCTGAAATAAATGAACGGATTGTACGTGCCGCCCGCAAGACTTAACATGCATAAAACAAGTCCGACGATACTGCATACAAAAGCCATATTGTTATAGAATGCCTGATATCTGCCATTGCTTTTCCACTTTTCAAAAACCGGAAAGGAGGCAATGCATGCCACTATAAAGGTTACAAGATAAAGTGGTGTGAGCTGCTGCAGTGCCAGGCTTGTCGATGCCGCTCCCGTTGAAAATCCGGTAAACATGGCTTTTACCCACTGCACGCCCTGTGTCATCGTATCTGCCCGGAAAAAGACAAAACCGATGCAAACGACAAGTAACGTATAAATACGCATCACTGCGGTTTTGATCTTTCCTCCTTCTTTTCGGAAAAACGGCACAAATTCTTCCAGCATCAGGAAACATCCATGATAAATGCCCCAGAACAGGAAGGTTACGTTGGCTCCATGCCAGATACCGGTACATAAAAATACGATAAATTTATTGATGCAGGTACGCACTTTGCCTTTTCGGTTGCCGCCAAGCGGAATATAGAGATATTCCAGAAACCAGCTGGACAGGGAAATATGCCATCTTCTCCAGAATTCCCGGATGCTGGTCGAACTGTAAGGATAGTTGAAATTCTCCTTGAAATGAAATCCGAACATCCATCCAAGTCCGATCGCCATATCGCTGTAGCCGCTGAAATCAAAATAAATCTGGAATAAATAGGAAAGTGCTCCCACCCATGCAGTCGCTGCCCCGAGCGTCCCGGCCGCTGCTCCGAAAAGTGCATCTGCTGTCATGCCCATCACATTTGAGATCAGGACTTTTTTTGACAGACCAGCAATAAAACGGCGGATACCTCTTGCTACGCCATCGGCACTCTGCGTCCGGTGTTCGATTTCCTGCTCAACATCGTGATATTTGACGATCGGACCGGCGATCAGCTGTGGGAAAAAGGATATGTACAAAAGCACTTTTCCAAAATTTTTCTGAGCTTTGTTTGCCCCACGGTACACATCGATCACGTAGGACATCGCCTGAAACGTGAAAAAGGAAATACCGATCGGCAGACGGATGTCCGGAACCGGAAATCCCGTCCCGAACATCGTATTCACGCTCTCCGTAAGAAAGCCTGCATATTTAAAGATCACCAGAAGTGCGAGATTCAGGATCACCGCCACACTGACGATCCATTTCTTCTGATCTTGAAACCGTTCGATCCAAAGTGCAAATAAATAATTACACAGTGCAGATGCGATCATCAGCACTACATAGACCGGTTCCCCGTATGCATAAAACACCAGACTTGCCAGCAGAAGCATGGCGTTTTTCGCACGGATCCCCGGAAGAATCGTATGTCCTAAAAATACAATCGGCAAAAAGATACATAAAAATACAAGGGAACTGAATACCATTTTCTACCTCCGCCGGATCATTCAAAGCCCTGAATGATCTCTTTGCCGTTCTCTTTGTAGGTATACACGATAAATCCCTGATATTTTAAGATGCCGTCCATGCCGGCTCCCATACAGCTGTCAAAATATTCTGCCTTTTTCGGCTCGCCGATCAGTGCTTTCAGCCCTGCAAAATCGGAATTCTGCCGGTAAGCTGCCAGTTTTTTGCTCTTCTTCTGATTCAGTCTGCCTTTTTTGTCGAAACCGTAAAGACGATTCTTCACTGCCGCAGTCCCGGTCAGGGCAGCTCCCTTTTTATTGAAATAATATTTCTGCTTTTTGCCCTTTACTTTCACTGTAACCCATTTGTTCTTTACTTTTTTCCCTTTTGCATTATAGTAATAATACTTGTTTTTCACTTTTACAAGTCCCTGTTTTACCGTGGCTGCTTCTGCCGTCTGCATGGAAACTGCTGCCGGTGAAATGCTGCTTACGGTAACGCCAAGTCCCAGAACTGCTGCTGCAATCAGTGTTTTGATTTTCTTCATTTGCTCTTCCTTTTCTTAAAAATTTACTTTGATCGTTTTTGATTTTTTGAACGTTGATTTCATGGAGGAAACCGTCTTCATAAAATATTTGCCTTTGCTGTTTGCTGCAAATTTATCCATGTTCGGATCACAGATATACCATTTCTTTCCGACTTTTACTTCACACCATGCATGATCCTGCCATCTTGCTTTATTAAAGCCGTTGGTCCTGCCAAGGCAGATCCTTGCCTCCACACCGGATTCTTTTGCCAGAAATGCATACAGGGCTGCAAAATGATAGCAGCTGCCCTTTTTGTTTTTGATCATCTCTGCCGTAAATGTTTTCTCCCAGCCTCTGCTGTTTTTAAAGCCGATCGCCCTTGCATAGCCGTAATTTTTCTCCACATACTGGAACAGTTTTTTCAGCTTCTTTTTCTGTGTCTTTTCTTTCTTTGCTTTGCTCTTCTTTACAAGTTTCTGAACATCTTTTTCAAGCGTGCTCTTTGCTGCTGCCTCTGCGGTCATTGCCGTCTGCGGTGCCATCATACCAAAGGTCAGGACCGCTGCAAGAATAGATGCTGTCAGCTTTTCAGCCATGTTTCTTTTCATCTTTTTTTCTCCTCGTATAGCCATTTTATTTCTTAATTTTTGCTTCTGTTTCTTAACTTTTTCCGCTTATTGATGGATACAAAATCACCGTAGGCTGCAAATGCTCAGAATGAGCCTCTGCTTTTATTAGACTTCGAAAAACAGAAAAAAGTTGCATCTGTTTGAATTTTATTTCAAACAAATGCAACTGCTGTTTTTCATTTACAAAATGATGTTGGAGTCAAAAGAATCCATACGAATTGTTCCGTACTTCGTACTCCCACAATTCTCTCATAGAATAAAAAAAGAAGCCGAAAATCTTTCCAGATTTTTCGACTCGCCCCTGCCAAGGAATCGATGCGACAGGATTTGAACCTGCGACCTCTACGTCCCGAACGTAGCGCTCTACCAAGCTGAGCCACGCATCGTTTTCTGTTTTATTTTCTGCTGTTTTCGTCAGCTCCATTAATATATCATCTTTCTTTTCAAAATGCAAGTGTT
>OLYB01001397.1_pt1 | contig 19107 bp, 14 predicted proteins | sample 1674481 | NCBI WGS metagenome assembly OLYB01 (sample SAMEA103958167, study PRJEB25191) | human gut metagenome
ACGTAGTTAGTGATGTAAATGATTTAAAATGTGTCTTTGTGGACGGTGAATCTGTCAGTGCAACCGTAAAGGGTTCAAAGTCTGATAAGGATATTGCGGTAGTGGCAATCAATCTTTCAGATATTAAGGATTCAACCATCAACAGTATTGCAATCGCAGAACTGGCAGACAGTGATGATGTAGCCATCGGACAGGAGGTTGTTGCTATCGGTAATGCATTGGGTGAAGGCCAGTCTGTAACAAATGGTATTATCAGCGCCACAAACCGTTCTATTACTGTTAATAATGTAACATTTTCAGGACTTTTAATGACAAATGCAGCGATTAATTCCGGTAACAGCGGTGGTGCATTACTCAATGCAGAAGGTAAGGTTATCGCAATTAACTTTGCAAAGACCTCCAGTGATGGCGTAGAAGGTATGGCATACTCCATTCCGGTATCAAATGTCATGGATATCATTGACAGCCTGATGAGCCGTGAAACAAGAAGCAAGGTTTCAAGTTCAGAAACCGCTTACCTGGGAATCAGTGGTGTGGATATTACAAGTGCAATGTCTTCTTCATATGGTTATCCGCAGGGGGTTTTAATCAGAAGCGTTGAAAATAATTCAGCAGCTGCACAGGCAGGTCTGGGCGCTTATGATATTATTGTAAGCTTTGACGACCAGTCCGTAAACTCTATGTCCAGCCTCAAGTCTATTATGGAATACTACGCAGCCGGTGAAAAGGTAACGGTTCAGTACTATCATCAGGAAGGCAGTGAGTATGTATTAAAGAGTGTTGAAGTAACTCTCGGCAAAAAGAGCTGATAAGCATTCCGGCATAATGCTTTAAAAGAAACCGGCAAAGCACATAAAGCACAAACATAAATTTGTAAATCAATAAAGTAAAATATCCGGTAAAATGCAGGGACAGATGTTGTCCATCTGCATCATACCGGGTATTTTTTTATAGAGATTTTATTGTAAAAACAAAGACAAATCTGTATACTAAACGTGTATACAAAATTACAGTAAAAGAAGGTGCCGTATTTTGCGGCAGAATGGTGAAAAAATGAGTGAAAATAACGATACAATCAACAATCAGGAAGAGGAATACGAAAAGATTTGTTATATATGCAGAAGACCGGAAAGCAAGGCGGGTAAAATGATTGCAATGCCGGGAAATGTCTATGTGTGCCAGGACTGCCTGCAAAAGACATTTGATACCATCAATAACAGCGGTATGAATTATGATGATATGATGAAAATGAGCGGGATGCCGAATATGGGAATGTTTGGCAATATGAACTATCAGGATATTGATATACCGGAAAATCAGAAAATAAAGAAAAAGAAAAAGGTAAAGAAACCGGAAGAAAAACTGGATTTACGCAACATTCCGGCGCCGCACGAAATTAAGCATATGCTCGATGAATATGTGGTCGGACAGGACTATGCAAAGAAAGTCATGTCGGTTGCTGTTTACAATCACTATAAAAGGGTAGCTGCAGGAGATCAGGCAGATGTAGAGATTGAAAAGTCCAATATGTTAATGATTGGACCGACCGGTTCCGGTAAGACTTATCTGGTAAAGACACTTGCAAAGCTTTTAGATGTGCCGCTTGCCATCACAGATGCGACGTCCCTGACAGAGGCAGGGTATATCGGTGATGACATCGAGAGTGTTGTCAGCAAACTGCTTGCAGCAGCGGACAATGATGTTGAGCGGGCGGAACACGGTATTATCTTTATTGATGAGATCGACAAAATCGCAAAGAAACGCAACACCAATCAGCGTGATGTCAGCGGAGAGTCCGTGCAGCAGGGAATGTTAAAACTGTTAGAGGGTGCGGAGGTAGAAGTCCCTGTCGGAGCCAGCAGCAAGAATGCCATGGTACCCATGACGATGGTCAACACCAAAAATATTCTGTTTATCTGTGGAGGTGCGTTCCCGGAGTTAGAGGATATCATTAAGGAACGCCTCAATAAATCCGCATCGATTGGTTTTAAATCCGAGCTTAAGGATAAATACGACCAGGATGAAAATATTCTGCAGAAGGTGACCATAGAGGATGTGCGCAAATTTGGCATGATACCGGAGTTCTTAGGACGTCTGCCGATCATGTTTACCTTAGAAGCGCTCACAGAAGATATGTTAGTGCGCATCTTAAAGGAACCGAAAAATGCGATCTTAAAACAGTACCAGAAACTGCTTGCCATGGATGAAGTCAGACTCGAATTTGAGGATGACGCACTGATGGCGATCGCAAAGCAGGCAAAGGAAAAGAAAGTCGGTGCGCGTGCACTCCGTGCGATCATCGAGGATTTTATGCTCGATATCATGTATGAGATTCCGAAAGATGACAATATCGGTATGGTAACCATTACGAAAGAGTATGTGGAGAAAAAGGGCGGACCGCTTATTATGATGCGTGGCTGTGCACAGATTGCTGCTGTTGAATGAGACGATGAAAGAATGATTCTGAAATGGGGAAAAATCTTTTTTACAGACTGAGAAAAAGATTTTTCCTCATTTTGAATTTGAAGAATATGGTAAAAAAGTGTTCACACTATGATTAAGTATGGTACAATAGTACTAATCGAAAAAATGGAGGAGTGAAAATGGCAAAAGAGAAAAGAGAAAAAAGAAAAAAATAAAAAAGCAGGAAACAAACAGGGCATACAGTTTCAGATCCAGAGCAAGATCGGTGCCTCCATTATCGTGGTTATGGCAGTGATCGCTGTACTGGTAGTAGTGGTGGTTTACAACCTGCTGATCAAAGCCAACAACACAGAGTTGCAGCAGGATTCTGAAGCGATATCACTTCAAGTGGAAAAATATTTTTCACCGTTTGAACGCATGGTAAAACAGCTTGCACTGGATGAAGATGTGCAGACAATTCTGACCACTACCAAAGCTGGACAGAAAATGACAGAGAACGAGGTATATCCAGCGGTACTAAAGAAGCTTGTTGCAGTGGCAGGACTTGACACGGAAAATATTCAGGGTGTATTCACGGCGGATTTGGACAGTAATGCATCCATTACATCAGCAGGCGGTATTTCCGGCGATGATTATGACTGTACGACCAGCACATGGTACAGCTGTACGCAGACAGGAGAAACTATGCTGACAAAGACCTATGTTGCTGCAAGTACAGGAAAAACAATCTTAAGTGCGGTAACACCTGTATTTGACGAGAAAGATACGGTTGTCGGTGTCGTTGGAATAGACGTAGGGCTGGACACAGTCATGAATATGATGGGGAATTATACGATCGGTGCAAATGGATATTCCATGCTGTTGACAAGTGATGGAACTTTTGTATATCATCCGAATACAGATCTGATTGATACTATGATTCAGGATATGAATATTTCAGACAGTGTAAGCACTGCGATCAGCAATCAGTCAGAACAGCTTTTGAAATATAAGGTAAACGGTGAACAAAAAATGGAAGACAGCAAGAAGCAGATGGCACAGATGCGTGAGGCAATGGACAAAATTCAGGAATCCTCGAAACAGGTTGTCGGTGTCATCAAGGCAATTAAAGATATTGCAAGCCAGACAAATCTTTTATCATTGAATGCATCTATTGAAGCTGCACGCGCAGGTGAGGCGGGCAAAGGCTTTGCAGTGGTTGCAGGAGAGATCGGCGGTCTTGCAGATGAGAGTGCCGATGCGGTAAATACGACACGTAACCTGATCAACGTATCACTCGATGAGATTGAAAAGGTAAATACGATCGTAAATGATGTCATTGCATCTTTGGACAACGCGGTAGAGCGTGTTCGTATTGCAAACGGAATGATTCAGGAGACAGCACAGGTGGCAGATGTCCAGATGAAGAGTATCGACCAGATCCATGACGGCATCAGGGATATGTCACAGGTGGTTTCTGATAACTCTGCTATGGCAGAGGAGACTTCAGCAACAAGTGAGGAGCTGGCAGCACAGTCAGTTACATTAAATGAACTTGTACAGAAATTCGAATTAGAATAATATTTGTGGTTCTAAAATAAAAAATTCCGGCATCTATTTAGTAATTGAATAGATGACCGGAGTTTTTTTATTTATGGCGGATTGCAGGGAACAGGTGTATTCTGACGAATTTTTTGATTTTATTGTATCTTATGAGGAAACGAATGAACAGACGATCGCAGGGGCGTGTATCCAGAGAATTGATGAAGGATATGATATTTTTTATTATCCAAGGGAGGGACTGCCTCCGCTTAGTGTAGGCAGTTATTCTTATTCAGAGATTCCAAAGTGTTATGGGCTGTTGGATCAGACTGCACTTGAGGTGTCCGGTATTTTAAAAATGCAGAACCAGCCCGTTCTCGCCTTAAAGGGAAGAGGTGTATTGATAGGTTTTATTGATACCGGTATTGATTATACAAATCCGGCATTTCGATACAGTGACGGGAGCAGCCGGATCGTCCGTATCTGGGATCAGACCATACAGGATGGAACGCCGCCTGTTGGTATTTTGTATGGAGCAGATTATACAAGAGAACAGATCAATGCGGCATTGCTTTCGGAAAATCCGTATGATTTGGTGCCGTCGCGTGATATGAACGGACATGGCACATTTCTTGCAGGAGTGGCATGTGGAAGTGAGAGTGAAAACGGTGACTTTATCGGGGCGGCGCCGCAGTCTGAGATCATCATGGTAAAGTTAAAGGAGGCAAAACAGTATCTTCGGGATTTCTTTTTTGTGAAAGACGGCGTTCCGGCATATCAGGAAAACGACATTATGATGGCGGTTTCCTATTTAAATGGAGTTGCAAATATTTTAAATCGTCCGCTTGTCATCTGTGTGGCACTTGGAAACAGTGCAGGAAGTCATGCAAGCGAGGGATTTCTGCCATCTTATCTGAATTATATCTGTGGAAGAAGAAAGCGTGTGGTCGTGACTGCAGCTGGAAATGAGGCCAATGCAAGACATCATTTTCAGGGGCGTATCATTGGAGAGATGGAACATGAGGATGCGGAGATCACGGTGGAGGAAAATACAAAAGGCTTTTTTGTGGAATTGTGGGCATCTGCACCGGAACTGTATGCAGTCACCATAATATCGCCTTCGGGGGAGCAGATTCCACGGATTCTGGTGCGCCGTGGAGCGTCAGAGCAGTTTCATTTTATTTTTGAGGGAACAACAATTACGGTGGATTACCGGATCGATACAAAAGAGACGGCTAGCCAGCTCATATTTTTCCGTTTTATCCGACCGACACCGGGATTGTGGACGATACGCATTTTCCCGCAGCTGACAGTGACGGGAAACTATCATCTCTGGCTGCCGCTGCGGGAGCTGACGGATGGAAATAATTTTTTTCTTCGTTCCAATCCGGAGATTACACTGACTTCTCCGAGTGCGGCAAGGCAGGTGATCACGGTGGGCGGTTATCAGGCATCAAATACCAGTATCTATGCGGATTCCGGCAGGGGTTATACGATAACCGGGGAGATCAAACCGGATTTTGTGGCACCGGCAGTGAATGTCTATGGTCCCGGGCTTCTTGGTAACTTTATCACCTTTACGGGAACAAGTGCAGCTGCTGCGATCACGGCAGGAGCCTGCGCGCAGATCATGCAGTGGGCGATCGTGGATCAGAACAATACAGTCATGTCGAATACTTCTATCAAAAATATGCTGATCCGCGGCACGGCTAAACCGGAAAACCGGACCTATCCAAACAGAGAGTGGGGATATGGGACACTCGATGTGTTTGGGGCATTTCAGAATCTGAGGCTGTGATAAAAGCAACGGAATATTTATTTAGAAATTGTTTAGAAAAAACAGCAGGGGTGTCACTGAGAATTGATGAATATTTGAGTTACTGTGGAGAAGTATCTGAGTTATTAAAAAATCAGACAGCATCACAGAATGTTTCTACACAGGATGAAGACGGCAAAGATGCAGACAGTTATGTATCGACGATCGGAAGTTCCGATGCAGCAATGCCAAGTGAAAATTATAATGATATCTTAAAAGAAATCCAGAAAACAAAAGCAGAAGCTGGTCAGTCCCAGAGTTACTCAGAAAACGCAGGACAGACATCCGGAACAGGAACATCCGGACAGATCACACAGGCATCCGGAACCGGTGCGGCTGGAAATACCGGAGGCGGTGGAGACAGCGATGATGAGACCACAACAACAAAGACAGTTGTGATCAATGGCGTTACTTATCTTGAAACGACGACTGTGGAGAACGGTGTCAAAAGCGTACAGAGAACTGCAATCAGTGGAGTTGGTGAAGAGTAGTGACTATCAAAAAAATCCGAAGGCTTAACGTGAACCTTCGGATTTTTTTGATACAATCAGGAAATACCATTGTATGAAATTTTTTGCATGATATCAACAAATGTTAAAATAGCATTGTATGAAATTCTTTATATGATATCAGCAAATGTTAAAATAAAATTGCTTGCAATTTATTACATGATATGATAAGATGTCTATTGTTCGAGCAATTCGAAAACAGAATAAGCCGGCGTGGCGGAATGGCAGACGCACCAGACTCAAAATCTGGCGGTGGCAACATCGTATGGGTTCAAGTCCCATTGCCGGCATTGAAAAAAGATTCAGTTTTTACTGGATCTTTTTTCTTATTCATGATAATAGAATGTTCACGGAGCGCGCATTCTATTATTTGCTCTTGGATGAGATAAAAATTAAATATGGGCGAAATATATAGAAGATAGAGGTGATTTCATCCATTTTATAATAGAAATTCATTTAACACACAAGAAAATGGGTGAAAAAGGATGAGATTTCATTATAATAGCCCACGAAAATCAAAAAGTCAGGGTGAAAACAGCAGAAATGAAGGAGTTTCGCCCAAAATGATAGAGGAAGAAGTTGAAAATAGAAAATAATGGGTGAAAGTGGTTTGAAAGATGGAAATTTAGCCCGTTCATCTGGTGGATGTCTGTTATGTGTGGATCAGAGTGAAAGCAGAGTAAATTTAAACGGAAACCCCACTCACAAATTCGCAGGAAAGCTTTGAAAAAGCACTGTGTGATCAGTAAAAAAGTGTAATTAATTTTTACATTGCAATAAAAAAAATGGAAAACCTTGTAAACCAAAGTTTCCCATCATTAAGAGAAGAGCGCGAGACGGGACTCGAACCCGCGGCCCCGACCTTGGCAAGGTCGTGCTCCACCAACTGAGCCACTCGCGCATATGTAAATTGTTTTGTATCTGTCTGCCAGACACATTTGATATCATACTATGGGAAAAGTAATTTGTCAACAATTTTTTGAAAAAATTTAACAGAAAAATTTAACAGAAATTTTGGATACCCGAATAGAAAATTGTGCGCGGATCTACGGCGAAAAAAACGAAAAACAGAATGAAAACGATACTTTTTAGGGGTAGAACTCATAAATGAAGAGTGTTACAATAAAGGACATGGGAAAATGGTCACAGAAATTTAAAATATGACTTTGTAAGGCCAAAGGGGTGGCAGAATGTACAAAAAAAATGCGAAGATTCGTACTGTAGCAGTTTTATGTGCAATATTGTTAATTTTAGGAATAGCATTATTTGGATGTTTTGGGCAGATACGGAGCAGTTTACAGCAGCAGTTGATGAGCAGCATTGAGGGGATGGCAGAACAGAATGTAATATTGGTAGAGAAAGAAGTAAGCACGCGTTTTAGACTGCTTTCTGGTCTTGCGAGAGAGTCAGGCGGGGACGAAAAAATTATCGTTAATAAATTACAGGGATTTGTAGAGACGTATCAGTTTAAACGGATAGGATATATTGCGGCAGATGGTACAGCAGAAACGACGGATGGCTATCGGCTAAATATGTCTGACAGAGATTTTTTTCAACAGTCGATGTGGGGAAAAAACTTTTTGACGGATGCATTTGAAGACAGGATTGATACTTCACATGAAACCATAAATGTATTCAGTGTGCCGGTATATGAAAAAGAACGGAAAACGGTAAAAGGAGTTTTATTTGCAACCTGCAAAGATGAAATGCTTGAGGGGTGCCTGAAGAATGAGATATTTGAAGGACAGGCTTTTAATTACATCATAAAAATAGACGGTACGATTGTTGCAACTTCCGGAAACAGTAAAGAATGGGGAATCGGGAGAAATATTTTTAATACGGATGTTTCTGAGGATGAAAGAGATGATTATGCCGGAGACCTGATGCTCAGTAACATGAAAGAGGGAAAAAGTGGCTATGGATTGGATCCAAAACGGAAAGAAGTCTCACTTTATTACTATATGCCACTTAAAATAGAAGAGAGCGGTGAACCATGGTATGTGGTCACTGCAGTAGAGGATAGCGTTTTAACAAGCCGTATGCAGGTGGTCATGGATGCGATCAACAGTCTGATGGTGATCATTCTGGTTGTCATATCGGTCAGCGTCGGGGTGTATATTTACTCCTGGCGCCAAAGTAAAAAAGAACTTATGTCGCTTGCATATCAGGATCCTGTCACATTAGGAGATAATTTTGCAGCTTTTAAGAAAAAGGCAAAAAGCAAAAAAGATGGTGTAGGATGGCTGATTGCTATGGATGTGACAGATTTTAAGCTGATCAACAGCACCTGTGGAGTCAAAAAAGGTGATGAGGTGCTGCGTGTCATATGGGAGATTTTTGAAACCGAAACGGGAGAAAATGAACTGGCAGCGCATGTCAATGCCGACCGGTTTATATTGTTCTGGATGGATGAAAATCAGGAAAACATCAAACAAAGACTGGAACATGTAATAAGAAAGATAGAAGAGATACCGGAACGTCTGGAAATACCAAATCTTTTCCCGGTGTTTGGAATTTTTCATACGATCGTATTAGATGAGATCGATCCTTTATACGGAAATGCAGTGCAGGCAAAGCATCAGATCAAAGGAAGGCGTGACAGGCATTATATATTTTATGATGAGCTGAACCATGAGAGTATTCAGGAAAACCGTGAATTAGAAGAACATTTTGAAACAGCGCTTGAAAACGAAGAGTTTGAAATCTGGTATCAGCCAAAATACAGTGCACATTCGAGAAAGCTTGTGGGAGCGGAGGCTCTTGTGCGATGGCGCAGGGCGGATGGAGCACTGATTCCGCCGCTTAAGTTTATTCCATTGTTTGAACGGAATGGAAATATCATCCGGCTCGATGAGTATGTATTCCGAGCTGTGTGCAGGCAGCAGAAAGAGTGGCAGAAACAGGGACAGAAGATGCTTCCTGTTTCGGTAAACATTTCGCGTGTCAGCCTCTATTATTCAAGCGTCGTTGAAAAATATGAAAGTATTATCCGGTCGTTTGACCTTGATTCGAAATACATTCAGCTGGAAATTACAGAAAGTGCAACGATTGATAATAATGAAATATTTAATCTGTTAGAGCAGTTTCACACGGCAGGATTTAAGATACTTCTGGACGATTTCGGAAGTGGATATTCATACCTTGCAGCTTTAAACCGTATGCATTTCGATACGATCAAGCTGGATAAAAGTCTTGTCGATTACATAGGGGACGATAACGGAGAGAAATTGTTAAACTCAATTACAAAGCTGGCACAGAGTTTTGGCATGGAAATTACGGCAGAGGGTGTTGAGACGGTAGAGCAGCTGATGTTTTTGTGCAATCTGGACTGTGATGATATTCAGGGATACTATTTTTCGCGTCCACTGCCGGTAAAAGAATATGAAGAATGTTTAAAAGAAGCGTGCATGTAATATGCTTTGCACTCATACAATATAACAATCGATACCATGGAGGTACAGGGTGAGCGCAAAGACGAGGATCGTGGTCCTTCATATGAAGGAGGTTATCTATACAGCGATATTTGTCGGACTTGGGATCGTACTGGTCATATTGCTGCTTTTCATGTTTTTACCTAAAAAACAGAAGGGCGATGCAGAGCCAACGATGCAGTATACGGCAGGCGTATACACTTCGTCGGTAATGATGGGCAGCCAGTCAGCCGATGTACAGGTCATTGTAGATGAAAACCGTATACAATCCATTTCCCTGGTCAGTCTGGATGAAACAGTGGCGACAATGTATCCGCTTATGGAGCCGGCATTGGAAAATGTCAGTGAACAGGTGATAAAACAGCAGTCGACAGAAGGGATTACATATCGTACGGATAATCAGTATACATCGATTGTACTTTTAAATGCGATTGAAAATGCGCTTGCGAAAGCGGAGATCGCAGAGGGAGAGGCAGATTAACACAGTTTAAAATCAAAGAATGAGAGGTTTGAGAACTGTGTGTTGTCAAGAATCAAAAAAGGTTCCGGATGTACCGGAACCTTTTTGTGTAAAAAAGTTATTCTTCTGTGCTGAGCGTATCCATGTAATTATTGATAGCGTCAAGATCAGCATAGATCGTTTTGATCGGTCTGCTCTTTTCGTAAGCGTTATAACCGGAGTATCCTGCCCATCCGACGATAAGTAATGCAATTAACCATCCACAGATGGTGCCTGCGATACGTTTTCTTTTTTCTTTTGCAAGAATCTTTTTGCGGTTTGCTTTCTCTTCTTTATAGCGGTCAACTTTTGCCTGACTCATAATCATCCTCCGTTTTATTATTCACATGCCCAGCATGGATAAAAATCAAATAAACATAATGATAATATACCCCATTCTGTTAGAAAAAGCAATAGAAATACACCTTGTCATTTTCGTGGAAATTGGGTAAAATGAGAGTTTGAGAGAGAAGAAACTGTGCGCGGGATAAGAGCATGATGCTTGAAAAACAGTGCAGTGATCAGAATGGAGAATCGTGTGAAAAAAAGATCTTTCACACGGCTATTTGTTTCTGAGCAAAAACAAATAGCTTTGATGGCAAGGCATAAAAAAACATGCCTCCGAGAATTTAAGATTCTCGTCGCCTCTTCGCAATAAGTTGCTCAGAAATGAGGATTTTTATGAATTTAATTGTAGCGGCAGATGAAAACTGGGCGATCGGTAATAAAAATGAATTGCTGGTGCGGATTCCGGCAGATCAGAAGTTTTTCCGTGAGACGACGATGGGCAAAGTGGTTGTGATGGGACGAAAGACATTGGAGACATTTCCAAATGGACTGCCTTTAATGGGACGGACGAATATTGTGCTGACACATGATAAAAAGTTCCGGGTTCCGGGAGCGCTGATCGTGCATGATATGGAAGAATTACATGAAGAGTTAGAAAAGTATAACAGCGAAGATATTTATGTGATCGGCGGCGAATCCGTATATAGGCAGCTCATCGATGAATGTGATGTGGCGCATGTCACAAAAATCGATTTTGCATACGATGCGGATGCACATTTCCCGGATCTGGATGCAGATCCGGCATGGGAGATAACGGCAGACAGTGAGGAACAGACGTATTTTGATCTTGAGTATTATTTTTACCGGTATGAGAGAGTCAGAAAATAAGTAAACGTAAACAGAAAGCAGTGCAGCAAAGATGGAAAATTTTATTTACAGTATCAATGTGACGTTTCCGATTTTTTTAGTGATGGTCATCGGTTATTTTTTAAAACAGATCGGTATGTTAAACGACAATTTTGTCACGGTGGCAAACCGTTTTAATTTTAAGGTAACACTGCCGTTTATGCTGTTCCGTGATATTGCGGGCGTGGATATCAGGGCAGTATTCGATTTAAAATATGTATTGTTTTGTGCGTTTGTCAGTACCGCGTGTTTCTGGCTGATCTGGGGTGGCGTGAAGCTGTTTTTAAAGGATCAGACTATGCGGGGAGCTTTTGTGCAGGCATCGTTCCGCAGCAGTGCGGCGGTGATGGGACTTGCATTTATCCAGAATATCTATGGAACCTCGGCGATGGGACCGCTTATGATCGTCAGTGCGGTGCCGCTTTATAATATTTTTTCCGTGATCGTGCTGACCTTTGAGGGAGAAAATGCAAGCGGGGTGGATGGAAAACAAAAAATCAAAGAGGCATGTATCGGAATCGCCAAAAACCCGATCATTCTTGGCATTTTAGCAGGATTGATCGTCGGACTTTTAGGAATCGAATTTCCAACGATTATCAATAAGACGGTCAACAGTGTGGCGCAGATGGCTACACCGCTTGCACTGATCACGATCGGAGCCGGATTTGAGGGCAGAAAGGCACTTGCGAAGATCAAGCCGACGATCGCGGCATCTCTGATCAAGTTAGTGATCCAGCCGCTCATTTTCCTTCCGGTCGCAGTCTGGATGGGATTTGGTGGGGAGAAAATGATCGCAATTCTGATCATGCTTGCATCCCCGACAACGCCGAGCTGTTATATCATGGCAAAGAGCATGAACAACGACGGTGTGCTGACGGCGAGTGTGATCGTGACGACAACGTTATTAGCGGCATTTACGCTGACCGGATGGATCTTTATCTTAAAATCAGTCGGGTTGATTGGATAAATAAAATCATTGCATTTCCCAGTGAGATGGGATATAGTTTTTTGAAAGAAAAAATACCTTGGTTTTTGGGAGGACGATATGGATATAACAGGCAGAAAATTATTTGTAAAAGCGCTGCAGGAAGAGGGCGTGGATACCATTTTCGGTTATCCGGGCGGTACTGTGACGGATCTTTTCGATGAATTATATAAACAGGATAGTATTGACGTCGTCCTGCCAAGACATGAACAGGGACTGATCCATGCGGCGGAAGGATACGCGAAATCTACCGGAAAAGTTGGCGTGTGCTTAGTGACGAGTGGGCCGGGTGCGACCAATATCATTACAGGTCTTGCGGATGCGCATTATGACAGTATTCCACTGGTATGCTTTACGGGACAGGTTCCACTGTCTTTAATAGGAAATGATGCATTCCAGGAAGTAGATATTGTCGGAATGACAAGAAGTGTCACAAAATACGGTGTGACCGTGCGCAGACGGGAAGATTTGGGACGTATCATCAAGATGGCATTTTATATCGCATCCACCGGCAAGCCGGGACCGGTACTGATCGATATTCCGAAGGATATCCAGACGGCAGCAGGACCGGCGGAGTATCCGTCGAACATCCAGATCCGCGGTTATAAGCCGAATGAGTCGGTACATATCGGACAGTTGAAAAAAGCGTATAAACTGCTCCGCACCGCAAAGAAACCGCTGATCCTTGCCGGAGGAGGTATCAATATCGCACATGCGAATGACAAACTGCTCGCATTGGCGGAGAAGATGCAGATCCCGGTGGTCACAACGATCATGGGGAAAGGTGCGATCCCGACGAGCCATCCGCTCTATGTAGGAAACAGCGGTATGCATGGAAAATACGCAGCAAATATGGCAGTCAGCAAATGTGATGTGCTTTTTTCTATCGGAACAAGATTTAACGACCGTATTACAGGAGATCTGAATGAATTTGCACCGAAGGCGAAGATCGTACATATCGATGTGGATACGGCATCAATCTCCAGAAATGTCGTTGTGGATGTTCCGGTTGTATCGGATGCGAATCTGGCATTAGAAAAGCTGCTTGAATGGGCGGAATCGAAAGATACCGAGCAGTGGCAGAAGGAAATCGCAGAGTGGGATAAGAAAAATCCGCTTGAGATGCGCAGGGACTGTGGCATGACACCGCAGATGGTATTTGAGCATGTAAACCGTACCTTTAGAGAGGCTGTCTATGTGACGGACGTAGGACAGCATCAGATGTGGGCAACACAGTACCTGGAGTTGGATTCCTGGCATCAGCTGATCACATCCGGCGGACTTGGCACGATGGGATTTGGATTTCCGGCGGCGATCGGGGCAAAGATCGGCAACCGGGATAAGGAAGTTGTATGTTTTACGGGAGATGGCGGTTTTCAGATGAATATTCAGGAGATGGCAACGGCAGTCGTGCAGGAAGCGCCGGTGATCATCTGCCTGTTCAACAACTATTACCTTGGCATGGTGCGTCAGATGCAGCAGTTATTTTATGGAAAACGTTATGAGGCAACCTGCCTGCGCAGAAGGAGAACCTGTCCGGCGAACTGCAAGGGACCGAATGCATCCTGTCCGCCGTACACACCGGATTTTATCGCATTGGCAAAGAGCTACGGCGCACACGGGATCCGTGTGGAAAAAGAGGAGGACATCCAGGCGGCACTTGATGAGGCGCGTACCTACACAGATGCCCCGACCATCATTGAATTTATGATTTCCACGGATGAGATCGTACTTCCTATGGTAAAGAGCGGAAATCCAATGAGCGAGATGATTTTGAAATAGGAGAGGATACGGATATGAAAAATAGATGGATTGCATTATATGTGGAAAACCAGGTAGGTGTTTTAGCAAAAGTATCCGGTCTTTTTTCCGGAAAATCTTACAATCTCCAGAGTCTTACGGTTGGTACGACAGAGGATGAGACGGTTTCAAGAATGACGATCTGTGTGACCAGTGACGATATCACATTTGAGCAGATCAAAAAACAGTTGAACCGCATGGTTGAGGTTATTAAGGTCATTGACCTCACGGATGTGCCGATTCACATGAAAGAGATTTTATTTGCAAAAGTATTAGATGTCAATGAGGCAGGAAAGCTGGAAGTATTCCAGATCGCACAGGTGTTTAATGTGCAGGTGGCAGATATCGGCAATGACAGCGTACTCTTAGAGTGCAAGCTGACGGAACGAAGAAACAACGAGCTGATCGCCCTGTTAAAATCTAAATTCCGCAGGATCGAGGTTGTGCGCGGTGGAGCGGTGGCGATTGAGTCGATCAGTACGTCATGCAGGTAAGCATGCCGGCTGTCATAACGGCAGATAATAAAAAACGGGTTTGTGAAAATAGTTTTCCATAGAGAAAGAGGCAGGTGATAATTTTCACCTGTCTCCTTCTTTTTGGAAAAAATTTATGGAATTTATTATACGCGCTTATTTAAGAAAGCGATAAACTTTTCAAAATGCATCGGTGTTCCCTGAATTTCCTGTACTTTCAAGCGGTTTTTCTCGTTAAATCCTACAAGAATATCATGGTTTGCCTCCGAGAGGTAATCGATGATACCGTCGATGTCGGATTTAATATTCTTCGGGCACTGGATATACAGATGCTTGTTGGCACTGATATGCAGTGTGTAGGAGATACTGAAATGGTACCAGAAAAACTTGTGCAGCGTGGAGTATTTGTAGATCCATATGATCTCATCGATCGGTACGATCGCATTGCCGTAGACGGAAGTTTCAATGAAAAAATGTTCCGTGATAAACATATCTTCCGTTGCGAGCTGCGGCAGTGTGGCGAGTTCTTCCTCCGCCTGCTCTAACATCTTTTTCGGATTACCAAACAGTGCAAGATCCTGGCATGCAGGGGAGAGCACCGGGAAAAACATGTATATGATAGAGAGCACGATGCAGAGCAATGCGTAAATTCCGGTAATGAAAATTGCTGCAAACAGGATCCAGTTTCCAACGTGGTTAAATCCCGGTTCGCTGATATAGTAGGAAGAAACCTTGTTGCGGATACCGTTTTCCGTCCAGGTTAAATCGGTGGACAGATTGGAAAGCAGGGTGTCGAAATTTTCATTTCCCTTTGAAATCTTTCCTTTGATGGTGACTTCTTCGATGGAAGGCAGACCCTCCTCACTGGTATTTGGCGATAACAATACGATGATACATTCCTCGTCACGCATAGTGTAATAATAATAACCGTTGGTGTGACCGAAGATGGACTGGGTATATCCGGTAAATTTTAAATCGGAAAGTGTGGTGCTTATATACTGTTTACCACCCCGGAAAGCGGTCTCTAACGAGGTGTCGTCGGGCAAAATGTCCGGAGAAAATACAGCGGACAGCGAAAAAAAGTGCCATGCAAGAATGAGCACGATCAGGTAAATGATCGGAGCTGCAAGTCTGCGTTTATAAAATGCCTTGATATTTTTGCTGATGTAGTGATCGTAATTTTCGGGCATATCAAAATCCTTTTCTCAAATAAAAAATGACATACTGCTAATAGTATAGATTCTTTTTTGCTTTATTTCAACTAAAACCTGTGATAAGATGGTACTTGCCAGTAACAGCGATAAAAGGAGATTATAATTTGGAAGCATATACAAGTTTTGCGCAGGTATATGATCTGTTCATGGATAATGTTCCCTATGAAGAGTGGAGCAGGTATATTATAGGACTTCTGAAAGAATATGGGATCTGTGACGGAACAGTACTTGATTTAGGCTGTGGAACGGGAAAGATTACAAGATTGTTGAAAAAAGCGGGCTACGATATGATCGGTGTGGATAATTCACCGGAAATGTTGGAGATCGCGGCGGAGACCGGATATCAGGAGATGCCGGAGGATGAGATCTTATATCTGTTACAGGATATGAGAGAACTTGAACTGTACGGAAGCGTGCGTGCAGTCGTGAGCATCTGTGATTCGATGAACTATCTGCTGGAAGAGACAGATCTTTTGTCCCTGTTTTACCGTGTCAACGAATATTTAGATCCGGATGGTATTTTTATCTTCGATCTGAACACAGTATATAAATACAGAGAACTCTTAGGCGAGACGACAATCGCTGAGAACCGCGAGGAGGGAAGCTTCATCTGGGATAACTATTTCGATGAGGAAGAACAGATCAATGAATATGATCTGACGTTTTTTATCCGGGAGGAAGAAGGACTTTACCGCAGATTTGAGGAGACGCACTACCAGCGTGCCTACGAATTAGAAACCGTAAAACACCTTTTAGAACAGGCGGGACTTGAATTCGTCGCAGCATATGACGCATTTACGAGAGAGCCGGTAAAAGAGGACAGCGAGCGCATTTATGTGATCGCGAGGAGCAATCAGGAAACCTGAATGCACTATTTGCTCCCAACATCATTGGAGTCATCAGAAATTTATGAGTACAGTACGAAATGGAGGATAAAATATGAGTGATTATATTGTAAGAGCAACAGCGGCGGACAGCCAGATTCGTGCATTTGCCATCACATCAAAGGAAATGGTTGAGGAGGCAAGAAGAGCCCACGACACAAGACCGGTCATCACGGCAGCGTTGGGACGTCTTTTGAGCGGTGCGGCAATGATGGGAACAATGATGAAAGGGGATAATGATCTTTTGACGATCCAGATCCAGTGCGGCGGTCCGGCAAAAGGACTTACCGTGACAGCGGATTCCCATGGCCATGTCAAGGGATTTCCTATGGAATCCCAGGTGGAACTGCCGTTAAATGCACAGGGTAAATTAGATGTGGGCAGAGCGCTTGGACTTGGCGTGATGAGTGTCATCAAAGACATGGGGTTAAAAGAACCGTATGTGGGACAGATCGCACTGCAGACCGGAGAGATCGCTGAGGATCTGACCTATTATTTTGCAACATCCGAACAGATCCCGTCCGCAGTAGGGCTTGGGGTTTTAGTGGACAAAGACTTATCGGTGCGCCAGGCGGGTGGTTTTATCATCCAGCTGATGCCGTTTACCAGTGATGAGGTCATTGAAAAACTGGAAAATAAGATCAGGGAGATCGCATCTGTAACGGAAATGTTAGAGCAGGGTATGACACCGGAGCAGATTTTAGAGGAAATCTTAGGAGATTTCGGTCTTGAGATCTCAGATAAGATCCCGGCTGCATTTGAGTGTGACTGTTCAAAGGAGAGAGTTTCACGTGCAATTTCTACGCTGAGCAAAAAAGATTTAGATTCGATCATCAATGACGGAGAGGCAATCGAGGTAAAATGCCAGTTCTGTAACAAGGCATACCATTTTGATGTGGACGAATTAAAGGAAATGCGTTCTGCAAAATAAAAAAGTGCTGCTGTTCCGTAAAAACAGTACAAGCGGACAGCAGCCAAAAGGCAAGGCAATGTGGTTGCGGTAAGCAGATGTAAAACGTAACCGGAAAAGAGGAAAGAATGAGACAGGGATTTGTGAAAGTTGCAGCGGTAACGCCAAAGATCAGGGTTGCCGACACCAGATACAATGCAAAAGTGATCTGCCTGGCAATCAAAGAGGCAGCAGAGGCGGGAGCAAAAGTGATCGTTCTGCCGGAATTATGCATTACGGGTTATACCTGTGGGGATCTGTTTTTGCAGGAAAAGCTGCTTCGGGAGGCGAAAGAAGAATTATTGCATATCGCAGAATTTACGACAGATGTAGATGCAATCGTATTTGTCGGACTTCCACTTGCATACAAAGGAAAATTATATAACGTGGCAGCGGCATTAAATCGTGGAAAAATTCTTGGTATCGTACCGAAAACCTACCTTCCGAATTATAATGAATTTTATGAAGCGCGCCATTTTACGAGAGGTATGGAAGAAGTGGCCGATGTACGGCTGACCGAAGAATTGACGGTGCCGATGGGAACGAGACAGTTATTTACCTGTCTGGAGCTGCCGGAACTTGTGATCGCAGCAGAACTCTGTGAGGATCTCTGGACGATGAATCCGCCGAGCATCGGACATGCCATGCACGGAGCAACGCTGATCGTAAATCTTTCCGCATCGGACGAGACGACCGGAAAACCGGCTTACCGCAGGGAACTGGTAAAAGGACAGTCGGCAAGACTGCTCTGCGGCTATATCTATGCGAGTGCAGGGGACGGCGAGTCCACACAGGATGTGGTCTATTCCGGGCATAACCTGATCGCAGAAAATGGACGTTTGTTAGCGGAGTCAGAACTTTTTGACGCACAGACGATATCCACCGAGATCGATGTGTCCCGTCTTGCGTCCGAGCGCCGCAGAATGACAACATTTGAGACGGTCACAGAGCCGGTATATCGTGAAAATGTATTTTCCTTACAGATGGAAGAGACAAAGCTGACACGTTATATTGATCCGATGCCGTTTGTGCCGTCCGGAGAGCGCGACCGTACACTGCGCTGCGAGGAGATCTTATCGATCCAGTCGATGGGACTGAAAAAACGTTTAGAGCATACACACTGTAAGTCTGCAGTGATCGGAATTTCCGGCGGACTCGATTCCACGCTGGCACTTCTTGTCACCGTGCGTGCTTTTGATGCGCTCGGAATGGATCACAGTAATATCAAGGCAGTGACCATGCCGGGATTTGGTACGACAGACCGCACTTACGATAATGCAGTATCATTGATCCGCTGTCTGGGAGCTGATTTTATCGAGGTGGATATCAAAGATGCCGTCAACATTCATTTCCGGGATATCGGACAGGATCCGTCGATGCATGACGTGACCTACGAGAACGGACAGGC
>OLYB01001404.1_pt1 | contig 19048 bp, 18 predicted proteins | sample 1674481 | NCBI WGS metagenome assembly OLYB01 (sample SAMEA103958167, study PRJEB25191) | human gut metagenome
AACACGCCCAGCACCAGCACACCCAGGGCGATGCGGTACCAGCCGAACAGCCGGAAGCTGTGCTTTTTGACGTAGCGCATCAGGAAGCCGATGGCCAGCAGGCTGACCACAAAGGCCACCACCATGCCGATGAGCATCACGCGGATCTCCAGGCCGGTGAAGGTGTTGCCGGCCAGCAGATACTTGACCAGCTTCAGGCCGCTGGCGCCCGCCATGACCGGAATGGCCAGGTAGAAGGTAAACTGGGCGGCCACGGGGCGGCTCAGGCCCAGCAGCAGGCCGCCCACGATGGTGGCGCCGCTGCGGCTGGTGCCGGGAATCAGGCTCAGCACCTGCCACAGGCCCACCACCAGGGCGTGCTTCCAGGTCAGCTGGTCCATATGGGTCACCGAGGGGCGGCGGCCGTTGTCCACCACCAGGAACAGCACGCCGTAAAGAATCAACGTGGCAGCCACCACGGGGGCGTTGTACAGGTGCGTATCCAGCCAGTCGTCCAGCGGAAGGCCGATGACCGCGGCGGGCACACTGGCGATGAGGATCAGCCCCCAAAGCCGCCAGATGTTCGGCCGCAGCCAGGGAATCAGCTTCTGGCTCAGGTTTGCGCTCTGGGGGGCCGGCTCGTGGGGCTTGCGGAAGGGCCACAGCTTATCAAAATACAGCAGCACCACGGCCAGAATGGCGCCCAGCTGGATGACCACCCGGAACATACTCATAAACGCATCGCTCAGCTGGAACTGAACGATCTGCTCCAGCAGGATCATGTGGCCGGTGCTGGAGATGGGCAGCCACTCGGTAATGCCCTCTACGATGCCCATGAGCACCGCCTTTAAAATTTCAACCATAAATCTGCACTCACTTTCCCGGCGCAGGGCCGGAGATTCAGGGAACGGAACAAAAACGGGCTTGTTATTCCTACGCGAGAGCAGCGGGAGATCATTCACTGCTGCCCGAAAAAGCACCGCCGTCCGTCCGGAAAAAGAACCTGCCGATGAAAACCGATTCTCATAAAACGACTCCCAGTATACCACAAAGCGCCGAAAAACAAAAGGCGCACCGGGCAGAAACCCGGGTCTTTGGGGGAGAACCCGCGCAAAAGGGCCGGTTTGCTTGCCAAGTGGTGCAAATCGGATATAATGGAAGCAGAATGCCGCGCCGGGCCGACCCTGCGCGGCCGGAAAGGGAACACATATGAACATTCTCATCGTGGGCTGCGGCCGCACCGGCCGCCGACTGGTGCCTGCCCTGCGGGCCAGAGGCCATCAGGTCGCCGTGCTGGACCGGGACGCCCAGACGCTGGAAGAACTGGTGCAGAAAATTGAAACAGGCCACTCTATCAGCCCCGGAATCATGGGCGGTATGAGCGCCAAAGACTGGAAGGAACAGCAACTATTTATGGTCGATATTGATAATGAAGATGATTGGAAAATTGCAGAGTTAAAATATAAATTATTAAAAGAAAGAATGTGAATAAATGAAAAAAGGAATTGTAATTGGAGCAAGCAGAGATGCTATACATACTATTAAGAAAGCAAGAGAAAAAGGAATATATGTTGTGGCATTAGATGGAAATCCAAATGCAGAAGGATTTAAATTCGCAAATGAGAGTATTGTTGTGGATATTTCTGATTTGGATAAGACAAGTAATGAGGTTGCTAGAATTAAACCAGATTTTACAATACCTATTCCAATAGGAAGATACCTTTCGACAATGGGATATATAAACGATAAATTCCAGCTTGAAGGGGCTTGTTATGAGGCCACCAGATTAAGTACAGATAAATATGTTTTTCATAAAAAACTAAATGAGGAAAATCTGCGAAATGTTCAGTTGTATTTGATAGATGAAAATACCAAACTGGATGAGATAAAAATGGAATATCCTGCAATTTTAAAACCGAGATTTGGCTCTGGAAGTAGAGATGTTTATTTCTTAAAATCTAAGGATGATTTGAAAGAAATTTTTGAACAAATAAAAAAAATGAAAGAAGATTTTGTCCTGGAACAAGCGGTTGATGGTGATGAATATGGCGTAGATGGAGCTGTGATTAATGGAAAATTACAGATAACATTATTGCGAAAAAAGGTAATTACACCGTTACCAGTGCGACAAGCAGTGGCAAGCTTTGCCGAAACAAATATGAAATTATATGATGCGGTAAGGATATTTTTACAAAAGGTGATAGAAACACTTAACTATAATAACTGCCTTGTAAATGCGGACTTAATAATAAATAAGGAGCAGATTTTTGTTATAGAAGCGGCACCAAGACCATCTGGTCATAATTTACATAATGTGTTTGTACCATTAGCAACTGATATTGATATTGCTGAAGAATATATTAAATTTTTACTAGGTGCTAAGTATAATTTTATCCCGACAAGGATAGAAAAGATTCAAATTAGATTTTTTGATTTTAATGATGTATATGTAAAATATATTCCTACGCTAGTACAACTTAAAAATAAATTAGGGGATAGTCTGGTTGAGTGGAATTGTTCTCTTAAGGAAAATGAATATTTAGGCAAGGTAGTAAATGGTCATTCAATTATGGGAAGAGGATTTTTTGTGGTGAAAGGATGCACTGAAGGGGATTTAATAGAGAAAAGTGATTGGGTTTTATCCCAATTTGGTGTAATGCAGCGAGGAGAAAAAGATAAAAAATGAATTTGGTAGAAAATCAGAAAAAAAGCATGGAATAAATATTTTTCAAAAGTAATATGTGAATATCCTAGCGAAGAAGTAATTAGATTCCTTAATGGTTATAAGAAAAGAAATGGAACAGGGAAAATGCTGGATTTAGGTTGTGGTTGTTGCATTAAAGCTTGGATATGAAGTTACAGCAGTTGATTTTGTCCAGCATTGTATTGACGATACAAAATCAAGGGTAGAGAGTATTGACAAAGAGGCAATTTATATATCGTATACAGATATAGATGTAATAGTTACATGGGGAGTATTTTTTTGCAATTGGAAAGAAAAAATCGTTGAATTTTTAAAGAAGGCAAATAGAATATTAAAAAGCGATGGTGAAATGTTCTGCAATTTTAGAACTCAACGGGATGATATGTATTCCCATAGTGAAAATTATGGGAAATTTATAGAGGAAAATCAATCAGCACCGGAAAGATATCTGTATTTTACAACAAAAGATGATTTGGAAAAATGGTAAATACTACAGGGGTTGAAATATCCGATATAGAATTGTATGAGTTTACACAAAGGATATGACGAAATAAAATTCTTGGTATTATGTTATCTTGAAAAAAATTAAATAATTTGAAAGCGGTGGATAATATAATGATTGGGATACGCGTAGATGCTAATAACAAAACAGCAATGGGGCATATTATGCGATGTTTGGCTATTGCAAAACAGTTATATGCATTGGGGAAAAAAATAATTTTTTTGGTTTCAGATGAAGATGCTGTAGGCATTATTCGAGACAATAGATTTGAGTATCAGATTTTACCATATGCATATAATGAGAAGAATAAGGAAGTAGATGTACTTATCAGTCTTCTGAAACAAAAAAAAGTAAATACTCTTTTAATTGATTCTTATGAGGTTACAGAAGAGTATATGATAAGATTAAAAGAAAAAATCAATATAATATATCTTGATGATTTGAATATGTTTAAATATGCGGCGAATTTGATTATTAATTATACATTTGGAACCAAACTATCTTTGTATCAAAAATGGAATTATGATGCAGATACTAAATTTTTACTTGGAAGTAATTATATTCCACTTGGACCTGGATTTGTGAATATAGATCGTAATTATGCTCAAAAAATTAAAAGAGTATTTATAACGACGGGTGGAACGGATAAAAATGATATGTTGTTGGGAATATTACATAAACTTGTAAAATCCGAATGGTCACAAATTGAAAAAGTGGTAATTGCTGGAAAGTTTTATGGTCGTATACAAGATTTGGAAAAAGTTGCAATGCAAAATCCTTCCGTAAAAGTATATTATAATATATCAAATATGGCAGAAATTATGAGACAATGCGATGTCGCAATATCGGCAGGTGGAACAACGATTGCGGAGTTATGTGCGTGCGGAATTCCGACAATTGGTTTTTCAGTTGCAGATAATCAGGTATATGGGCTTGAAGCATATTCCAAAGCGGGAATTATAAAATATGCTGGGGATGTAAGAGATGGAAAAGAAATAGTTATAGAAAATATAGAAGATAATTTATACATGCTTACAAAAGATGAAAAGTTGAGAGAGTATCAGGGAATATTGGCGCATAGCATTATAGATGGCAAGGGGGCACTGAGAATTGCAAAGGCAATAGTTTCAATATGATGTTATGTTAGAAAAAATAAAAATAGGAGATGACCATTTTGATACCATACGGAAGACAGACAATAGAAGATGATGATATTCAGGCTGTAGTAGATGTCCTGAAATCAGATTACCTTACTACTGGACCTAAAGTAGCAGAGTTTGAACAAATAGTGGCGGATTATGTAGGAGCAAAATATGCGGTAGCTATTTCAAATGGTACATCAGCCCTGCATGCAGCGTGTTTTGCAGCGGGAATAGGACCGGGAGATGAAGTTATTACAACACCGCTTACATTTGCAGCATCCGCAAATTGTGTATTATATTGTGGAGGGACACCTGTATTTGCAGATGTAGATGCAAGGACATATAATATAGATCCAGAGGATATTAAACGGAAAATTACAGATAAGACCAGGGCGATTATTGCGGTTCATCTTGCAGGTCAGCCTTGTGATATGGATGAAATACATAGTATTGCCCGTGAACATAATCTTGTCGTGATTGAAGATGGAGCACATGCACTTGGTTCTGTTTATAAAGGAAAGAAAATTGGAAGTCTTTCCGACATGACTACATTTAGTTTCCATCCTGTAAAACCAATTACAACTGGGGAGGGTGGAATGATTGTGACGGACAATGAATCTTTATATAAAAAACTGCTTCTGTTTCGCAGCCATGGTATTACCAGGGATGATTCCCTGATGAATAGAAATGATGGACCATGGTTTTATCAGCAGCTGGATTTAGGGTATAACTATAGAATCACAGATATTCAGTGTGCTTTAGGCTGCAGCCAGATGAAGAAGCTGGATAGATTCTTAAAACGCCGTAAAGAGATTGTGGCACGATATAATGAGGCGTTTGCCGGGTGCAATAATATTGTTACACCTTATCAGCTTCCAGAGACAGAAAGCGGATGGCATCTGTATATTGTACAGATAAAAAAACATGACAGAAAGAAAGTTTTTGAAACTTTGCGAGAATGCGGTATAGGAGTAAATGTTCATTATATTCCGGTATATATGCATCCTTATTATCAGGAACATGGCTATGAGAATGTGCACTGCAGAAATGCGGAAGAAGTCTATAGCCATATAATCAGCCTGCCTCTTTACCCGGGGTTGAGCATAGAACAACAGGAATATGTGATTCGTACATTAAAGGATATTTGTGAATGATGGCAGAAACTGAAAACGTGTAATAATCATATAAGTGAAAATAAAAATATGTCCTTGCACATGAAAAAACATGATGTGAGGACTTTTTTTGTTTTTACACTAAGTTTTCTAAAGAAACGTCCGATAAATAGATTAGACAACAGAAATGCGAATCATTTCAAGGAAGAAAGGAGATGCCGTTATGCGTATAGAAGCTTATAACCAGATCGCATCCATATATAAAACAAGTAAGACTGGTAAAGTACAGCAGCCATATGGTGTAAGCACAGGCAGGGATGAAGTGCAGATTTCCCAGTTGGGAAGAGATTACCAGATCGCAAAACAGGCAGTCGCAGAAGCTTCGGATATCAGGGAAGATAAAGTAGCAGAACTGAAAACAAGTGTCCAGTCAGGAAAATATGATGTGGATTCCGGAGATTTTGCAAGTATGTTACTGGCAAAATATAACGAAATGAAGAAGTAAGAAGTGAGGATAAGCCGTGGCTAGTTTGATGGAGGATTTGGCAGATGTACTTCTGCAGGAAGATAAACAATATCAGGAGTTGATTGTTCTTTCAAAAGAGAAGACAGATGTACTGGTTGCCGGAAATGTAAAGAGGTTGGAAGAAATTACTGCAATGGAGCAGGAAATGACAGATGTGCTTCATGGATATGAAGTGCGCCGCAGAACTATCTTACAGGATATGGCAGATGTACTGGGTAAATCAAAGGATGATTTTACCATTGAGACGATGATACAGATACTGGAATCACAGCCAAAAGAACAAAGCCGCCTTATTTCACTTCGGGATAAACTTCACAGGACGTTAAAGGAAATGGCACAGCTAAACACACAGAATCAGGCACTGATAAAACAGTCCTTAGAGATGGTGGAGTTTGACCTGACCTTGTTTAAGAGCCTGCGGCAGGCACCGGAAACGGCAAATTATAACAAATCTGCATACAATACCGGAGATTTGTTAGGAAGCAGCGCTTTTGACACGAAACAGTAGGCAGGAGGAAAAGTACCATGGCAAATGGAATGGGAAGTTTATATATTGGTTCTTCTGGACTTCGGACAAGCCAGAATGCCTTGAATACGACAGCAAATAACCTTGCGAATGTTGACACAACCGGATATGTGCGCCAGCAGGTCATTCAGGCGGACCGCCATTACAATACATTTGATAAAAATGCAGCAATCAGTAATCAGCAGTCCGGACTTGGTGTAAGTATTGCAGATGTCATTCATTCAAGAGATATATTTTTAGATAAATCATATCGGACAGAGACTGGAAGACAGTCTTTTTATTCCGCATGCTACTCTGCAACCAATGAAATTTATACATATTTTCAGGAGCTGGAGGGAGAAGCATTCCAGGATAGTATCTCGTCTTTATATACTGCATTTGAAGAGTTCTCTAAAGATCCATCTGATTCGGTAAACCAGAACCTTGTAATGCAGAAATCGAGTCTGTTTATCAGCCGGGCGAAAGCCGTTTACACAAGTTTACAGAACTATCAGAATAATTTAAATACAAAAATTTCCAAAGATATTGACCGGATTAATGAACTGGGAAAGAAAATCTATGATTTAAACGAAAACATTGTAAAAATCGAGGCTGGTGGAGTCGAGACTGCAATGGAATTAAGAGACCAGCGGGATAACGCACTGGACGAACTGGCAGGTCTGGTTCATATCGACTATGATGAGAAATACGATGGAACTGTATTTGTTTCAATAGAAGGTGTTGATTTCGTAAATCGTGCCCAGGTATATGAGATGGGAAAAAGCGTAGATGACGAGACCGGTTATATTACACCATACTGGCCGCAGATGTCAGATACGAATCGTGGACAGACAGCCAATGTATTTAACTTTAATGTAGATATTTCATCTGCTTATAACACTGACATCGGAGAATTGAAGGCACTGGTAATGCAGCGTGGAAATTATGTGGCAGATTACCGTGATATAGAAGGAAAATCCCGTCAGGAATATAATGATGATGCAGGAATGTCTGTAATGCTTTCTACAGAAGCAGAATTAGACCAGCTGGTACATAAACTGGTTACAGCAATCAATGATATCTTCTGTCCGAATGTAAAATATGCCGGCACAGATTTAACCGGAACAACAGCAGATGGAAATGCGTTTACCATTACACAGGGGATGAAAGTTTTAGATACAGATAACTGCGCAGTAGGAAGTGATGGAAAGCTTCCGCCACAGGAGCTGTTTTCCAGGGTAGGAACGGATCGCTATACAGAGGTGAATGTAACGGATGCGGCTGGAAATACCAGGACATACTATGTATACAATGAGGAAAGTGCAACAGATATTTCTAAAATGTATACCTTGTCCAGCCTTAAGGTAAATGATGAAATTATCAGCCAGCCATCTTACATCCCGCATCTGACACAGGATAGTAATAATAAACAGGTAGCGCAGCAGCTTGGTACCGCATTTACAGAGATGTGGAAGAAGAGTGAGATTTCTTTGAATCCGAATGCTACCAGTAAATGTACCTTTATGGAATATTATGCACAGATGATTGGTGAAACAGGAACAGCAGGTTCTGTTTACAATACCATGTCAGAGACACTGAATAACACGGTAAATACCGTTGATAATAAGCGTCAGCAGGTAATCGGAGTTTCTTCTGACGAGGAACTGACCAGTATGATTCAGTTCCAGAATGCTTACAATGCAGCCAGCCGTTTTATGAATGTGGTAAGTGACATGATAGAGACATTAATTAACGGATTGTAATATAGAAGAGGTGGGAATATGCCGTCACAATTTTTTGGATTAAATATAGCAGCATCTGCATTAAATGCATTTCAGGCATCTGTAAATACTGCTGCCAATAACGTATCCAATGTACAGACCAAGGGTTACAGTAAACAGGTAACGAATAAAGAAGCCGGTGAGGGAATGCGTGTCAATGCAAAATACGGAACCACCGGAACCGGAGTAAATGCGGTTTCTGTCACACAACTCCGGGACAGCTATTATGACACGAAATACTGGAATAATAATGGAAACCTTGGATTGTATCAGAAACGTCTTTACTATATGGAACAGATTCAGACATATTTTACAGATGATGATACGGAAAAGGGTTTTTCCACATTATTAAAAACCATGTTTAATAATCTGGATACCACACAGCATACGAACTTTGATGAGAATGTAAGAAAGCAGTTTATCGGAAGCGCCCAGAGTCTTGCTACCTATTTTAACGGAGTTGCTACGAACCTTCAGGAATTACAGGGAACCTTAAACAATGAGATTAAGTCTACTGTAGATAATGTAAACTCCATTGCAGAGAAAATTGCATTGATTAATAAGCAGATTAATCAGGTGGAAATCAATGGTGGACATGCCAATGAGCTGAGAGATAAGAGAGCACTTTTGGTGGATGAACTTTCCGCAATTGTTCCGGTTGAAATATCAGAAGTGCCGATTACCAACAGTAACTATCCGGATATGGATCTTGGAATTAATAAATACACCGTGAAAATTAATGGACAGACCATGGTGGACGGATACGATTATCGTACCCTCTCTTATGAAGCGAGAGAGCAGAAGATTAACCAGACTGATATCGATGGATTATACGACCTGACCTGGTCAGATACCGGAGTAAAATTCAATGCAGCCAGTGCATCTATGGGTGGAAGCTTAAGAGCTTTGTTTGAAATGCGGGATGGAAATAATGCAGAGAACTTTACCGGTAAAATAGGAACAGAAGCCGGAAGTATCCAGAATACTGTGGTAGATGGAAGAACCGTAACACAGATTACCGTAAAGAATCCATCTATGACGGATGTAGAGAAATTATCCATTGCAGAACAGGGAATCATAACAGTATTAAACAATGATTATCTTTATTCCGATTTTACCATGAATGCAGATGGAAGTTATACTTTTACATTAAAACAGGAGTTAAATGCATCCCAGAGAAGCAAGTTCTTAGGAGAAAGTGTCAGCATTGGAAAGAGTGTGGATGCCATGGGAATCCCGTACTATATGTCCCAGATGAACCAGTTCTTAAGGAGCTTTACCAAAGCATTTAATGATATTGAACGCGGAGACGCAGCTGATCCGGCAGTAGATTTAAATGGAAAAGAAATGGGAAGCTTCTTTGTAGGAAAGAGAGCTTTAGGCGGAGAATATGATTTTACAGATACGCAGATATCCTCCGGTTCCAATACCTATTATCAGCTGACAGCATTAAACTTTGCTGTAAATTCAGAGTCCATAACAGACCCGGGAAGATTTGCAGCAGTAACCAGGTCAGAGTACACCGATGGTGTGGATAAATATACATTGCTGGATAGATTGAAGAAATTAGAGAGTGATACCAAGCTTTACCGTGGAACGGGGGCGGATGATTTCTTACAGTGTCTGCTTTCGGATATTTCTGTAGATACAGAAGAAGCGGAGCTTTTCAGCAAGAATTATTCCAATATAGAGTCGACTATCGATATGCAGAACCAGAGATTATCCATTTCGGGTGTAGATGAAGATGATGAAGCGCTTGATCTGGTAAAATTCCAGAATGCATACAATCTGGCATCCAAGATGGTTTCTGTTATGGCAGAGATGTATGACAGATTAATCTTAGAGACCGGAGTATAAGGAGGTTTGTTAGAATGAGAGTAACCAATAACATGATCATGAGCAATACCAAAATAAATATCAATGGAAACAAGACCAATGTGAATACATTGAATAATCAGATGACTTCACAGAAGAAAATCAGCAGGCCATCCGATGACCCGGTTATTGCTATCCGTGCACTTCGGCTGCGCAGCAGTTTAAGCCAGATTAATCAGTATTATGAAAAAAATATTCCGGATGCAGAGGCGTGGTTAGATGTTACCGAAACCTCTCTTACTAACATGACAAAGCTGCTGACTACCATTCACACCCAGTGTGATGCAGGAGCCAATGGAACACCGACGGAAGAAGACCGTAAGACTATTTTAAAACAGTTACAGTCCTTAAGCGACCAGATTTATTCTGAAGGTGATGCAGATTATGCAGGAAGAACAGTATTTACCGGTTATAAGACGAATTCAACCTTGACATTCCAGGCAGACAGCAAAGAGGCTTATAATATCAGCGAGTATTTATCCGCAGATAAAATCGAAGAATATAATTATTCCTATGGAAATGTTAAGACCCCGACAGCTGCAGACGTAGCTGCAAAGACAGCACCGGGTACACCGGAGAATACTACACTGCACAGATTACGCCTTTCCTATGACAATATTACCGATATTACTGGTGGAAAAATCAGTTACAGTTATAAAGACACAGCAACCGGACAGATGACCACGAAAGAGCTGAATGTTACCACTGTTACCACCAGTGATTTAGAAGCGTCTTCTTATGCAATAGCAGATAATGACATCGTATTTAATAAAGACACCGGTGAATTCCTGATGGGAAAAACGCTGGCATCAAATCTGAAATCATTAGGAGCAACGGTTTCTGTAAATTATGATAAGACCGGATTTTCCAAAGGAGAATTACGACCGGAGAATTATTTTGACTGTACCAATAATACAGATGCAGCTAATCCAATCCAATATACTAATTTTGAAAACGGAAAGAGAGTCCGGCAGGATATTGAATATACCATTGCATCGAATCAGACACTGGTGGTAAATACACAGGCAAGCACAGTGTTCAATTCTGATATCGCAAGAGATTTAGATAATCTTACTTCCATTGTGCAGTCAGCGATTGACGCACATAGTGTAGTGGATAACATTAAGGAAATGAAAGGCTTAAGCCAGTATTCCTCAAAGGACGACCAGGAATATTTAGAAAGCTGTCTGGCTGCTGCCCAGAAACAGGCAGATTATGCAGACCATCAGCTGCAGACAGTATTTAACAGGGGACTGACAAAATTTGAAGGCTATATGTCAGATGTAAATCTTGCAATCACGGATGTGGGAAGCAAGGGACAGCAGCTTGATATTACAAAGAACCGCATGTCTAATCAGCAGCAGACAGTAGAGGCGTTAAAATCAGACAATGAGGATAAGGATTTATCAGAGATTATCATTGACTATACTTCTTCCTATACTGCATATCAGGCATCTTTACAGGCGGCCGCTAAATTAGAAAGACAGACTTTACTGGATTATCTGTAAGAAAGGAGAAACTGGCATGAAAGCAGCAACAAGATTGTTTGGGGAAATAGAAATTGACGAAAGCAAAATCATAACATTTGAGGACGGAATCATTGGATTTCCGGATATGAAGAAGTTTACCTTAATCTTCGATGAAGAAAAAGAAGGCAGACCATCCATTTCCTGGTTACAGTCCATGGACGAGCCAGAGATAGCATTTCCGGTAATGGATCCGCTGTTCGTTTGTGAAACATATAATCCAAGTGTGGAAGATGAATTGTTAAAGAACCTTGGAACCATAAAAGAGGATAACCTTTATGTACTGGTAACAGTTACCGTGCCGCAGAATATCAAAGAACTTGCAGTGAACTTAAAAGCACCGATTGTAATTAATACAGACACAAGAAAAGCGAGTCAGATAATCGTAGAGGATGACCTGCCGGTAAGATACAGAATTTATGAAATTTTAGAAGAAGCAAAGAAGAAGGCAGGTGAATAAGATGCTGGCATTAACAAGAAAAAAGGGAGAATCCCTTGTTGTCAATAACAATATTGAGATAACAGTACTGGAAATCAGAGGAGACCAGATTAAAATCGGCATCTCAGCACCGAAGAATGTGCCGGTATACCGGAAAGAAGTATATTTACAGATTCAGAAGGAAAATGAAGCTTCTCTTAAAGCCGATGGGTTAGAAGCTTTGAAAAATTTACTGTAACCGCTAAATAAATTTACGGGTTCTACCGATATAAGAGTTAGAACAATGGTAAACGGAAATGACAAGAAGCACATGGAGGTGTAAGCAATGTCAATTGAATCAATCAGAAACAGTGGATCGGTGTATCAGGGAAGTTCTCCGGTTCAGGGAACAATAAGAGAAAGTTCCGCAGTAACAACAGAAGGATTACAGACAAGTGCAGATGAAATGCAGCAGGAAAATGCCAGTGTATTAGAAAATGCAGCAGCACAGGGTCAGAATCCAGCAGAAGAAGAAAAAGCAACTGCCTCTTCCTCGGAACAGGTTAAGAAGGCGGTGGAGAGCATCAATCGCAGCCAGGCTCATACAGAAGCAATCTTTGGCATTCATGAAGGAACCAATCGTGTTACCATTAAGATTGTGGATAAAGAGAGCAAGAAAGTGATTAAAGAATATCCGCCGGAGAAGACACTTGACATGATACAGAAGCTCTGGGAGATGGCAGGGCTGATGGTAGACGAGAAGAGATAGGAGGTACTTAAGATGGCAATTCGAGTATCAGGATTAGCGTCAGGAATGGATACCGAGTCGATTGTTACACAGCTCGTATCTGCATATAATGTAAAGAAAAATACATATGTAAAAGCACAGACCAAGCTTTCCTGGAAGCAGGATGCATGGAAGACATTAAATAAAAAGGTAAAGAGTCTTTACAGTAACATGACAAGCTTAAAGTACAGTTCTGCGTATAAGACCAAGATGGCGTCGGTGTCGGATACTACTAAGGCAAGTGTCAGTGCAGAGGGTACTGCTATAAACGGAAGCTACAGCTTAAAGATTAATCAGGTGGCAAAGTCCGGTTATCTTACCGGCGGCCAGTTAGCGGCTTCTACAACCGGAGCAACCAAGCTTAGCGAGTTATTGGGTGATGACAGCTTTGCCGGTGGAAAGATTGAAGTGACATCTGCCGGAAAGACCAGCACTATTGAAGTGACAGCAGATACAACTGTCAGTGATTTTGTTTCCAAATTAAATGGTACAGGCGTAAAAGCCTCTTATGATTCTACCAACCAGAGAATTTATGTAGCAGCATCCGGAACGGGAGCAGCCAATGATTTCAGTCTGTCAGGAGTAGATGCCAATGGAAGTACAGCATTAAAGGCACTGGGCTTGAGGGTAGCTTCCAAGAGCAATACAGAGAATTATAAGTCATGGGCAGCGTATGATGGACAGGATATAGCACAGATTCTTGCGGATCTGCAGAATTCCAAGGATGCAATCTCAGCAGCCAATAACAGCATTACACAGTCACGCTCTAAGATTTCCGGTTATACAACAAAGGTAAATTATGCATCTTCCTATGAGACCATGATGAATGCATATAAGGGACTTGATAATGCAGGAGAAATCCGTGATTTGGATGAACTGGCAGCTATGTCCAAAGCTGATTTATCCAAAACATATGAATTGGATGATGATGGAAACTTTAAAAGAGATTCAGAAGGAAAGCTGATTGTAGCAGACGATACAGTCGCAGATGATAAAAAAGCAACCGGTACAGACCGCCTGAATGCCCTTGCAGCCAAAGCAGGTCTTGTTGAGAAGAAGGATGAAAATGCCGGAGAAGATGTAAAACAGGTTACCATTGCAGAATTTGCGGCAGCAAAGGCAGCAGTAGACAAGTATGATGCCCAGGCAGCTGATGACACCCTGACAGCTGATGAAAAAGCGGATATGAATGATTTCATTACCAGTGTACAGCATGCTTATAAGGGGGCAGCAGATTCAGAATATGCATCCATAGAAGAACTTACCAATGCATACAATGATAAGATTACGAAAGAGCAGGACAGTATTACTGCCCAGAATAAGAGTATCAGTGATAATAAAGCAGTCCTTGAGAAATATGCCCTGTTAGATAATGGGGAAGATCAGGCGGCATTAGAGGCACGTATTTCCTATGCGGTAAAACAGCTTGCCAATGCAGCTGACAAGACACAGTACAATACGGATGCAACCCGCATAGATGGTCAGGATGCAGAGATTTATGTAAATAATGCAAAATATACGTCATCCTCTAACTCCTTCAGCATTAACGGACTGAAGATTGAGGCACTGGCTTCCACCGAAGGTAGCGAGATTAACGTAACGGTAAAGAATGACGTAGACGGTGTATACAAGAAAATAAAAGATTTCTTAAAAGAATATAATTCCCTGATTAATGAGATGACTTCTCTTTACAACGCAGATTCTGCCAAAGGATATGAGCCGTTGACAACGGAAGAAAAAGATGCCATGACAGATTCTGAAGTCGAGGAATGGGAGAAGAAGGTAAAGAGTGCATTGCTTCGCCGGGATGACAGTCTGGGTAATCTTTTAAATTCCATGACCAGTGCCATGTATAAGGGATATACTGTGAATGGCAAGAGTTACAGCCTTTCCAGCTTTGGTATTTCAACCCTGGGATATCTCAATGCAGATGAGAATGAGGAAAATGCTTATCATATTGATGGTGATGCAGATGATTCAGCGGTTTCTTCTAAGACCAATAAGTTAAAACAGATGTTACAGGAAGACCCGGATACAGTTACGGCATTCATGCAGCAGCTTGTTACCGGTGTATACAATGAGATTGATACCAAGATGCGCTCTAATTCTCTGAGCAGCGCAATGACTGTTTATAATGATAAGCAGATGGCAAAAGAGTATAGCAATTACACTACCACCATTAAGAAGTGGGAAGATAAGATTACTTCGATGGAAGATTCTTATTATAAGAAATTTGCGGCGATGGAAACTGCACTGGCAAAATTACAGCAGTCTACATCCTCACTGTCAGGTCTCTTAGGTTCATAAGTGCCGATAAATGTCAGTCACAGGTATAGACCGGTGATAATGTGAAAATACATGGAGGTAACACGATGACAATGAACAATGGATATGCAGCATATCAGAACAGTAAGATTATGACTGCTTCTCCGGCAGAATTGACACTGATGCTTTATGAAGGTGCCATCAAATTCTGTAATATTGCAATCATGGGAATTGAGGAGAATAATATCCAGAAAGCCCATACAAATATTGTAAAAGTAGAAAATATCATAGAAGAGTTTCAGGCAACCTTAAATCATAAGTATCCGGTTGCAAAGGACTTTGAAAATGTGTATAAGTACTTACAGGAACGTCTGGTTGAGGCAAACATGAAAAAAGATAAAGAAATTTTAGAGGAAGTACTGGTACACCTTCGCACCATGCGTGATACTTGGAAAGAGGTAATGAAGCTTGCACACAGCAAATAACAGCTATATTGAAATCTTAAAACAGAGCCTTACGAAAAAAATAGAACTGCTGGATACAATTATGGCATTAAATGTATTGCAGAAGGACATGCTGGAAAATCCGGATTTAGATCCGGATGAACTGGAAGAAAATCTGAACCGTAAGGCAGATCTGGTAGAGCAGTTATCAAAGTTAGATGACGGATTCAGTCAGATTTATGACCGGGTTCGAGCTGATTTGACAGAGAACCGAGGGGCATATTCGGAAGACATTGCTCAGATGAAGCGGGATATTACCGCAATCATGGACAAGAGCACTGCAATCCAGAGCCAGGAAAAACGCAATCAGGTATTGATGCAGCAGAAATTTACTTCCGTGAAGAAGCAGATTAAGGAAGTAAAGAAATCCAGACAGGCGGTGAATTCCTATTACAGAAATATGATGAAAATGGGAACACCGGATTCTACGTTTCTGGATAATAAGAAGTAGACTGGAAAAATTTAAAAAATTTTTCCATTTACTATAAAGTATTGAGACAACCGTCCGATATATATAACAAGTAAACAAGATATTGTTACTTAGCAGATGGATTTGAGGAGCGTACGGCCGATAAGATATCTGCAACAACAAACAAGTAGTCGCAAGGAAGCGACGTTAAATTCAAGGAGGAATTAATTATGGTAGTACAGCACAATTTACAGGCAGCAAACACAAACAGACAGTTAGGTATCACAACAAGTGCACAGGCAAAATCAACTGAGAAATTATCTTCCGGTTACAAAATCAACCGTGCAGCAGATGACGCAGCAGGACTTTCCATTTCTGAGAAAATGAGAAGCCAGATTCGTGGTCTTAACAAAGCTTCTTCAAACGCACAGGATGGTGTATCTTTAGTACAGACCGCTGAGGGTGCATTAAATGAAACACATTCTATCTTACAGCGTATGAACGAACTTGCTACACAGGCAGCTAACGGAACTAACACTTCTGTAGATAGAAGCGCTATCCGTGCTGAGTTGGATCAGTTAACATCTGAAATCAACCGTATCCAGTCTACTACACAGTTCAACACAATGAACCTGTTAGATGGTACATTCTCTGGAGCAACAAAGCAGATGAAATTACAGGTAGGTGCCCTTTCCGGACAGTCTATCAACTTCTCAATTGCTAATATGTGTGCAACAAAGATTGGTCTTAAGACAGCTTTAAGTGTAAGTACATTTACAAAAGCTGGTTCTTACATGAAAGCAGTTCAGGATGCAATTGAAGTTGTTTCTAAACAGCGTTCCGCAATGGGTGCTATCCAGAACCGTCTGGAGCATACAATTGCCAACCTGGATACCACATCTGAGAATACTCAGTCAGCAGAATCCCGTATCCGTGATACAGATATGGCTTCTGAAATGGTTACATACAGCAAGAATAACATCCTTGCTCAGGCAGGTCAGTCTATGTTAGCACAGGCTAATCAGTCTACTCAGGGTGTATTATCCTTACTTCAGTAATCCTAAGTACTCAACCATAAAAATAAGGCTGACCCGAAAGGGTCGGCTTTATTTTTTACTTTACAGGAAATTGCTTTCCTGTAAAGTAAAAAAACGCTCCGCGAGGATGCGCACTGCGGCGTATAAGGTAGATGTCGCAGGTGCGAGAATGTGCCAAGGCACACTCTTTGTTACACGGGTAGTGATAATTATTTTCTTAGTGACGAAAAGATTAGTATCATGTAGAATAGAAGAAAAGAGATAAGACGAGGTACTATAAAGTGGAAGCAGGAAAGTATAGTCAATTACAAGAGGAAATGAAAGCAGTAATCCGGAAGCTGTATCAGAACCAGCAGGAGGAAACTTATCCATGGATTGGTGCACATATTCAGGAGATAAAGGATAGCCTGTTAGAACAAATTACATATTATACAGAAAAAGGTGAAACCGACGTAGCAATACAGGAACAGGCAGTTACTATATTGGAACATTTGATTCATGCATATCAGAATCATCAAATCATGGAACTGGCAGATTGCCTGAACTATGAATATGGCAGATATATGGGATGGGAGATATAATATGACGATATACGAAAAGAATATGCAGGCAATCCGGGAACACCATATAAGACTTCATGAATATCTGGAAACGGCACAGCCGGAGCAATCAGTAGAGATACGTTATGAAGCTGCGGAAGATGAAACACTTTATCCAGTTGTGACAAAAGGTGGACTGGAATACCGGTTAAACAGTAAATATAATCCAAAGGAAGCATCCATGCAGTATATCAGCCAGTTTGAAAAAGAAGGCTCCTACAGTGTGTTCTTTCTTTTGGGATTTGGAGACGGAAGAAGTATTGAAGCATTGGCACAGACGCTGGATGAAACCATGACGCTTATTGTATATGAGCCATCCGTTGCTATTTTCCAAAAAACATTAGAGACCTTTGATTATACCGACCTTTTAAAGAAGAAAAATGTGTATTTGATTGTAGAGTCAGAGAACATGCTGCAGGAATATTTGGAATCAGGTATCAGCTTTAACAATATCCGAATGCTGCGCCTTGGCATTCTTCCAAATTATGATTCTATTTATCCCAAGGAATGTAAACATATGTTAGAAACGATGATATATTTCATGAATAAGACGAAGATATATCGGAATACCATCTATAATTTCAGGGAAGAGTTTGCGGCACATGCCTTAAGTAATATGTATGATTATCTCTGGCAGACAGATACCCATTATCTGAAAGAACGCCTTGCGGAGGAGGATTTAAGTGATGTTCCGGCAATCATTGTAGCAGCAGGTCCGTCTTTAAATAAAAATGTACAGGAGTTGAAGCGGGCGAAAGGAAAAGCATTGATTCTTGTGGTGGATGCAGCACTTCGTGCAGTGGTAAATGCCGGGATTACACCGGATTTGGGGATAACAATTGATGCAAGAGTACCAGAACGCTTTTTTGAGGGGATAAATATCAGTGCATTTCCATTTGTTTTTGAAGCAATATCGAAAGAAGATATTGTCAGACAACATACTGGAAAACATTTTTATGATGATTTTCCTTGCAATATAATTGCTAAGATAGTAATGGAAAAGAAAAAATATTGTCTGGAAGAAATTCCGACAGGTGGTTCAATCTCTACTAGTGCTTTTTCACTGGTGAAAGCACTGGGGTTTAAAAAAATTGTTTTTATTGGTCAGGATCTGGCTTTTACCGGAGGTCAGACCTATAATAGTGGGTTGAAAATGGAACAGAAAGAGGATGAACAGTATCAGAAGAAACGTGTCATCGTACAGGTAAAGGGCAATGACGGAACTATGCTGGACACTGATTATCAGATGGATATGTACCGGAAATGGATTGAGAATGAAATCTTAAAATTGCCGGAGGATATCACGGTAATCAATGCAACAGAGGGTGGTGCGAAAATAGAAGGCGCAAAGGTAATGACACTAAAAGAGGTCATTGAT
>OLYB01001418.1_pt1 | contig 18888 bp, 10 predicted proteins | sample 1674481 | NCBI WGS metagenome assembly OLYB01 (sample SAMEA103958167, study PRJEB25191) | human gut metagenome
CCGCCGGTGTGGAGTGAACTGGGGCAGCTCGTGGCCGGGTCGCTGAAATTCGACACCGTATCGGTCGTCTATGCCGACGGCGTGTTCATCCTGCTGTCGCTCCTGCCCCTGCACCTGCGCGAACGGCGCTGGTACCGGGGCATGCTGTTCTGGTATTACGTGATCGTCAACGCCGTGCTGATCGCAGCCGCGAATCTCGCCGACACGGTCTATTTCCGCTACACGCAGAAGCGTTTCACGGCCGACGAAATTTTCTTCGCCGACAACGACAACTCGTTGCAGCTGGCCGGAAAGTTCATGGCCGAAAACTGGTATCTCGTGCTGCTGTGGGCGGGACTCGTGGCGTTGCTGGCGTGGGGTTACCGCCGCCGGACGCGCGAGGAGAGCCTTTTGAGACGCGGCTGGGCCTACTATGCCGGCGGCACGGTCGTCTTCGCCCTCGCGGCGGGGCTGAGCGTCGCCGGGATGCGCGGCGGCATGACCCGCATGACCCGTCCGATCACGCTGTCGAATGCCATGCTCTACACGGCGGACAGCGGCAAAGCCAATCTGATTTTAAGCAACCCGTTCTGCATCCTGCGCACTATCGGCAACGCGGGAAGCGTCAAATACAGGAAATATTTCACCCCGGAGGAATTGCCGCAGCGCTTCACGCCCGTGCACCGGCCCGCCGACAGCACGGCGGTCGATCTCACGGGCCGCAACGTGATGATTTTCATCATGGAGAGCATGTCGGCCGAGCACTCCGCGTTCCTCCATCCGGAACTCTACGCCGACCTCCCGGAAAAAGGTTTCACGCCGTTCCTCGATTCGCTGATGCGCAATGGACTGACATTCAAACGGATGTACGCTAACGGCTCGCGTTCGATCCAGGCCATGCCTTCGGTACTGGGAAGCATCCCCTCGTTCCGCACGCCGTTCGTACTGATGCCCCAATCGTTGGGCGAGAGCCGCCAGCTGCCCGCCATGCTGGCGGACAAAGGCTATGCGACGGCCTTCTTCTGCGGCTCGGAACGCGGCTCGATGGGCTTCGGGGCCTATGCCCGTTCGGCAGGCGTCGAGCGGCTCGTAAGCCGCGAGGACTACGAGGCGAAGCACGGAACAAGGGATTTCGACGGCTACTGGGGCATCTGGGACGAAGAGTTCCTGCAATTCACGGGCGAGGAGCTGACGGCGATGCCCGAACCTTTCTTCGCCGCGCTGTTCACCCTCTCGTCGCACCACCCGTTCGTCGTACCCGAAAAGTACGCCGCGACGCTGCCCGAGGGCTACACCCGGATTCACAAGGGCGTCGCCTACGACGACCGGGCGTTCCGCCTCTTCTTCCAGCGTTTCGGCGGCGAGGAGTGGTTCCGCCGCACGATCTTCGTCTTCGTGGCCGACCACGTGTCGTCGGAGAAATTCGCGGAGGAGACGCGCTCCTACCCGGGCAACATGCACATCATCGGCTTCATCTACACCCCCGACGGCGCCCTGCGGGGCGAGGTCGGCGAGATCACGCAGCAACTGGACATCATGCCCACCCTGCTGGGACTCACGGGCAACCGGGAGCCTTATTTCGCATTCGGGCGCGACGTGCTGAACGAACCGCAGCGGCCCCGCTGGTCGGTCAGCTACGACGGACGGTTCCGCGCGCTGACCGGAGAAGGCGCAATCGTGCTCGACGATTCGGACATGAATGTGCAGGAATGCCCGGCCACCCCGGCCGCCGACAGTCTGGCACAGAATTTCCGGGCGCTGGTCCAGCAGTATTACACCCATATCGAGAAAAAGAATTACACGGCAAATGATTGATTTCAAACCCGTGCGCCTCGGGGACCGGGCGGTCATCGAGCGTTATACCATGCCCTCGGGCATCTGCAACTGCGACCTCGCCTTCGCCAACATGTACTGCTGGCAGGCGGTGTTCCACAGCGCGTGGGCCGAGATCGGCGGATTCCTGGTGATCCGCTTCCAGATCGACGGCGGCGAGCGCATCGGTTACATGCAGCCCGTCGGCGAGGGCGACTTCGGCCCGATCCTCCCCCTCCTGCGCGAAGACGCCCACGCCCACGGACAGCGGCTGCGGATCATCGGCCTGACGGACGAAGGCCGCGACACGATCCGCCGGATCGTTCCCTGCCATTTCGCGTTCGAGTCGGACCGCGCGCTGGAAGATTACGTCTACAACGCCGACGATCTTCGCAACCTTGCCGGACGCCGCTATCAGCCCAAGCGCAACCACATCAACCGCTTCACGGCCGAATATCCCGACTACCGCTACGAAGAGCTGACGCCCGACCGCTTCGGGGAGTGCATGGCCCTCGAGCGCGAATGGCGCAAGGCCCACGAAGGCCACACCTCGGAGCTGTGCGCCGAGCAGCGGGCCATGCAGCGGGCCTTCGAGCATTTCGAAGAACTGGGGCTGATCGGCGGTTGCATCTACGTCGGCGACCGCCTCGCGGCCTTCACCTACGGCTCGGCGGTCAACGACCACACCTTCGACACCCATGTAGAGAAGGCCGACACGGAGTTCGACGGCGCTTTCACGATCATCAACAAACTCTTCGCACAGCACCTCCCCGAACGTTTCACGCTGATCAACCGTGAGGAGGACCTCGGGCTGGACGGACTGCGGCAGGCCAAACTCTCCTACCACCCGGCGTTCCTCCAGCACAAATTCGCGGCGATCTGCATGCACCCCGACGAAGTGGCCTGCAAAGAGCTTTGGATGAAGGCCTTCGGCGACGACGAACAATTCGCCGACTCGTTCATCATGCGCTATTACTCCCGCCGCCGGATGCTGACGGCCGAGGCCGAAGGCCGCATGGCGGCGATGCTCCACCTCCTGCCGTTCCGGACGGAGCTGGGCCGCACAACCTATATTTATGGCGTAGCGACGGACCCGGCGTTCCGGGGACGCGGACTGGCTTCGCAGCTGATGCGCGAAGCGATGCGGCTCATCGCGGAGCGCGGCGACGATGCGGCGCTCCTCATCCCGACGCCCGGCAAGGAGTGGCTCCGGGAATTTTACGGACGCTTCGGGTTCGCTGGCGACGTTCCGGCGAGGTTCGTTTCCGCAGACCGCTTCGACTTCGGCACGGGCGACGCGGCCGCCGACCGGGCGATGGTCTGGCGGCGCGACTCCTCGGTTCCGCTCCCCGAACAGCTCACCGCCTCTTGGCATTCATAGCCTCCGGAACTCACCTCCGCGAGCGTCTTTTCGGCCTGCGCCGAAATCCGTCCGCCACACTGCCGCTCCCGGCGCAGGCGACAGCCCGCCCCGAGCGGCCGGGACCGGTTCCGACAACACCTCCGGTTCCGCCCGCCACTCTTCTCCGCCACGCCGTTTTCCGAACTGCCGTCGCCGAAAAACAGACGCCCGACAGTTTCGCTTCACAACCATTCCACAAATCAAGGGCAACGAAAAAGAAATGAAAGGGAAATGGCAAATCTACCAAACGAAACACGACTAAAAATTAAAATTTTTTATTTGCAAAAAAAATCATCCGATTTTGTTTTTTAATAAAATAAGTTTAATTTTGAAATGTATTCGAAACACAATCGAAACACAAACAAGTTATATTTGAAAAGTTTTTCAGACAGAAGCGACACGGTAAACAGATGGTTACCATATATATAACGGAAGATGCGAAGGCCGGCAGGGCCGCAAACGGAGACTTCGGGACGGAGTCCCCGACCGGGTCTTTCCGGGCCTTCGAGGTGTCCAAACAACCGGATTTACAAAACGCGGACAAATAAAAAAATTATAATCGAAGAACTTAAAATGAAAAACGTATTAAAGTATCTGTTACTGGCACTCATCGCCGTCTCGCAACTCTTCGCCTGCGGCGGCAGCGATGACGAAAAGACCCCCGCGGATAATTTCGACGTGCAATTCACGGTTCCGGGGTCGGTAGACGTCACCGAAGGCGGCGAGTGCACTTTCGCCGTAAGTGGGGGGGGGAAATCGCCCCTGACCACAGACACATTCATTCTTGAGTCGGACGCAGGCATCTCCTACGTCTGCCCCATCGTCAACACCTCTTCCGACAGTTTCACCGTACGCCTGGCCGACGGGTGTGAAACGGGTTACTACAAAGTCTTCGTCAAAAGAGACGCGCGCAAAAAATCGTTCGGAAGAATCTACATCAACATCGTCGAAGACATAGATTTCAAACCGGATGCAGGCACCACGGTCTACGGGATCGTGTCGTCGGCCGGCGTCGGCGTGGAGAACGTCGTGGTCTCCGACGGCGCGGAGGTGACCGTCACGAACGAGAAGGGCATCTACCAGCTCAAATCGGCCAAAAAGTGGGGATATGTCTTCATCTCCGTCCCGAGCGGCTACGAAGTTCCGTCCGTCGGGGTGCTCCCGCAGTTCCACCGCGCGCTCAAAAACAGCGCCGACGTCGTCGAACGGGCCGACTTCAAGCTCGAAAAGGTCGACGGACAGGACTCCTACAAGATCTTCATGCTGGGCGACATGCACCTCGCCAACCGAACGGGCGACCTGGGACAGTTCGCCCAGTTCACCTCCGACCTTACGGACTACATGACCCGCCACAAGGGCGAGAAGATGTATGCGCTCACCCTCGGGGACATGACCTGGGACCTCTACTGGTATTCGAACAGCTACTATTTCCCCCAGTACCTGAACACCGTCAACAGCCAGATCAAGAATCTGCAGATCTTCCACACCATGGGCAACCATGACAACGACTTCCAGACCAGGTCGGACTACGATGCGGCGGTCAAATATGTGGATCAGATCTGCCCGACCTACTATTCGTTCAACATCGGCAAGGTCCATTACGTCGTCATGGACGACATCGATTGCAGCAGCTACGACGGAACCGAATCCCGCAACTATGTCAAGAGCCTCTCCGCCGAGCAGCTGGACTGGCTGGCGAAAGACCTGTCGCACGTGGCCAAGACGACCCCCGTCGTCGTTGCCATGCATGCGCAGGTGTTCTATCCGACCACATCGGGATTCAAGATCGACCACGATCAGGTCAACACCCTGCGGCTTTTCGACATCCTCGACGGATATACCGTCCGCTTCGTGACGGGGCATACCCACAAACTTTTCAACGTGACGCCCGACGCTCCGATCGTGGACGGGCATAACTTCCGGGAGTATAACTCCGGCTCGGTATGCGCTTCGTGGTGGTGGTCCGGCAACCTCACACCCGGAATCCACATCGGAACCGACGGAACTCCGGGCGGCTACGGCATCTGGGATGTCACGGGAACCGATTTCCAATGTCTCTACAAATCGACCGGATGGCCCGAAGAGTACCAGTTCCGCAGCTACGACCTGAACAACGTGCATTTTTCGATGGCCGACGTTCCGCTGATGCCTTCCGACATCTCCGCTTCGGTCAAGAACGCCTATATGCAATATGTCAACGCCTATCCGCAGAACAACGACAACGAGGTGCTGATCAACATCTGGAACTGGAATTCGGACTGGACGTTGAGCGTCGTCGACGAAAACCGCAAGACGCTGCCCTACACCGAAGTCTGGGCCTACGACCCGCTCCATATCGCGGCGCTCTCGGTCAAGCGGTTCAACAACGCGGGACTCAAGTCGACCCCGTCGTTCATCACCGACAAGTTCACGCACTTCTTCAAGGTGAAGGCGGACGATGCGGACACCGACCTTGTGATCACCGTCAAGGACGAATTCGGAAACGAGTGGACCGAAAACATGCAGCGGCCGAAAGCATTCTCCACGGATGCCTACCGACGCAAGTGATTTTCGCTACATACCCAACCACAATCATCATTTACTAACCAACAAACACAGATCTTATGAGAGTATTAAGACCACTGGTTCTATCTCTTCTTCTGGTATTGGGAGGGGGAATAACAGCCCTTTCGGCCCAGAACAGGGAGGTGTCGGGAAAAGTCCTCGACGCCAATCAACAGCCGCTCGTGGGTGTAGCCGTTCTGGTCGATGGTACGACCAAAGGCGTCACAACCTCCGAAAACGGCACCTTCAAAATCCAAGTTCCGTCGGGAGAAGCCGTTCTCCAGGTCACCTGCCTGGGTTACCTGCCCCAGAAAGTGACAGTTCCCTCAAGCCGGAACAGCATCACGATCTACCTGCAGGAGGACGCCATCATGCTCGATGCAACCGTCGTAATCGGCTACGGTACGCAGAAAAAAGTCAACCTGACCGGCGCCGTTGCGACCGTAGGGAGCAAGGAGCTCGAAAACCGCGTCACCCATTCGCTGGGCAGCATGTTGCAGGGTTCCGTAGCGGGTCTCAACATCACCACCTCCTCGGGTAAACCCGGCAGCACGCCGGCGATCAACATCCGCGGCGTCAACTCGATCAACTCGGCCGACCCGCTCGTGCTGATCGACGGCGTGGTGGGCGACCTGAACCGCGTCAACCCCAACGACGTGGAGTCGATCTCGGTCATCAAGGACGCTTCGGCGGCAGCCGTCTACGGCGCCCGCGCAGCCTTCGGCGTCATCCTGGTCACCACCAAGAACGGCTCGGCCCAGGACGGCAAGGCGACGGTGCGTTACAGCGGCCGTTTCGGCTGGGAGGAGGCCACGACCTCGACCGACTACGAGAACCGCGGTTACTGGTCGGTCTATACGGTCAACAAGTTCTGGCAGGCCGACTCCGGAACGAACTATGTCAAATACAACGATCACGACATGCAGCAGCTGCTGGCGCGCGTGAACGACAGGACCGAGCATCCCGACCGTCCGTGGGTCGTCGAAGAGATCCGCAACGGCCGCAAACAGTGGGTCTACTACGGCAACTACGACTGGTGGGACATGCTCTTCCAGCAGCGTCGGCCCGTGCAGCAGCACAACATCTCGCTCAGCGGCGGCACGAAGGACATCAAATACCTCGTCTCGGGCGCCTATGACCGCCAGGAAGGTATTCAGCGCGCACATCCCGACGTGTATAACAAGTACAACCTGCGTGCGAAACTCGATTTTCGGATCAACCGGTGGGCAACGCTCTCGAACAACACGTCGTTCTTCTCGTCGAATTACAAGTCTCTGGGAGACGGCAGCGTAGACAACACCATCGCTTACAGCGCCCGCCACGCACTGGCCAACTTCCCCATGAAGAACCCCGACGGATCGTGGCTTTACAGCACGCCGTATCTCGATTACAAGATCGCCAACGGACGCCACATCCTGCTCAACGAGGGCACGCACCGCAACGTCGACCGCTCGAACGACTTCTCGAACACGACACGCCTGGTCATCACGCCGTTCAAGACGTTGAGCATCACGGGTGACTTCACCTACCGCCTCTACCAGAACCGCAATACGAGCCGCAGTTCCGCAATGAACTACCGCGAATACCCCGACGGGCCGCTGCTCGCCTACGACACGGGCGCCGGCATGAACCAGCTCGACGAAGTGGTTCAGACGCGCAACTACTATTCGGCCAATGTCTACGCCAACTACGACGAAACGTTCGGCGAGGCGCACCACGTGTCGGCAACCGCCGGATTCAACTACGAAACGTGGTCCAGCAAGAACGTCTCGGTGGCAGGCATCAACCTCTCCTCCATAAACCTCGACGACCTGAATCTGGCAACGGGATCTCCCACGGAGGGCGCTTACGGCGGCGGCCAGAACGAATACGCCCTGGCAGGCTTCTTCGCCCGTATCAACTACGACTACAAAGGGCGCTACCTCTTCGAGGTGAGCGGACGCTACGACGGATCGTCGCGTTTCGCACCGGGCAACCGCTGGGGCCTGTTCCCCTCGGCATCGGCCGGATGGCGCATCTCCGAGGAGCCGTTCTTCGGCAACGCCAAAGACCTGGTGGACAACCTCAAGCTGCGCGCTTCGTTCGGCAGCCTGGGCAACCAGAACGTGTCGTCCTACTACACCTACATGCGCCTGATCACGAACAAGGATTTCAGCAACTACACCTTCGACGGCAGCATAAAGGGCAAATACTCCTCGCTGGGCGCCCCCGTAGCCTCCGACCTGACCTGGGAAACCGCCCAGCAGTGGGACCTGGGTCTGGATCTCACCATGCTGAACAACCGGCTCAACTTCACCGGCGACGTCTACATCCGCGACACGAAGGACATGCTGACCGACGGAATGGCGCTGCCCGGCGTATACGGGGCCGATTCGCCCAGCATGAACTCCGCCGAACTGCGCACGAAGGGTTATGAACTCTCCGTCAGCTGGCGCGACCAGTTCAAACTCGCCGGCAAACCGTTCGAATACAGCGTCGGTTTCAACCTCAGCGACTACAAGAGCGTCATCACCAAATACGACAACAACCCGAACAAGTCATTGACCAACCTGACAAAGGGAGATTATTACGTCGGCATGGAGATCGGCGAAATCTGGGGCTTCAAGACCGACGGGTTCTTCAAGACCACCGAAGAGGCGCAGGCCTATGCCAAAGAGGTCGACCTGAGTTACAGCACGGGCCGTCTGACCGGCGGCTGGCAGGCCGGCGACCTGAAGTTCGTCGACCTAGACGGCAACGGCGTCTGGGGAGTCGGCAACGACACCGTCGACAAGCCGGGCGACCGGACGATCCTGGGCAACTCGCTCCCGACGCTCTCCTACGGCATCAACGCCTCGATCCGCTGGATGGGCTTCGACGCTTCGGTCTTCTTCCAGGGAACCGGCAACCACTACTGGTATCCCCACGGAGAAATGATGCCTTTCTGGGGCTGCTATTCCTATCCCTACCTCTCCTACCTCCCGACGGATTTCCTCGGCAAGGTATGGGCGGAGGACAATCCCAACTCCTATTTCCCGCGCGCAAGAGCCTATTCTTCATCGGGAGGTTATCTGAGCAAGGTCAACGACCGTTACCTGCAAAATATCCGCTACCTGCGCCTGAAAAACCTGACCGTCGGCTACACGATCCCCGCGACCCTCACCAAGAAGGCCGGCATCGACCAGATCCGCATCTATTTCTCGGGCGAGAACCTCTGCTACTGGTCGCCGCTCAAAAAGAACTCCAAGTACGTCGATCCCGAAGCGGCTATCAACCGTTCCGGCGTGAACAACAACGCCTACTATCCGTGGGCCAAGACGTTCATGTTCGGCATCGACATCACCTTCTAATAATTTCAAAATCCGAATACCATGAAGCGATTAATCATACTGGCAGCAACGCTGATTGCAGGATTATCGGCCTGCGACTCCCTGCTGGACAAAGAACCGTTGGATCGGGTGACGCAGTTCGACTATTTCAAGACGAGAAGCGATCTGGAACTCTTCTCCAACCCCTTTTACGACAACCTGCTGGACAAGACGCCCTACGATGAGCAGAACGACCTGCTCGTTCAGATGACCCTCTCCGATGTTCTCTACGGAGGCGACAAGCGCACCGTTCCGAACACCGGCGGCGGCTGGTCGTGGGGCAACCTGCGCCGCATAAACACCCTGCTGGAATATGTCGATCAATGCGAGGACAAGAAGGCCGTGACCGAATATACGGCCCTGGCCAAATTCTTCCGCGCCGCCTTCTATTTCGACAAGGTGAAACGCTTCGGCGACGTGCCCTGGTACGAGGTGCAGCTCGGCTCGGCAGACGAAGCGCTCTACAAACCGCGCGATTCACGCGAACTGATCATGACCAATATGATCAAGGATATCGACGAAGCCATCAACAGCGGCGGTCTTACGGAGGATATATCGACCTACCGCGTCAACAAATGGGCGGCGCTGGCGCTGAAAGCGCGGTTCTGCCTCTTCGAGGGAACCTACCGCAAATACCACGGCATCAACCTCGAAGGACATGACTACACCTATTATCTGGAGGAAGCTGCCAAGGCCGCCAAAACGATCATCGACGAAGGTCCCTACAAGCTCTACTCCACCAAAAATCCGGACAAGGACTACATGATGCTCTTCGCACAGGAGAATGCCAGCACCGAAGAGTATATCCTCGCCATCCGGAACAGCTACGAGGCCCAGGTCTACCACAATGCGACGGCCTACACGCTGCTGCCGACACAGGGCCGCCCGGGCTACACCCGCAAATTCATCAACATGTACCTGATGAAGGACGGCAAGGCATTCACCGACAAATTTAAGACAGAGTGGCAAACAATGCCTTTCACCGAGGAGGTGAAGGACCGCGACCCGCGCCTGGCGCAGTCGATCCGCACCCCGGGTTACAAGCGCATCGGCGCCAAGCGGGTACAGGGACCCGATCTCGGCGTCACGATCACCGGCTACCAACCCATCAAATTCGTTCAGGACACGACGGCCTCGGGAGGACAGATCGACCGCAACGACCGTTCGACCTGCGACATGCCGGTTTTCCGCTATGCCGAAGTGCTGCTCAACTATGCCGAAGCCAAGGCCGAACTGGGATCGCTCTCGCCTGATGATCTGAATATCACCGTCAACGAAATCCGAAGCCGGGTGGGGATGCCGGCCCTCACCATGAGGGATCTCGACAAACAACCCGACTGGTATCTTTCGTCCGAGGAGTACGGCTATCCCAATGTGACCGGCTCCAACGAAATCGTAAACGCCATTCTGGAAATCCGCCGCGAACGAACCGTCGAGCTGATCCAGGAGGGTTTCCGCCTTCAGGATCTGTATCGCTGGAAAGCCGGCTATTGCATCGACCAGGCCATTTCCGGCATGTATTTCCCGGGCCCCGGCGAATACAAGCTTGCGGGCAAAGAAACGGCCGATCTGATTCTCTATGCTGCAGGAAGCACCAAACCCCAGGGCGGCGAAGGAGTTTCGGTATACGAACTCGGTTCGGACATCATCCTCTCCGAGGGAAACAAAGGCTATGTCTACTATCACAAAACCGTAGAGAATCTGCGCACTCCGTTCAACGAGGAACGCGATTACCTCTACCCGATTCCCAGCGGCGAGCGTTCGCTCAACCCGAACCTCACGCAGAATCCGGGATGGAGCGACGGACTCGATTTTTAAGTCGGAAATAACCTAAAAAACAAGATTATGAGATTTGTAAAATATATGACAGCCCCGATCCTCATGGCGGCCCTGTGTTCCTTCTGGGGCTGCGACAAGGATGAGGACCACCTTTCCGAAGCTGTTCTGGCGAGCGCCAACACCTTGAATTTCGAAGCGGAAAGAGCGGCGGAAAAGATCATCACCATCTATGCCGACGCCGACTGGGTGACGGAAGTCCCCGACTGGGTGACGGTCACGCCCAACTCGGGAACCGGCGTCATGGACGTGACGGTTTCGGTGACCGACAACATGCGCGACGGCGCGGAGGACAACCCCCGCAAGGCCACCCTCGTCTTCAAGGGACGGACTCTTGCAAGCCGCGCACAGGTGCTCATCACGCAGAACGGAGACAAATACCGCGATGTGAAGGAGTACACGGCAGGTGAACTCGCCGCCCTGGCGGACGAAACGGTCATTTCCGTACCGTCGGCGATCGTCGTGGCCGTGACGACCAAAGGCTTCGTCATCAGCGACGACAAAAACACGGACAATATCTTCGTCTCGGACGCCACGACGGTTGCCGTCGGCGACAAGATTTCGCTCTTGGGCACCAAGTCGTCCGACTCGCAGAAACTCGCTACGGTAATCGACTGCGACGAGGTGACGGTTCTGTCCGGCGGAGCGGTGAACTACCCCGAACCGGAGGACATCAGCGCAAAGATCGACGACTACACCTCCTCCAAACGGGGCTACGTCACCGTCAAGGGCGTTTTCAACGGCAGCACCCTCACCGTTTCGGAGGACGCCAAGTACTCGGTCAGCGTCGTGGACGCCCCGTCGAGTCTGGGCCTTTCCTCCCTGACCGGCCATATCGTAACCGTCACGGGCTACTACGCCGGTTTGGCCGAGCCTGTACAGCGCATCATGGCTACCGATGTCGAGGACAACGGCCTGAACGAGATCGTCTATTTCCTGGAGAACTTCGAATGGCTCGAACCGTGGTCCGTAGCAAGCGGTGTCGGCCAAACGGTCGAGACGGATAACCTCGATGCAAAAGCGACAGCGCTTACCTCCATAACTGTCGATGGAGTGACTGCATTCGACGCTGTCGAAAAACTCGGTTACAAGTTTATCTACGACAAGAACGACAACAAACGCATCTACCTCCAGCAGAACTACCTCAAATTCGGCAAGACCGGCAATCACGCAGGTATCATTCTTCCTCCGATAGACGGGGTTCCCGAAGCAAAGGACAATGTGACACTCTCGTTCGACTGGTGCGGAATGCGCCAGGGGTCCGGCAAGATCGACCCCGTCAATCTGATCGTCATCTTCGAGAACGGCAGCGACAAAGTGCAGATCGACATACCCGAACTGGGATGGGAGGATGGTCACAAGCTCGAATGGGTTCGCGCCGAAGTCAGCCTGAAGGGCATTACGGTCAACAAGGATACGAAGATCACCATTACGCAGACGCAGTGGGAAGTCGGGACAGCCAACCGCTGGTTCCTCGACAATATCAAAATATCCGAACCGATCAAACTCTGATAACAGAAACCTTGTAAAACGAAATCAGCCGTTGACCCGTGAGTCAACGGCTGATTTTTTTCAGCGGAGGCGCAAAAAAACCGAAGTTTTCGCTCCGTTCCTCCAGCTACCGGCCCGCTCGCCGGAGGAAACACTCGATCGTATTCTCCATCAGGCAGCAGATCGTCATAGGCCCGACGCCGCCCGGCACGGGCGTGATCACCGAGGCCTTGGGTTCGATGGCCGCGAAATCGACGTCGCCGCACAGTTTACCCGTCTCCGGGTCGCGGTTCACCCCCACGTCGATCACCACGGCGCCCGGCGACACCATCTCCGCCGTGACGAACTTCGGCCGACCGATGGCCACCACCAGAATCTCCGCCCCGCGCGTCACTTCGGCGAGGTTGCGCGTACGACTGTGGGCCATCGTCACCGTAGCGTTCGCGTCCAAGAGCAGTTTCGACACGGGAAGTCCCACGATATTGCTGCGGCCGATCACCACGGCGCGCTTGCCGGCGATCTCCACGCCTGCGGCCCGCAGCATCTTGAGAATGCCTTTCGGGGTGCAGGGGAGCGTGCAGGGCTGTTTCTGCCACAGCGCCGCAACGTTCAGGGGATGGAAGCCGTCGACATCCTTCTGTTTGTCGATGGCGGCGATCACCTTGTCCTCGTCGATATGTTTCGGAAGGGGCAGCTGGACCAGAATGCCGTCCACCTCGTCATCGAGGTTCAGGGCCGTGATGATGTCCAGCAGTTCGGCCTCGGAAACGGACTCGGGCTTTCGGATCGTGGTATTGCGGATGCCCACCTCGGCCGAAGCCTTGGCCTTACCCGTCACATAGCTCACGCTGCCGGGGTCCTCGCCCACGAGGATGACAACCAGATGGGGCACACGGCCATATTTCGCGGGGAAGGTCTTCACCTCGTCCGCCATTTCAAGTTTCAGTTTCGCTGAAAGTTCTTTTCCGCTGATTATTTTTGCCATATATCGCTCGTATTATCTTTCCAAATCGTCGAAAGCCCGGTGGCCGATGTCGGTGCGGTGGAACAGATTGTCGCAGTCGATGCGGGCCACGTCGGCCAGCGCATTCCTCCGCGCTTCGGCCAGGTCCCTGCCCTTGCCCACCACGAACAGCACGCGGCCTCCGTTGGTGAGAATCCGCCCGCCGTCGGCCCGGGTCCCCATGTGATAAACAGCTCCTTCGACGCGGTCCAGGCCCTTGATCTCGTGTCCTTTTTCGTAGTCGCCCGGATAGCCCTTCGAGGCCAGCACGATGCCCAGCGCGGCGAAATCGTGCCACTCCAACTGCGTATCGCGGCCCTCGGCCACGGCACAGAAGATGTCGACGATGTCGCTCTTCAGGCGCGGCAATACCACCTCCGTCTCGGGGTCGCCGAAACGGGCATTGAATTCGATTACCTTGATGCCGTCCCGCGTCTTCATCAGGCCGCCGTAGAGGACACCCGTAAAGGGGAGCCCCTCGAGCACCATGGCCGCCGCCGTCTTCTTCATGATATTGTCCAGTGCAAACCGGCGTTCATCCTCGCTGATGAACGGAACGGGCGAATAGGCGCCCATACCGCCCGTATTGGGACCCTCATCGCCGTCGTAGGCGCGCTTGTGGTCCTGCGCCAGCGCCATCGGCCACACCTTGTGTCCCGAAACGAAGCACATGAACGAAAACTCGGGACCTTCGAGGTAATCCTCGACGACCACCTTGCCCTCGCCGAACTTATCGTCGAGCAACATATCCCGCAACGCCGCTTCGGCCTCGGCCATCGTCCGGGCGATCACCACGCCTTTTCCGGCGGCCAGTCCGTCGTATTTCAGCACTGCGGGCAGAGGACGCCCCTGCACATAGGCCAGCGCCCCGGCATAGTCGGTGAATGCGCGGAATCCGGCTGTCGGGATGGCATATTTAGCCATCAGCCGTTTGGCGAACTCCTTCGACGACTCGATGCGCGCCGCAGCCTTCGTCGGACCGAAGATGCGCAGCCCCGCGGCCCTGAAGCAGTCGACGACACCCGCCGCCAGCGCCACTTCGGGACCCACGACCGTGAGGCCGATGCCCCGCTCCGCGGCAAAGTCACGCAGGCGTTCCACCTCGGTTTCACGAATGGCCACGCACTCGGCCTGCCGGGCGATGCCCGCATTCCCGGGTGCGCAGTAAATTTTTTCAACCTGCGGCGAACGCGACAGCGCGTCGACAATGGCGTGTTCGCGGCCTCCGCCGCCGATAACCAGTACCTTCATAAACAAAATTCCTTTTTATCGCAGAATAAACTCCGCAGATTCCGGCACTTTTTTCCGCAAAAAGTGCCACAAAAACTCTCCGACGATACCTCCGCCTGCCCGGAACGGTCTAACGCTGGCTCCGGGCGACTATTCGCGGGTTTGTAAACAAACCGTCCCCTCCGCTCGCGCTTTTAGCCCGTCCCTTGCCAACGGCTCCGGTATCCGGTCGGATTTCTGTACTACCCAAACATGGTAACGCCGGTGATACTAATGCTTGAAGTGCCTCTCACCGGTGAATACCATGGCGATGCCCTTCTCGTCGGCCTTCCGGATCGAATCCTCGTCGCGGACCGAACCGCCGGGCTGCACGATCGCCGTCACGCCGTATTCGGCGGCCAGCGTCACACAGTCGTCGAAGGGGAAGAAACCGTCCGACGCCAGCACGAGACCCTCGGTGACGCCTGCGGCATGCGCCTGCTTCAGGGCGATCTCCGCCGAGCCGATGCGGTTCATCTGTCCGGCGCCGACGCCCAGCGTCCGGCCGTCCTTCACCGCCACGATGGCGTTCGACTTCACGTGTTTGACGATATGCCAGCCGAAATTGAGATCCTCCATCTGCTCCGCAGCGGGCTTCGCCTTCGTGACGCACATATCGGCCGTAACGGCCTTCGTCGCCACGTCGAGGTCCTGCACCAGCAGGCCGCCGTTGACGCTCACATACTGTTTCGGGTCCACGTCGCCCTTGTCCATGCTGACCTCGAGCAGGCGCAGGTTCTTCTTCGCCGAGAGCACTTCGAGCGCCCCCTCGTCGAATTTCGGGGCCATGATGATTTCGAGGAAGATCGGCTTCATCAGCTCGGCCGCTTCGCGCGTCACCGTGCAGTTCGTCGCCACGATGCCGCCAAAGATCGACACCTTGTCGGCCTCGTAGGCCTTCGTCCATGCCTCGACGACATCCTTGCCCGTCGCGGCGCCGCAGGGATTCATGTGTTTGAGGCCCACGCAGAACGGCTTGTCGAACTCGCGCACGATGCACAGCGCGGCGTTGGCGTCCTGGATATTGTTGTACGACAACTCCTTGCCGTTGAGCTGTCTGGCGAATGCCAGCGAATAGGGCACCTCCTTCCCCTCGCGGTAGAATTTGGCCGACTGGTGGGGGTTTTCGCCGTAGCGCAGCGACTGCACGAGGTCGAACTCGAGGAAAAGCTTCTCGTTCAGACCCGCCTGCGCGCGCATATAGGCGGCGATCATCGCGTCGTACTCGGCGGTATGCGTATAGGCTTTGGCCGAGAGCTTCAGGCGCGTGGCCTTTTCGGTATTGCCGCCGGCGCGAATCTCGTCCAGAATCGCGTCATAGTCCGCGGGGTCGCACACCACCGTCACGTCGGCCCAGTTCTTGGCCGCCGAACGCAGCATCGAAGGTCCGCCGATGTCGATGTTCTCGATGGCGTCCTCCATCTTCACGCCGGGTTTCGAAATCGTCTCCCGGAACGGATAAAGGTTCACGCAGACCATGTCGATGAACTCGATATGATTATCCTTCAGGGCTTTCAGGTGCTCCGGATCGTCGCGGCGGGCCAGCAGTCCGCCGTGCACGTTGGGATGCAGGGTCTTCACGCGGCCGTCGCAGATCTCGGGGAATCCCGTCACGTCGCTGATGTTGATTACCTCCACGCCGCTGTCGGCCAGGAGCTTCATCGTACCGCCCGTGGCGATCACCTCCCAGCCCAGAGTCCGCAGCCCTTTGGCAAACTCCACGACACCGGTCTTGTCACTTACACTAATTAATGCGCGCATTATTCGATCAGTTTTTTAATAGTTTCAATGTATAACGGATATTCCACGGCATGAATCATCGCTTCCAGTTCCCCGATGTCATCGCCCTCGTAGGGAAAGGCCCGCTGGGCGATGATGCGTCCGCCGTCCAGCTCGGCGTCGACGTAATGGATCGTCACGCCGAAGACCTTGACGCCGTATTCCAGCGCCTGCTCGATGGCATGCGCCCCGCGGAAGGCCGGCAGCAGCGAGGGGTGGATGTTGATGATCCGCCCGCCGTAGGCCCCCAGCAGCACGTCGCCCACAATGCGCATATAGCCCGCCAGGCAGACCAGCTCCACGCCCGCGGCATCCAGCCGCGCGACGATCTCCCGCTCGTAGTCGGCCTTCGAGGCATATTGCTTCGGCGCGAAGACGAACGCCCCGACCTCGTGAGCGGCAGCCCTTTCGACCACCTTCGCACCGGGTTTGTCGCAGACCATCAGCACGACTTCGGCATCCAGCACGCCCCGCTCGCAGGCCGTGACGATGGCTTCGAAGTTCGTGCCGCTGCCGCTGGCGAAAACCGCAAGGCGCCGCATCCCTCTATCGGATGACGACACCCTCGGTGTCGGTTACGCGTCCGATGACCGTGGCACGCTCGCCCTGCTCCGTGAGGATGCCGATGGCCTTCTGCGCCTCGGCGGCATCGAGGGCGATGACCATGCCGATGCCCATGTTGAAGATGTTGAACATCTCGCGGTGGGCCACCTTGCCGTACTTTTCGAGGAAGCGGAACACGGGCAGAATCTCCCACGACCCTTCGTCGATCTCAAGCCCCTGCCCCTCGTGGAGGATGCGGGGAATATTTTCGTCGAAACCGCCGCCCGTGATGTGGCTGATGCCGTGCACGTCGCAGTTGCGAACCACCTCCAGCACCTGCTTCACATAGATTTTCGTCGGCGTCAGCAGCACTTCGCCGAGCGTGCGCTCCCCAAGTTCAGGATAGACCTTATCCAACTCGAAACCATTGTCCGACACAATCTTGCGCACAAGACTGAAACCGTTGGAGTGTACGCCGCTCGACGCAATCCCCACCAGCACATCGCCCGCCGCCACCTTGGAACAGTCGATAAGACGCGCCTTCTCCACCACGCCGCACGTAAACCCGGCAATATCGTAATCGTCACCGGCATACATTCCCGGCATCTCGGCCGTCTCGCCGCCCACAAGGGCGCACCCTGCCTGGCGGCAGCCATCGGCAACGCCCGAAACGATGGCCTCCACCTTCACCGGGTCATTAATGCCGAGCGCGATATAGTCGAGGAAGAAGATGGGTTCGGCCCCCTGTGCGAGAACGTCGTTCACGCACATGGCCACGGCATCGATACCGATAGTATCGTGCCGGTCCATCTGAATGGCTATTTTCAGCTTGGTACCCACGCCGTCCGTCCCGCTCACGAGCACCGGTTCGGCCACTCCGAGCCTGGACAGGTCGAACATGCCGCCGAAGGCACCTATGTTGCCCATCACGCCGGTACGTGCCGTGGATGCGACGTGTTTCTTGATACGCCTCACCCCTTCGTAGCCCGCTTCGAGGTTCACACCCGCTTCTTCATAACTCTTTGCCATAAATATCTTGTTTTTCGTATGTTATCAGCATTTTTTATCCTTGTTCACATCGTGTATCGACTGGTAGAGCGCCGTGGGATAACGGCCGTTAAAGCAGGCGATGCACAACTCTTTCCGGCCGCCGGCCGCCTTGTAGAGCGCCTCGGGCGAGAGCCATACCAGCGAATCGGCCCCGATGAGCCGGCGTACCGCTTCGAGGTCCTTCTCCCGGGCGCATATCAATTCGTCATAGGTAGACATGTCTACCCCGTAGAAACAGGGATGGGTGATGGCCGGACTGGCAATACGCATGTGTATCTCCTTGGCACCCGACTGGCGGAGCATCTTCACGATACGGCGCGAGGTCGTACCGCGCACGATGGAGTCGTCCACGATGACCAGCCTCTTGCCCTCGACGATGCTGCGCACCGGCGAGAGTTTCATCCGTACCCCCTTCTCCCGCAGCTCCTGCGAGGGTTGGATGAAGGTACGCCCCACGTATTTGTTCTTGATGAGTCCCATCTCGTAGGGAATGCCGCTCGCCTCGCTGTAACCGATGGCGGCACTGAGACTCGAATCGGGCACGCCCACCACGATATCGGCATCCACCGGGGCCTCCTCGTAGAGCATACGCCCGGTCTCCTTACGGAAAGCATGGACGTTCGTACCCTCGATATCGCTGTCGGGACGGGCGAAATAGACATACTCCATCGCGCACATGTTGTAGTGTTTGAACTTGGAGTAGTCCACGCTCTGCAGGCCGTTCACGTCGATGATGACCACCTCGCCGGGAGCCACGTCGCGGATGAACTCGGCTCCTACCACCTCGAAAGCGCAGGTTTCGCTGCTGACCACGTAGCCGTCGCCGAGTTTCC
>OLYB01001433.1_pt1 | contig 18744 bp, 19 predicted proteins | sample 1674481 | NCBI WGS metagenome assembly OLYB01 (sample SAMEA103958167, study PRJEB25191) | human gut metagenome
GACACGGCCCTTTCACGGCTGTAACATGGGTTCGATTCCCGTACGGGTCACCAAACTAAGTTTCTGATTTTCTTCGATGATGCGTTGAAAATTAGGAGCTTTTTTATTACCCTTTTTGCAAGTACCACAATCGTACCACACTTTTAAAATAAACGCAAGCCCTGTAACATGGGAACAGGATTGCCGCGGAGTAAATTATAGCCGTGGCAATCCTGTTTTTTGTTGTTCCTTTAAAAATTATAAAAGCGTGGATTGGAAAATTGTAAAGGAGCTTTTGCGGCATATCCTCGCTTTTTAAAATTATGGCTGCGGTATTCCACAGTCACCTTGACAACTATCCAACCTCACTTTTGTCCGCTAATCGCGGAACAACCCGCAACCCCTTATCCCGGTGGGATAACACGGGCAAAGATTGGGAAAACGAAAGTGAGGACACGAAAATGAAAGAGACTGTTAAGACTTCCCGGACGGCTGGTTACTTGGAGAAAATTTTCCGCGCGTTGAATGTAAAGTATTTCAACGGTGAGTTGGAGGAGCCTATCATCACGATACAGAGCACGCCCAGAGCCTACGGACACGTCACCGTAGCCAAGGCATGGCAGAGAGGAGACACAACCCGCCATGAGCTTAACATCGGCGCTGGGACGCTTGCACGGCCCATAGAAAACGTGGTGGCGACCACCCTCCACGAGTGTGTACACTTGTGGAACCTTCAAAACGGCATACAGGATTGCAGCAGGGGCGGCGCATACCACAACAAAAAATTTAAGGAGGCCGCCGAGGCCCGCGATTTGAAAATCAGTTACGACCCGCGCGTTGGATGGAGCATCACCGAGCCGACCGACGCGCTGTGTGAGTTCATTTTGGAACAAGACTGGCAGGACATCAGCATGAACCGCATTGAAGATTTCTACGCCCCGCGTGGCAAGGGCGCAGGGGACGCCACGGGCAAGCCGACAGGAAGTAACCCCAACAGCCACAGCATCAAGTATGTTTGCCCCTGCTGTCACAACAGCGTGCGAGGGACAAAGGTTGTGCGCATAAAATGTGCCGACTGCGACATGATGATGACCGCACAATAAAGAGAACCGGGAGTGAAAGCTCCCGGCTTTTTGCTGCAAAATTCGGGCCGCAAGCGGCCTTACTCCATTTTGATGTCTACTATTCAAAACGAGTCAACTTTATTCGTGGTGGGGTAACAAGCTGTTACCTCACCGGTTCTTTTCTACGTTTCTACGAGCGAATGCTTTTACAAAAAGAGGACGGTGCAGGTCGTTAAAACGACTGCGCCGTCCCCGTTTTTGAGGTTTTGATGTCAACTTCTCAATTTAGGAACCGTCCCCATTTTTATATAATAATAGACACTGCTTTTCAAAAAACAAACTCGTAGAAGAGTGTTTCTTCTACGAGTTGCCGGTTGCTTATAATTTACTATTTTTCAAAAAGCCATTAGCAAAGGATGCCCACATCTTCCGGAGGGCAACTCTTATCAGCCTCACCGGGAATCACTGTGCCCCACCAGTCGGTGTTGGAGTCTCCACCGCTCGGCTGAGACGGCTGTGCAGGCTCGGGATTGCTCGGCTGCGCAGGCTCAGGGTTACTGGGCTGTGCCGGTGCCGGGTCAGGCTGTGCAGGAGCCGGAGCAGCAGGCTCCGGATTGCTGGGCTGTACCGGCGTAGCGGGAGCGGACGGCGTAACTGGCGCGGTCGGTGTAACAGGTGCCGGGTTGGAAGGCGTCACAGCAGAACTGTTGCTGGAACCGTTCTTGGTATAGGTCTTGTTGCTGGTCGTGACCTTCTTCGGCTGTTCAACCGTCACTTCGTAGTTGGCGCTCTCCTCACCGGCAGTCGCCGTGATAGTTGCATTCCCGGAGGAAACAGCAGTTACCTTCCCATTGGAGTCAACGGTAGCAACCTTCTCGTTGCTGGACGACCACTCAATAGGAGTCTCGGTAGAGACCTTCTCTGGGGCAACAGTTGCCTTAATGGTGTGAGAGTTACCGACCGTTAGTTTGCCTTCGTTGGAATCGAGCGTGATGCTTTCAACCTCATAGAATGCTTTCACATGAGTCGTCTTCTCGGTGACCTTTTCGCCATCCTGCATGAGGGTCGTGGTGATGTCGCACTCACCTGCTTTAAGGACTTTCACCTTGCCGTCCTTATCGACGGTGGCGACTTCCTCATCGCTGGAAGCGAAATCAAACGAAATGTTGGACGCATCTTCCGGCTCGCATTTCGCTTCGATTGCGGTTTCATCGGTATCGTTGAGTTTGACTTCCATGGTATCGGGAACCTTCAACTCTTTCGCGGATACCTTGACGGTGATGACGCAGACATCCTGCATCTCAGTATCCTTGACTGCTGCGGTGATTTCAGCCTCACCGGCTGCGACTGCCGTAACGGTGCCGGTCTCATCAACCGTAGCAACACTCTCATCGGAAGAAGTCCACGCGAGCGTCAGCTTCTCAGCCGCCTTGGCAATCTTTTCATCCTGCGCAGCAGTTTCTGCCGTAGCAGACTCACCGGTTGCGAAGACAGGCGTCTCTGCGGGCGCATCCTCCGTGCCGAAATTTACCGGCAGCGTGATGCTCTCACCCTTTTCGAGGGTCGCAGCATCCGGAACCGAAATGTTCGTGACCTTAACGCCGCATCCTACCAGGCTGAGCGCCATAGCCGCAGTCGCAATAACTGCCAATACGATATTCTTTTTCATAAAAACACTCCTTCTCGGCATCTAGCGCCGAGGCTACTTTTTAATTTTGCCGCCGCCACTCTATTGATAAGTGGCGGCTTTGGATTCTTTTAAATCGGGGACGGGGGAGATCGCTGCGCGACTCACCGTCCCCGATACATCACGCAGTTTCCAGATACTCCCGCAAGGAATCTGCAACTCCTTCCTGTATGGAATTGTCCCAGACTGCGTATTTGTTTTCCGGGTATCCACCTACAAATATTGAAGCATCCGATAGTTGCCATTTTGACACGGGCTTGCCATCTTCCACCTTGATGATGGTCGGTGCACCGATACGCTTCTCCCCGACATCAATTTCATTTTTCTCCGGGTCGGAGACGGTGTACTCGGCCAGGTAGTCATCCAGCCAGGTTAGCAGTTCGGTGTAGCCTTCCCCCGCTGGTCTGGTTTGCACTGGTGCGGCAGTATCCGAGTTGTAGGTGTATATATCCCGATATAGGTCTACCTGGCAGTAGTCCATCGTGACCCCTTCACTTGTAGCAACAGCGGCAAGCACAGGGAGCAGGTTGCGACAGTAGGGACAGCGCGGATAGGCAAACAAGATATAACCGTCTTTTTTCGCGCGTGCTTCCACCGCGGTCACAGGTGATAGCGGCACCGAGAAGGACAGATTAACATCCCGGTACGTATATTCTGTGTAGCCGGGAACAGCGCGCCCATTATACGCCCGGTAACTGCGGGCAACTATTGCTCCCGGCGAGCTGCCAAGGAGTAGCAGCACAGCCATCCCAGCAGTTGCCACAGCATAGGCTATGTACGGTGCGGTGTGGGATAGTTTTTGCATCCATTTATCACCTTCCTTTTATATTATAGCACATCAGCACGTAAGAGCAAGATTCAAATCGTCTCCAGGTAGACGATTTTTCCCTTAGCAAATCGGTACAATAAATATACTTTATTGTACACGGTGGTGAGGGCAAATGCTACTACAGGAGGCAATTAAGCTGCGCATTTTGGAGCTTGCAGACGAGCGCGGCTACAGTGTCAACAAGCTGGCTGAGCGTTCCGGCATTGCACCATCTGTCCTTAAAAAGACTGTCAAGCCTTATGCTACCACTAAAAATACTTCAACTGAAATAGTTGCACGGATATGTGTGGGGTTGGGAATCCCATTTAAAACTTTTTGGGACAGCCCTTTATTTGACAATATTGAGACTAGACAACAAAAAGAGGACGAGAGCCAATAAAGGCTGTCGTCCTTTTGATGTTTACTTTTCAAACGAGGCAGGGTTAGAAAGGCATAGCGTCCGGTTCCTCAAAATCCTCCGCAGAAATTCCTTCAGGGATTTCCCCATAATCATTATCTTCTTGGGGCGTGCAGTACAACGGTTTTTTTAAGCTGCCGTTATATTGCCAGTGGGTCTTTCCGGCAATGGCAGATTTGGATTCTGCCAGCTCCCCGTAACGATATACTTCATAATGTAAAACTACTTCATCGTCCATAAGGGCGACCTTGTTTTCCTCCCACGCGAAAGTAAGTTTTACTTTAGGAAAAAGAATTGAGAGCGTATGAATAGCCTCACTTGCAGGTGCGCTATGGGTGAGAAATGCAATGCTATTTTCATTACATTCTTCAAAAGATATCACGTTTTCGTCTGTACCCCAGTGTTCCGTGCACCAGCCGGTATAAGTAGGATAGCCGTATTCCTTCCGGTTCAGCACAGCCATTTTTCCCAAAAGGAACCGGCGCTGATCTGCACGGCTAAGAACAGCAAGAAAATTTTCTTCTTCCTCTTCTGTAGGGTAAGGAACTAAATCAAGATAATGGCGGTAAAGCTTTTCGCCGCAAGAAACTTCATCATCGGGGCCAATGTTCAGGTGTACCGGCACAGCACAGATTTTATTCAAATCAATGCTCCCAATGTCATAGATGTCATCGCAGATATACTTCATTACTTCATTGACCTGTTCCTTCGAACCGCCAATCGTGAGAGTGCTGTAAATAAAGCTTTCTTTCTTCATGGGATTTCTCCTTTGAGAGTTGTATCACCGCTCACAGCAGACGGCGGCGGATGTCTCCGCGTGCCATCCCTGTAAGCCGTGAGAGTTGTGTAATGCTGACGCCCTCTTGTGTTACCAGACGGCGCAGCAGCGGGGTTGCGGTGGATTCGGGGTAAAGCTGGATTTCGTGGCATTCCATGCCTGCCGTTGCACGTACAAAGTCACAAAGCTCAGCATCCGTAAAGGCAGGCAGCGGAGAATCCTCCAGAATGCCGCGGGCATTTAATTCTGGCTGCTGGTGGTAGTGCCGCAGCCAATCTAAATCATGCAGTGCAAGCGCGTAGCTTGTGTCTACATGACATAACGGCTTTTTTCGACTAGCAAAGTAGTCAATGTAGCTGCTCCACGGGTAGTCCTGCATATCCTGCACCATTCCGGCAGCGACCGGGTTGCGGTGGATATAGCGCAGTACCCGCAGGAAGTAGCCTTTGGTTGTGACAGGCTGGGATTTGTAACGGCCCTGGAAGAGCGGGCCTGTCCGCTGGTAGCGGCGGTTGTAGTAGGCAACGTACCGTACCCCGATGGCCTTCATCATGTGTTGCAAGGAATCGTTACAATCCTTCGCGAGCAGATGCAGATGGTTGCCCATCAGGCAGTATGCCATGATGATAAAATTTTCATCTGCGCAAAAAGCGAGAATATGTAAAAAGTTCAGATTGTCGGCATCATCATTAAAGATGGTCATGCGGTTAATTCCACGGATCATGATGTGATACACGCCGCAGGACGAAAGTTTACGGGCTTTTCTTGGCATCGTCCTGCACCTCCGAGGGTGTCGTTTGGGGCGTCCATTCTTCCGGCTTGTAGGTCAGCAGTTGTATCGCCCGCGAGGCATCCCCTCGTGTCATTTTATGGGTGTCAATTTTGTAATCCGGGGCCAGCTTGTGGATAAGGGCAATTTGCTCATTGGTGATGGGTTGTCTATCCCACTTATAGCGCTGTTTTTTGTCCCAGATATGTTGATATTTAGCATGCTTCTGTTTCAAGTCCTGATACACATAGTCTAATGCAAATTGTAATGGCACCGCACTCTTGGAGCACGCTTTATTTTTCCGCAGGTACACCATGCCGTTAGTCAGCGGTTTGCTGATGCGGTAGGTTACGGTCGGGATAGGCAGTATATAGCCGCCATCCTTGAGTGTAATCCATGCGACATCATGGGTGGTAACACCTTCGCCAAGTGCCATAACGTCTACCTCCTTCTGATTTTGTATCCAGGTATCGGGAATGTCCGCACCTGTAAGTACCTTTATCGGTTCGGTTTCCTCCGGCAACTTTTCCACCTGCTCCTTTTTAGGTTTGGGAGCTAGCGGTTCCTCGCCGATTAGCGTTGCTGCCGTGCATATCGGCATCCTGGAAATGCCCACGCAATCAATAATCTTGCAGGCACTTTTTCCCGGATGCAACCGCAGGCCGCGACCTACCATCTGCGCATACAGGCCGACATTGGTTGTGGCAACCGGGCGGGCCAGCAGAACGGTTTCTGTCATCGGCAGGTCAACACCTTCCGTCAGGACAGCATAGCAGACAAGTACTTTAATTAGGCCCAAACGGTAGGCCTCCAACAGACGTCCTCTATTTTGAGTAGTGCCATCGATAAAGGCCGCGGTACTGGCACCATGCTGGGAATTGAGCAGTGCTGTCACATTTTTGCCCTCTTCAATGGATGGTGCGAAAATGATGGTCTGCCCACGTGCGTTTGAGGTGTAGGCCTCCGCGATACCCGCTGCTGTGCCAGACATAACGCGTGCTATATCTGCGGCATCATAATCGCCAGTATCCTCACGGTACTGCACTGTCCCCAAGTCATACTTGAGATTAACCTGACAAGCTTCTATAGGACTAAGATACCCGTGCTCAATGCCGTATAGGGTGTTATACTCGCACAAAATGTCGTCAAAAGCCACATCCAGGCCGACACCATCACCGCGGATTGCGGTTGCAGTGAAGCCAAAACGAACGGCATTTTTGAAGTACTCAAAAATTTTGCGGTAGGTCGGTGCAGCACTGTGGTGGGCCTCGTCGATGATGATGGTATCGATACTGTAGGGGTTGTACTTGTCGAGCCGCCCCACAAGGCTTTGCACCGAAGCGCTGATGATGGGTTCCCCGTGTGCATGTGTGGTTCCCTGCTCGATGCCGCAGGGAAGGCCTTTGAGGTATTCCAACGGCTGTATCACGAGTTCTTCCCGGTGAGATAAAATCAGTATGTGGTGGTCATTTTCCAGTACATCACAGCGGATGTACTCAGCAAAAATTCGTGTCTTGCCAAGGCCGGTTGCGATAACGCACAGGGCGGCATTTCCCTCGTAGGATTTCATACGCTGAAGGGTGTCAGCCTGATAAGGACGCAACGGTGGTGCCCGCGGGCCGTCATGGCCCTGTTGTAGAGGTGGATTTTTCATAGTCGACTCCTTGGTCACTGGTGATAGTAGTAAGCCTGAATAATTTCGTCCGACCCACTGCCATTGCGGATGATGAAGCGTCCGGGAATAGCAGGGAGCTTTGCGGCACTGCCGTCATCCAAGATAACAATGGAACTCTGTGCATCGGCAGTGTGGCCGCAAATACGACCGTCAAGCTGTGCTTTAAGACTACCCGGAACAGACCCTACGTCGGGGCGCTGAGTTGCCACAAGCAGATGAATACCGAGCGCACGGCCCAGACGGCCAATGGCGAGGAGCTTGTTCGTAATCGAGGCAACTACTGCCTTGCCATCTTTATCACGTCCAGTTGTATCGAGAATCATCGAGGTTTCATCCAGGATAACGACGATTCGATGCAGTTCTTCTCCGGTCGTCTGGACATATTCCTCAAGATTTGCACAGCCAGCGATAGAAAACTCTGTACGGCGATGGTTAAGCTCATGTACAACACTGTCAAGCATCTGCTCAAGGGCAGCATCATCATCTGCATAATGCCCCGTCTTACAATATTCGGGGCCGAAGTCCACACCTTTATAATCGGCGAGGTAGATGTCGTAGCCTTTTTGCGACAGCTGGTAGAGAATCAACAGTGCCAACTGCGTCTTACCCATGCCGGTGGCAGCAGCCAAAAGCCAATGAGGCAGCTGGCTAAAATCAATGCTAACGGGAATGCCTGCCGCATTGATGCCCAAGACGATTTTTGTGTCGCTATCGTCCATATATGTATCTGCCCACGGGATTAGCCGCCCCATAAGGTTGCACCCGGCAACAACACGAAGGTCAAAGAGCTGGTTGTTGCTGCCCTGAGTGATAGAGAGGACGGTCACATTAAGTGCGGATTCGATTGTTGTCCGATTGTCTTCCCAGTATTCGAGCGGGCAGCCTTTAAGGCTGAAAGTAAGCTGTTGAATATTACCATCCCTGTTGGCCTTAACTAGCAGTGGTGCTTCATGCGCCTGGTTGCAGATACCAGCACGCGAAAAATCGTCGTAATATGACCAACTGTGGGGGATATAACCAAAGAGGTAAATGACGCCAAGGCACTCTGCCAGCCATGCAATTACCCGAATAAAATTAACGAACGGTCTAAATACTACCGAAATCACGTCCTCGCCAGAGCCGCCCGAAACCATAATCAGGGCGGCAACTGCGAGTGCGAGGCACAGCAGCACATATTGCTGTGCGGTCTTTGAATCGGTTTGAATACGTCTAAGCCCATTGTGGAACGTATTCATGATATAATTTTTTTCCGTCTGCCATTGCAGGCGATCAGAATCATTACGCATGATTAAATCTCCTTTCAAAATAAATGCCCGTATAGCCTGATAGCACAGCTTTCATCCGCTAGAACGGACAATCATCAATCTCTATTTGCTCAAATGTCGGTGTGGTGCAAGGGTGAAAATACTCGTGAACCGTATAGTCCTTGTGACTGCCGTCGAGGTCAAAAACCCGAACGCAGTTGATGCGCCGCAAGAGCGCGTCCCAAGCCTCCGGCTTTTCGTGCTGCTCGGAAACATACTGCTTCTCCAACGGCAAGTTGGAAATGATGTATGCTTCCGTGTAGCAAGCCTGCTTGTTAGCATACCTACAGGGTAATTCCAAAGGATAGCCATCCAGGTATTGCAGCATGCTATTAAGGGGCAAGCTGCTGTGGAACTCATCGAAGAGCATCACTTTCTGCCCCCGGTAGCCATCAAAAGGATGGTGATAGTCAGACACCGCGTAGCAGTTTGAGTATCCGCATCCTTCTTTTACCGACCTAGTTTTTCCTGTGCCAGTAGGGCCAAAGATATAGGTGACTGTCATCTGGCGAAATACATTGCGGTATTTCTCCTCCAGGATGGTCTGCCTTGTCCGGTCAATGTGGGAGATATCTCGCAGGTATTCCGGGTGCTCACCCAGGATTTGCGCATTGTCTGCCCCGGATGCAATCAGTGCATACAGAGTCCGTAAGTCGTTACGGTCGCCCTGCTTGCTGTCAGGGGGTAAACTGCCACTTTCTTCAAACGTGTCAGAGTAGTTTATCCCTTCATGTACTTTTCCCTTGGAGTCGGTATACTTGTAGTGACCGTTTGCATCCTTGTTATACTTAGCACCCTCTTTACGGATGTAAGCATAGTTTTCGGAATTTTTTCCCCATTGAGGCACTTCGATGTGCGCAGTAGGAAACTTGTTCTTTAGGGTTGTGAACATTACAGGATTTTCATATACTAAAAATAAGTGTATGTGATAGGTTTCCTCTTGCCCCACTTCATCAGCCATGCACCAATAAAGGAGCTTGGCTCCTTTTTCAAGAGCAGCCTTGATAACATTATGATCATAGCCATGCTCTTGTGGATTGTTGATTGTCAGCTGGTAACGGCGTGTCGCGTAACCTTTTGCCATATAGTGTACCCAGTACACTACGGACACAAAGCCGCTGTGTACGCTTTAAAGCTTATAGTTATAGGCTTTATGGACTGTACACACAGGTATGGAGGTAATACTAGCTCCATACCTGTGTGGCGGCTTTAAGTCCATAGCGTACGCTTGTCGTTATAAAATTTTCAAGGTGCTGTATGGGTGTTGATTGGTTTACCTCAAAAATGAGACAAGCCCCATTTTTGAGGTGAGGCCGCTAACGCGTCCTACAGTGTGCTTGGAAACCTTAGTCGAGCACCACAATGTTCTCAGGCTTACGGTACTCGTTGTAGAAAATCTTCACTTCGCGTCCCATCAGGTCATGAAGGTTGATTTTAAGTTCGGCCATCTTAGCGTCAGAGAGATACATATCCCTGACGAAGACGCCCTCCCCGTTCTGGGAGGCAATCTCCGTTGCGAGGTAGATGCGGCAGCCGGTGACGGGACGGCCTTCTTTCGTGACAAAGTCACTGCGTCTATAACCAATGATTTTCATGGTTATTTCCTCCTTGGCATTATCGTTATGTTGTTTCCGAAGTACTGTCCTCGCCATTGGTAACTAAGGAATGGTGCCGGATAGATGCAACCAAAAGCAAGTGTGTCGAGCACTGCTGTTGATAGAACCAAACGACATTTCTGTCACCTCCCTTTTCTGATGGAGGAAACGTAAAGCAATATGACAACCGAGAGGATGTATCTTGCTTGTTCGCTCCCTGTGCTTATAATTCTACTCAGTTCGCAAGGGTGGACAATAAAGAAAAGACGAACTTCATTACAAATTTCTTGAATGAAGCTCGTCTTTATAAAGTGCTTTTTTATTTGGTTTGGCCGTTAGATAAGAGCATCCGCTTTGCTCTACCTAATGAAAGTCTTTCATCAAGCAAGCTGTCAAGCAGAGCAGGAACGCCGTCCATGTCTCCATCCATCGGGTGCATATAGACACCATTAACACCAGGATGTGTATGACCAACTAACTCCTCGTAAACCCAGTTGCTAAAGTGATTTTTGTAGATTGAGCTAAAGGTATGTCGCAGCTCATACGGCGTAATATAAGGGATACCGTTATACCTGCAATAGATCCCCCAGCGTTTACGGTAGCATAGTTGACCAGTGCTTCCAAAGACCCTCTCATGAGGGTCTAACGGAGTGACTCGATAGACTTGTTGACTTTCTAAAAGCATACGTGTATATCGAGTCTGCGGGAAGTCGCGTGCGGCAAATTCGTTCTTCCCATTTGTAGTGATGCCTTTAGCATTGATGGCACGGCGTATATGTATATAATCATTGTCAATATCGCCCCACTCAAGGCCCATCAATTCACCAGGACGTAACCCTGTAACGACTTGGAATCGATATGCATAGATTAAGCTGTCTTGACAAATCGTACCATTATAAGGCACCTGAGATTCGGTGAATAAGATGTTAAGCGAAGAAACGTCAAGTGCTTGCTTTTGACCTTTTTTGGCGTTTGAGGGAATTTTAATGTTTGATGTACGCAAATCGTTCCGGATATCGGCACAGTCCAAATAATTACAGAATCCAGATAAATCGCCGCGTATATTTTTAAGACTTTTTTGACTAAGATTGTGCTTTCTGTATGCGGTATAGATAACTCGCTTTAAATCCTGCTTAGTTAGTAGCATAACCGGGACTTTGCCAATTATAGGTTTAATGTGGTTGTTATACCTGTTGCGGATGGTGTAGATGTTTGTGGTTTCGAGTGCCTTATCTTGGAGGTAGCGCTCAAACACGGTATCAACCGTTGTACGTTCGCTGACGCTAAATGGGCAAGCTCCAGACAACCACGAGGTTGCATTTTGGGCGCAGATCTTTCGGCCTTTGTCACCCGGGACGCTTGAATAAAAAGACTTTCGGACACCGTTCTTTTGGAGGTTGATTTTCCAAACGTGCTTTTTCTCAACCCAGATTGCGCGAGAAATCATTTTACTTTGTGTGGTATACATGCGGACTCCTTAGAGCCGGCCATTTTATGTGACTGGCTCGATGAAAATAGTGTAGTAATCGTCCTTATTGATATTCAACAACCTTCCGATGCGTGCGATTTCCTCTGCCGAAAAGAGCGAATATCCGTTCATCTTCTGCGACAATGCTTGCGGGGAAATGCCGATGGCCTCCGCGACATTGTAGCAGGTAAAGCCTGCGCGGATGATTTCGGACCGCAAATTCAAATATTTGCCTTTCATGATAATAATCTCCTTTGAGTAATTTTCAGTAGGTGGCTTTATTATCATGATATTCAGTTCGCACGTACTGGCAAGAGGGGTATCACCAACTTTTTTATTTATTCTTGCAAGCAGGTGCTGTACCACACTTTTTATATGAAGAGTACCACACTTTGTACCACACAGATATAAAAATACCCTTTAATGAAATCCATACCAGTGATAAAATTATCGTTAGTACGTATTGCATTAAAGGATATTTGTAGAATGATAGAAGTTCGATTCCCGTACGGGTCACCAAAGATAGTCTCTGATTTTTGACGGATAAATGTCAGAAATCAGAGACTTTTTATTTTTTCTATTATCGCGTACCTCAATTTTACCTCACTTTGCTGCAAAAGGCAAGTGGGGTTTTTGCTTTTGTGGGGGATAAAAAATTCTCTGGATTGGTATGGACCTATCCAGAGAAAATAGTATTAGTTGTAAGTTTTAGTTATCAAAGTCAATAGAATTTTCTGGGTCTCCACAGGACGGGTCTTTTGTCCAGTCAATGCCAGACGAATAGCCAAACTCTGGGTTTTCATCGAGGTAATCGCCTTGATAACTCCCAGCAATGCCACCGCCTGTTTGTGCAGGTTCTTGACGTTCTGGCGCGGGTGCAGGTGTCTCCACCACTGGTGTAGCAGGCTGCTCCGGTTGTGTGGAAGTGGTCACTGTCTGCACAGGGGCAGCGGTGGGGCGCGGGGTTGCAACGGGCTTTGCTTTTACAGTCAAATCATAAGTTGCTTTAATTTGTCCGTCTACGGTGGTCGCTATGATAATGCAGCTGCCGGGGGTCAGTGCGGTAACTGTACCGTATTCGTCCACGGTTGCGATGCCATCATCGGAAGTAGTCCACAAGAGGTCTGTGTCCGTGGTTGTTTCGGGTAAAAGTGTAGCTGTGATAGTATGCGTATTGCCAACAGTCAGAATACCCTCGGTATTATCAAGCTGAATCGCCGTTGGAGCAGTCGTCACTGTGATTTGTGCAGTTGCTTTGACCTTGCCGCAAGTTGCCGTCAGTGTCGTTGTACCATTACCCACCGCAACGACTTTACTGCCGTTTAGTTTGGCAATCGAGGTATCTGCAATCGAAAAAGCAATATCAGTGTCAGTGGTGTCAGCAGGGGTCAGGGTGCAGCTGACTTCTGCATTATCTGTGCGATTGATAATTAAATCTAAGTCGGAGAGTGAAATACCTTGCAGCGGCTGGTTGACCGTCACGGGGCAGCTTGCAGTAAACTTGCCGTCCACCGAAGTAACCGTGACAAGCGTGTTGCCGCCCTTAACGCCCGTAATCACGCCGCTACCGTCCACCGTGGCGATAGTGTCATCACTGACAACCCACGTCCAGTCAATCTTATCAGCGGCGGCCTGTTGTGCAGCGGAGTCAGCTTCCTGTGCAGTTTCGTAGGTTGCCGCAGTCTCGGCAGTTGCGCCCACATTGACCTGTATTTCGTCGGGCAGATGTACGGCAGTAATTTTGACGCCACAGGCTGTCAGAGACAGCAACAGCGCAGCAGACAAAGAACAAAGAAGAACACATCTTTTTCGCATTGATAAGCATCCTTTCGTATTTTTATAGGTTTTCTGGCAATATTATAGCATAAGTTTTGCGTACAAGCAAAACATTTCGCAGCAAAATCCCGTAAAATTGTGCATGAAAGCAAAACGCGGGAGGGATAGCAATGCAATTACAACAGGCTATTTCTCTGCGTATTATGGAGTTGGTGCACGAAAACGGCATAACGCTTAATCAGTTGGCAGAAAGGTCAGGACTTTCAGCCAGCAGTATTACCCGGACGGTCAAGGCCAACAGCAGCGTAAGCAACACAACAACCGGTACAGTTCTAAAAATGTGCAGCGGTTTAGGGATTCCCTTTAAGGTTTTTTGGGAAAGTCCTCTATTTGATGATATAGATACAATAGACGAATAAAAAGGAACGGGCGCAGTTTATGTGCCCGTTTTGCTGTTTATGGTGGAGATTATTTAAGAATAGTTTCGCCGTCAAAATAGTACCCTTGGAAGATAGTTCCATCTTCCATCAAAAAGCGCCCTTGTGCATCTTGTGGGATTTGCTCGGCTGCACGTCCGTCACCGATGATGATGGTAGATAGCGTGGTATCTGCGCGGCCACAGATACGGATATTCATGTTGTTTTTAATTTGACCAGATAAAATATTGGCATCTGGGCGCTGGGTTGCTAATAACAGATGAATACCAAATGCACGTCCCTGCCGAGCAATCAAAGCAAGACGGGCTTCAATTTGTGAAAGGAGTTCCTTACGTTCTTTATCTGCTCCAGTCTTGTCGAGCAACTCGGCAACTTCATCGCACGCGAAAATAATGCGCTGCATATACTCCCCGGTCTTTTTACGGTAGGTGGAGATATTGGGTGCGTCAACCTCGTGGAAAAGTTCCTTGCGCTCGTTTAGTATATCTGCAAGTTTGTTCAACAGGGCAAGAAGCTGCTGCTCGTCTGTAACAATGTGAGCAAATCGTTGCCATGTGCGTGAAAAATCAACGCCGCCTTTAAAATCGGCTACATATACCACATCGGCTTGCTGAATAGCCTGCCATACAAGGCATTGCAGTAAAATGGTTTTTCCACTGCCGGTATTACCGCCAATCAAAATATGAGGGGTCTTGTCAATGTTGATGATAACATCACCCGTCAAACCACGGCCAAGAAGCAGCAAATTGTCCTCATTGCGGTAAATATAGCGGTCATGCCATTCAGCTATTTCAAAAGCGTGTTCAGGTGGTACGCAGCACAGCTTTATGGTTCGGCGGTCTTTGCCCTCTTTGACAGTTGCTATCAGCATATTGAGGGCGGTTTCAAGTTTGAGCTGATTATCAACCCACGATGAAAAAGGAAAGCCTGTGCAGCAGTATGTATAGGTGACAACATTGCCGTGTTGCTCTTTGCGGATTAAGTAAGGCGCTTCTCCGGCGTTGTTGACAAAGCCGACACGCGCAAAATTGTGCTGCATATCTAATGCTCCCGGAACATAGCCAACGGCAGCAGCGCAAAAAACTGACAGGCTCAAAAAGGAAAATATAGCCAGTGCCAGTGCGATGCCGTTAAGGGCGGTGGGAAAATGGTGCGGCCAATAAATAGCTGCACAAAGCAAAGCGTTGAGAAACATAAGTGCCGCGAAAACCGTGCGCTTACGATGGGCAGTGATAACACCATAAAGCCCGGCTTTTACAGTGTAAAAAAAGTTGTGCAGGTTTGTGCGGGCGGTGAGTTCGGTATTAGTCGGATTTGTCATTGTTGGCCTCCTTAGGCTCTTTATGTGGGGGAAGAAGATAAAGACGCTCCCACTTTCCCAGCGTGGAGTTGAAAACATAATCTGTACCAAGGTCATTAACATCACAATAGCGGCGAAAGTGCGTAAAAAGTGAGGTTGATTCAGCAAGGGAATAACTCTTACCAAGTTTGCACACTGATTCAAACCGCAATGAGGAGATTATAATAATGTTGGTATAACAGGCAACGGCATCGGAAAAACGTGCAGGTAAAGTGCAGTAATTGCCGCTTAAATAGCGTTTAAAATCGTGCCACGGAAACTGACCTGTATAGTCTGTCATGACAACGGTCTTTTCGGCGCAATAACTATCCCAAGGGTGGGAGTAGTCGCTGATAACGTATGTATCAGGTGTGTGTGAAAATAGATTGTAGATTTCTTTTGCGGGCAGATGTGCTTCAATATAGATGCAGTTTATTTCTCTATATACGGCACGGTATTTCTGACTCATAATTTGAAAACGCAATTTGCGAAGTTCGGCGGAACGATTCCAGATTGTTGGATATTGTGTCAAGATTTCTGCGTCACTTTTTCCACCGTGAATTGCTTGCATAATATCTTCACTCACTGTTTTAGAGGTTTGATTGCTGCTTGATTTCTTTGTTCCGTCAGGACAGACACCCCACTCCCAGAAATTGGCTTCTGAAGTAGGGAGCTTTTCAGCAAATTTTTCTGGGTTTGTTTGATACCATTTTCCGGTGGGGTCTTTCAACAGGTACTGTCTGACAGACAGTATGTTGGCTTTGCAGTCTTGTAAGGCGGCCATAGGAAACAACTTGTTGATGTGCCCGCCAAGTGTTTGAGACGGATAGTACAAGGCAAGGTGTCCATGTGGTGTATGATTTCCGTTATCATCGGTAGTAAGGCTTTGTTCCATGATACACGCCACATAAGTGACACGTTTATCTGCAATGTCGTCTTTTAGACGTTCAAGGATTGCGTCTTGTACCAGTGAAATGTTATGGTCTTGTGGATTATTGATAGTCAACAGCCACAAGCGGGCTTTTTTCCCAAGAATTGAAGTTCTCCGTTTCCCTTTAAGCGATTCGGAAGAAACGATTTCGATTTCATTTGCTGTACCGTCAAAATCCGCTGCTTTTGCCATTGGCTGTCTCACCACCTTATATCTCAATGATGTTGGGTATATCTCAATATCTTTTAACTTTTATTGAGATACTATTTTTTACGATGTTGTGTTTTGTTTTTTGTTTATCTCAATATCTCAATGTCGCTCTTAGGTAATATTCCCCGCCCGTCTGGCGTGGGCCCGGCCGAGCGACCCGAGGGGCAAAAAGTAGGGCGGTGGCAGGGGTGAGACGCTTTGGGGCATCTCGCCCTTGCTACCGCCGTAATGGTTAGCTGTTGGCAACAGTTACGTTGTCAGCAGTCGCTTTCAAATTGACAGCATCAATGCCGCGCTGTTCTCTGACATAGCTGGGATAGATACCAATGCGAAGATTGGAAAACTTAGCCAAGCGGTCATAGGCATCATCACCGAGCAATTTCTTACCCGGAATTTTGATGTCCATGCGTTCACCAGCGAAACCAGAACACGTTACCGTGTAGGTGTAGCCGAGAATCGTATCAGAGCGCTTGCCGTCGATGTACTCAAAATAGGGGCGAATGCTGCACAGGCGCAGGCGTTCACCGAGCGTTGCAGGAGATACAATGACCTGCTTCATCGTTGCATTGTTCAGACGCATTTGTCTTTCCTCCTTTCATAAGAATAGGACAAATATTGTTTTGTCTATAATTATTGTAGCAAAAATATCACGCGATGGAATAGGGTTTTCTTTACGAAAAACAACTTTCTGTTTTACATAAAACGAATGACAGCTTTGCACAAAACCGCACAGAAAACAGAAAAAAGCAGCCCAGACCGTTTACAATCTGGACTGCTTAATATTATTTAAGATGCGTTAGACCGCGTTCAATTTGTGCGATTAAATTGTCATCGAGCATCGTAGGTACATCGTCCATATCTCCCTCCGTGTCGTGGGAATACACGGAAAGAGAAATGCCATCATGTGCGTGCCCCATCACTTTATCAAGAACCCAAGTTTGAGACTTTTTATTGAAGCTCGCAAATGTGTGCCGCAACTCATAGGGAGTCACATAGTGGATACCGTTGTATTTGCAAAAGATGCGCCAACGCTTACGATAGCACAGAGAGGTGTAGTCGCCAAATATACGTTCGGTAGGGTCTTTGGGGTCTGTACGGTATTCACGGTTCTGGGCAGTGAGCAACTCTATTGCGTGTGAGCTGAGGGGCAAGACGCGATAGGCAAAATCGTTCTTTCCTGCGGTCTGCTTTCCTTTTGCATTGATGGCCCGTTGAATGGTGATTGTACCGTTTTCAAAATCAACATCATTCCACTGCAACCCCATCAGTTCACCGGGGCGCAAGCCATAGAGAAGTTGAAAACGGTATGCGTAGATGTAGTAGTCTTTAACTACTTTGTTATTAAAGAGTGTGTTTTCGCAGGTGAACAGTAGACAAGCGTCCTGCGCGGTTAGAATTTCTTTTACGCTCTTTTTTGCGGACTTAGGAATTTTGACCCGTGCGGTTGACAAATCTTGTCGATACCCTGCGTCAAATAAATAGCCGCAGAAAAGAGAAAGGTCACCACGAAGATTGAGGAGACTTTTGCGGCTAAGATTGCACTGACTGTATGCAGTAGAGATAACCCGTTTGAAATCCTGTACGGTCAGTTTTTCGAGTTTGATTGTTCCGATGATTGGTTTGATGTGGTTCTTATAGCGATTCTGAATGTTGTAAATGTCATCTGTTTCAAGTGCTTTGTCTCGCAAAAATGCACTGTAAACATCGTCAACAGTCAAGCGAGACTTGTTCGCAGGAACAGCGCCGGATGTAATCCAGTCTACAACCTTTTGCGCACACTCCTTGCGGCCTTTTTCATCCGGCGTGGATGAATAAAAGGTCTTGCGAGTCCCATTGTGCTGGACACTGATTTTCCATTGACCGTGATGTTTGTACACCCGACCATAATACTTTTTGAGCATTGTCATGCAACATAACTACCTTTCTTGAATACGGGGAGGATAAACAGCCGATAATAGTCATCTTGTGATAACTGCAAGATGTGCCCAATAGCTGCGATTTCCGTTGCCGTAAAAGTCGATTTACCTGTCATCTTGGCGCTCATAGCTTGCGGCGATATACCGATTTGGGTTGCCATGCTGCTGCAAGTTTCACCTTTGGCAACAATTAGACCATTAAGCTCGGAATAAGGTTTCTTTTTCATACGCTGTATAATCCTCGAAATTTTTATCTGGATACAGTGTATTTACTTTGCAGCAAAAAGCAAGAAAAAATTTTCTACACCTCACTTTTATACCTCAATTTTTTTCGCGCAAAATAGAAAATCTCCATCACCGCAAGAAAAAATCTGCGATAATGGAGATAATTAAAATATATGCGAAGAATCCCAGCAGTTCGATTCCCGTACGGGTCACCAAAAAGCCTTAGCGTTAGCTAAGGCTTTTTTCTTTTGTATTTTAGCCCTCGTACCACACATTATACCACATCTTTGGCGGTTGGAATATATAAAGTAAAGGCAACACCGCACAATTCCCGCCTGACGGCTTAAGCACCGCTCCGGCGGCTG
>OLYB01001450.1_pt1 | contig 18639 bp, 15 predicted proteins | sample 1674481 | NCBI WGS metagenome assembly OLYB01 (sample SAMEA103958167, study PRJEB25191) | human gut metagenome
CTGGCAGAAAATGTCATCCGGCCGATTACTCTGGGACGGAAAAATTACCTCTTCTGCGGAAACCATGAGGCAGCGGCCAATATGTCCGTCATCTCTTCCTTGCTGGCTACCTGTAAGGCACATGATGTAAATCCAAGGGATTATCTGAATGATGTCATTGCACAAATGCCTTATTATAAAAAGGAAAACCGTGAGCAGTTATTGAATCTACTTCCACACAAATGGAAGTTGCAACATCCGGAAAGTATATTGACAAAACAAAATGCGGATGATATTATGTAATCAATCCAAAGGAAATCCGAAATAAACAAAAAGGACTCCTGACGAGAAAGGGAATCTTGAAAATTCTATAGCATATATTTTATAAGAGAATTTTTATTATCAGAGTTCCGATTCATTTAGAAATCTAAAATGCATATATAGGTATAAAGTATTTGGTAATGCATCGAATATTAGATATCGTAAAGTATATTGTAAAGATAGAGAATGGATGAGGTAAGATTATAAAATGATATCACGGGGATATAGGAATAATCTTAATGAAAGAGACAAGGTAATAAATATCATTTATATCTTATGTGTATAAAGAATGAAAAAAGTTTATAAGGATAAAAAATATTTCATATGTCGGTGAGATATGTTGATTGGAAATTTATGAAAAGGAGGCTTAATCCAATGGACACAGTAGAATCATCGAATCAATATGTTAGTGGTATGACAGTTAAAAATTCCCATAGAGTAAGCCTTTATAATAATAGATAAAAAGGCCGGTAGAGGAGATTCAGATAATAATAAAAATAAACGGAGAAAATAAAACCGGATAATAAAAATAAAAAAACTGTAAACATATTGAACATAATACCATATATTTAAATATATTATTAAAATGTGTAAAGAAACATGAATAGTAGATTTGAATGAACATGTAGGACAATGAGTAAAAGATCATTGAAATACATAAAAAGGCGTCAGGGAATAAAATAATAATTAATTCTCCGAAACAAATGAAAAGTATATGATAAAATTGAATATGTAACAGCCATCATAATAAAAAGAATTATGATGGCTGTTTTTTTATCGCCATGCGTTCGTAAGGAGCTGCCAGTGGCAGGTTTTCGGTATTGCCATGCATTCGGAAGAAGCTGCCGACAATAAATTATAAACTTTTGTAACTTTTGTAATATTTTTTTAACATATTTAACCGGATATTTTGACAATAGACAGGTCATATGATAAACTTATATAAGTAAAATTGTAGGGAAATACGCTTTTTTAAAATAAATATTTGAGGTGAGAAATATTGGATAAATATGAATATAGGGTAAAGACCGAGCAGATGCTTGATCATCTGGAAAAAAAGGAATACCAGAAAGCAATGGATATTGCTGAAAGTATAGACTGGCGAAGAGTAAAGAACGCTTCTATGCTTAATACGGTAAGTGAGATTTATGAATATAACGGAGAATTTAAGAAAGGGAGAGATATCTTATTCCTGGCATTTGACAGAGCACCGGGAAGCCGTAAAATCGTATATCGATTAGGTACATTGGCATTAAAGATTAAGGATATCAGAGAAGCGACAGACTGTTATGAAGAGTTTGTTAAGCTGGCGCCAAAAGACCCGAATCAATATATCCTGAAGTATAAGATCCTGAGAACTCAGGGAGCAGCACTTTCGGATCAGATTGCGGCGTTGGAAGAATTTAAAAAAGCGGAATATATTGAAAAATGGGCATATGAACTTGCCAAGTTATATGATGAGGCGGGAATGACTGCGGAATGTCTGGAAGAATGTGATGACCTGATTCTTTGGTTCAGCGAAGGAAAGTATGTATACCTGGCGATGGAACTTAAGATGAAGTATAAGCCACTGACGCCGCTTCAGCAGGAAAAATATGACAGCCGTCCGGGAGCAGTAAAGAAGCAGCCGGAACCTGTAAAACAGACGGAGTCAACATTGGAAGAAGTTGACGATGAGAATGAATATGATGAAGGTTCTGAGGAAGAGGTACAGGAAAGTACGGTGCAGAGAATAGATGATGCACAAGTACAGGAGATTCCGCCGGAGCCGGTTCCGATGCAGGAAGAGTTTGAAATACCGGAGGAAGCCGCACAGGCAGATGTCGTACCGGAGGAAGTTGTACCGGAAGCAACTGTAGCAGTGGAAGAGACTCCGATGTATAGGGAAGAAGAACCGGAAGCATCTGTTGAGACACCTGAAGAGCATACATCAGCAATCAAACAGGTAGTTACGGGGGCCACATTAGAAGAAGCTCTGGCACAGGGTGTTGCTGTTGCAAGCGGTATTAATATTGAAGAAGAAGCAATGAAAGAGCGCGAGGATGAAATCCTGGCAAACGGTCAGATGATGATCGATGATATCCTTCAGAAATGGGAAGCAAAACAGAAAGATCATGAAGAGGCGATTGCAAAGCAGAAAGCCAAAGATGAGGAGCGTCTCCAGAAGGAAAGAGAACAGGCAAGAATCCGTCAGGAAGAAGAGCGCAAAGAAGTAGAAAGAAAAGCAGCTGAAGCAGAGGCCAGAAGAAAAGCTGAAGAAGAGGCCAGAAGAAAAGCTGAAGAAGAGGCAGCAAGAAAAGCAGCTGAGGAAGAGGCAGCAAGAAAAGCAGCCGAAGAAGAGGCCAGAAGAAAGGCTGAAGAAGAAGCCAGAAGAAAAGCCGAGGAAGAGGCAGCAAGAAAAGCAGCCGAAGAAGAGGCCAGAAGAAAGGCTGAAGAAGAAGCCAGAAGAAAAGCCGAGGAAGAGGCAGCAAGAAAAGCAGCCGAAGAAGAGGCCAGAAGAAAGGCCGAGGAAGAGGCAGCAAGAAAAGCTGAGAAAGAGGCAGCCGACGAGAAAGAATCTGAAAGAAATACACAGAGAATACCGGATGACATTGTCCGTCTGATGGAAGAGATGGAGAGTGAAAATGAAGATTCCGAAGATGAGATTTATGAGGAAGAACTTGAAGACGGTCCGGGAATGGATGAAGATTTCATAGAAGGAATCGAAGATGAGCTTGCCGGACTGGATATGAACGGAAGCAGTTTCGAGGAAGGTGATTTTGACGAAGCCGACTTTGAGGAAGAGGATCTTGAAGGGGAAGACTTTGACGAAGGCGACTTTGAGGAAGAAGATCTTGAAGGAGAAGACTTTGACGAAGGCGACTTTGAGGAAGAAGATTTCGACGAGGAAGACTTTGACGAAGCTGACTTTGAGGAAGAAGATCTTGACGAGGAAGAACTTGAAGAGGCCGATTTTGACGAAGACGACTTTGAAGACATAGATGATGAAGAAACCGATTTTGACGAAGGCGACTTTGAAGAAGATATGGACGAAGAGGATTTCGACGAAGAAGAGATCGACGATGACGAAGAGCTTGATTTTGGCGAAGACCTTGAAGGGGAAGATTTTGACGAAGCTGACTTTGAGGAAGAGGATCTTGATGAAGGAGACTTTGACGAAGGCGACTTTGAGGAAGAAGATTTTGACGAAGAAGAGATCGAAGATGAGGATGACACAGAAGAATTAGAGATTGAAGAGCCATCCGAAGAAGAGATCCAGGCAAGAATTAAAAAGTCAAAAGGTGGAGTTCCATTTGATACCGGATTCGTTGTAACAGGAAGATATGATCTGAGTGCAACGAGTGAAATCGGATTAAAGGCAGGACTTACGGAAGAACAGAAGAAGTTATTCTCATATTTCGTTCCGGTAAGAGGAATGAGTGAACAGATCGTAGAGGTTCTTGATAATGACAGACGTGCCCAGAGAGAGGGTACTTCCAAGACAGGAAACCTTCTGGTAATCGGAAGAAAAGGATCTGGTAAAACAGTTCTTGCGGTTGATATCGTAAAAGCAATCCAGAAACAGAGAAATCTGAAACAGGGTAAAGTAGCGATCGTTACAGGTGAGTCTTTGAATAAGAAAGAACTTACGAATATCATCCAGAAGCTTCGTGGAGGAGCAATCATCATTGAACATGCTGGCAAGCTGAATTCAAGAACGGTAAAAGAACTTAATTATCTGATGGAAAAGAAGACAGGTGAATTACTTTTCGTACTGGAAGATCAGAGAAAACCTCTGGAGCGTCTGATGACAGCTAATCCGGAATTCAAGAAGAAATTCAGTTCGAAACTGGAACTTCCGGTATTCATTAATGATGAGCTGGTAACATTCGGTCAGACATATGCGAAAGAGAATGGATATAAACTGGATGAGATGGGAATCCTTGCACTGTACAGCCGTATCGATGTAATGCAAAGAGAAGACCATGCAGTATCTGTTGCAGAAGTTAAAGAGATCATGGATGAAGCAATTGCTCATTCACAGAAAGCAAATGTAAAACACCTTGCACGAAGAGTATTTGGTAAGGGAACAGATGATTCTGACAGAATTATTCTGAAAGAAGAAGATTTTAAAATTTAAGTCAGATTTTGGAAGAGTTTTGACAAACTAAACTGTCAAAACTCTTTCTTTTTGCCCTTTTGTAAAGTATAATGTTGTTATAAATATGCAACAGAATGCGAGGGGTAATTATGGCTGAAAAAAAGAAGAAACCGTATGAAATAGGCGAGCTGGATCAATACCTTTTCGGACAGGGAAATCATTACGAGATTTATAAGAAGCTGGGTGCACATCTGGTACAGGACGGAAAACAAAAAGGTGTGTATTTTGCGGTATGGGCACCGCATGCACAGGCAGTTTCGGTAGTCGGAGAGTTCAATGAATGGGATACAGAGGCGAACCCGATGAAGAGAGAAGAACCTCTGGGAATCTATACCTGTTTTATACCTGGTGTGAAGAAAAATCAGATGTATAAGTATTGTATTGAGACTTATTCGGGAGAACAGATATTTAAGGCAGATCCATATGCCAATTATGCGGAATTAAGACCTGGAACAGCATCCAGAGTTACAGATATCGAGAATATAAAATGGACGGATACAGAATGGATGACCCACAGAAAGACCTGGAATCATAAGCATAAGCCGATGTCTATCTATGAGGCACATATTGGTTCCTGGATGCGCCATCCGGGACGGGAAGATGAAGGTTTCTATACATATAGAGAGTTTGCCAGAGCAATTACCAAATATATTAAAGAAATGGGTTATACACATGTGGAGCTGATGGGGATCGCGGAGCATCCGTTTGACGGTTCCTGGGGATATCAGGTGACTGGTTATTATGCACCGACATCCCGGTATGGAACACCGGAAGATTTCGCATGGATGATCAATTATCTGCATAGAAATAAGATCGGTATCATTCTGGACTGGGTACCGGCCCATTTCCCGAAGGATGCACATGGACTTGCTGATTTTGACGGAACTGCGACGTATGAATATGCAGATCCAAGACTTGGAGAACATCCGGACTGGGGAACAAAAGTGTTTGACTTTGGAAAAAATGAAGTCCGCAATTTCCTGATCTCCAATGCATTGTTCTGGATTGAAAAATTCCATATAGACGGACTTCGTGTAGATGCTGTTGCGTCTATGTTATATCTGGATTATGGACGGAAAGATGGCGAATGGGTAGCGAATAAGTATGGTGAGAATAAGAACCTTGAAGTGATTGATTTCTTCAAACATTTGAACTCTGTTGTTCTTGGAAGAAATCCGGGAGCACTCATGATCGCAGAAGAATCTACAGCATGGCCGAAGGTTACCGGTGATGTAGAAGAAGGCGGTTTAGGTTTCAGCCTGAAGTGGAATATGGGATGGATGCACGATTTCACGGAATATATGAAGCTGGATCCATATTTCCGTAAGGATAATCATCATCTGATGACATTTGCCATGAGTTATGCATACAGTGAGAATTATATCTTGGTATTGTCGCATGATGAAGTGGTACATCTTAAGTGTTCGATGCTTAATAAGATGCCGGGACTGGGATTTGATAAATATGCTAACCTTAAAGCTGGTTATGCATTCATGATGGGACACGCCGGTAAGAAGCTTCTTTTCATGGGGCAGGAATTCGCACAGCTTCGTGAATGGAGCGAGGAAAGAGAACTTGACTGGTTCCTGTTGGCTGAGCCGGAGCATCAGCAGATGAAAGAGTGGGTAAAAGCGTTGCTTCATCTGTATAAGAGTCATAAGGCGATGTATGAGATGGATCAGAGCTGGGAAGGATTTGAATGGATCAATGCGGATGATGGATACAGAAGTATCTATAGTTTCATGAGACATTCCAAAGGTGCAAAGAAGAATCTGTTGTTCGTCTGCAACTTTACGCCGATGGCAAGAGATGATTACAGAGTCGGAGTTCCGAGAAAGAAACAGTATAAGTTGATTCTGAACAGTGATGAGGAAAAATACGGCGGAACCGGAGAGGTAAGGAAGAAGATCTATAAGGCTGAGGCAAAAGAATGTGATGGAAGACCGTATTCATTTGCTTATAAGCTGCCGCCTTACGGAGTTGCTGTGTTTGAATTTTAAGAGGAGTAATTTTAGGATTATTTAAATTTTGGAATAGAGAGATTTTAATTTGAATGAAGTAAAATAAAAAACGCCGGGAAGTTTTTTTTAGCTTCCCGGTGTTTTTATACCAAAGTATGCAAGAAAAGCTGCCAGTGGCAGGTTTGCTGTATTGTCATTATAATTCGTTTGTTACTATAATTACCTGCTAATGCTTATGTCTAGTTGGCAGAGCCGTTAGCTGTGGAATCAGACGTATCAGAGTTGGAAGAATCTGATTCGCTGCTGCCTGGTAAGCTGCTCTGAGTATCGGACTGATCATCGGCACTGTTATTCAGTGAAGAATCATCAGCAGAGTTGTCTGTTGTGCCGGCATCTGAAGAATCTGCATCACTGTTCAGAGAATCATTCTGTGTGTCGTCAGACTGATCATCATCAGTACCTTTGCTGTCCTCTGTATTGGCATCGTTTTTGCTCTTATCTGAATTGTCTTTTTTAGAATCGCTTCCGCCGAACAGATCCTTGAAGAATTTCTTGATCTTGCCCCAGAATCCGCTGTCATCGCTGTTGTCATCCGAACTGCTGTCGGAAGAATTATCTGCGCTGTCGGAATTGTTCGAAGAAGAGTTGTCGGAAGAATCCAGTGTGCTGTTACTTACGACATCATCGCCGAGTGCACTGTCATCCGTATTGTTGATGATTCCGCCATCAGAGCTGTCACTGCCGCCGAAGATTCCTTTGATGGAATTCCAGAGGTTGGAGAAGAATCCCTCGCTCTTTCCGTCGATGTTGTTCAGTGTATTCTTCAGTGCTTTGACATCATAGTCATACTGGGAAATGTTCTTTAACAGTTCAGTGATCTTGTCGATCTGTTCCTGTGTCAGAGTGACATCGTTATTCTTGGCAGCATCTTCCACTGCATCCTGAATATCGTTTTCATCTTTTAAGCCGTCTTCAATAACGCTTTCTTTGGCATCATTCATGACATCTTCGGCTTTGTCCTGTCCGATATCATTTGCCAGATCTCCTGTTGTGACAAGTTCGTCGGTTGCGGCAGCCTTCTGATCTTCGTTCAGAGTTGTTCCGGTGGCTTTCTCATAAGCCATCATGATTCCTGTCAGTGCGCCTGTTCCGGATACTTCGATCGGAGAAGCAGCGATAACGTTACAGTTCTCAACACCGGATGTAAGGAGTGTACTGGAGATCATAGAACTTGTAACATAAGTTAAGTTGGAAACCTTTACTTGGATTCCGCCGCTTGTGGTCGGCTCTACATATGAACAGCTGTAGGTACGGGTACCGATCTGTTCTTCCGGAGCGACCCCTTCGAGATATTTTCTTTCATCTGCATTGGTAACTTCGATGACATCTGCTTTGTCAGAAGAGGTACCAAAGTACTCATACATGGAATTCTTCTGTGAATCTGACAGGTTGGCTCCAAGTGTTACAACTTTAGATGAATCTGCCTTTACGACCAATGGTGCCGCAGTAGAACCAAGTACAACTGCCATGGCAACTGGTAATGCTCTTTTTAAATTTTTCATAATGCGTGGTGTGTTCACCATGCCCCCTTTTTATTAAATATATTTATCCCTGTTACTTCTTAAATATAGCATAAAAAACTATGTTTTCCTAGGAAATATAAATTAACTATTTCTAAAGATTTTCTGTAGACGTGCGTCAAAATCGTTCTGTGATATCATCCCCTGCATGACAGCGATCAGTTCCTGGTCTTTGAAAAAGAGAAATGTCGGAAGAAGATCTGTCTGATACTCAGCTGCGAGAAGTCCGGATTCTGTGGTCTCTACTTCAAAAAAGCGAATGCTGCCGGAATATTTTTTCTGATATTTTTTTTCGAGATCTTCTATAATGGGACGCATCATTGCACATTTTCCACACCAGACGGCGTAGAACATGACTACGGCAAACACGGGATGTTCCGTGCTTTCACCCGCCGGTGCATCGGAAGAAAGCTGCCAGTGACAGGCCCTGAAGCTTTCAAAGTTTTGTGTCGTCAGATGTAACATAAGCTTCCACCCTTTCACAGGATTACAGGAGCATAAGATATGCTCTCTATTAATATATGAAAGGAAAGGGAAGAGGTTCCTTTATCTGCGTTTTGCGATCAGTTTGCAGATCGGATTGCCCATGGAAGAGAATTTTGCTTCATATTCGGTCATAATATTTCCCCGATTCATCTTACTGTCATTATGAAGATCATAGGAAAGTTGATCCAGAACGAACAGTTCGGAAGTCTTAAGTTCTTCTACGGAAAAGTCGAAGAGCGGACGGTTGTCTGTCTTGAATTCTACGGTTCCGTCTGCAGTCAGGACTTTGTCATAAAGCTTGAAAAATTCGTTGGATGTTAGTCTTCTTCTTGCATGGCGGGCCTTTGGCCATGGATCGGAGAAGTTCAGGTAGATACGGGATACTTCCGCCGGGGCGAATACCGTCGGCAGGTCATTCGCATCCATACAGATGAATCGGATGTTGGCAGGAGCTTTTCCTTCGGCTTCCAGTTCCTGGAATTTCTCAACGGCACGTAATAAGACGCTGGAATAGCGTTCGATGCCGACGTAGTTGATCTGTGGGTTTTCGGCTGCGAGAGTCAGAAGAAACTGACCTTTTCCCATACCGATCTCGATGTGCAGCGGTCGTTCATTTTGGAACTCCTGATTCCAGTGTCCGCATAAGCTTTCCGGATTCTTAACAACTTCTTTGCAGGCTTCGAGAACGCTCTCTGCACGTGGTATATTTCTAAGACGCATATGTGTGTTCCTCCTTATAATCAATGGATTTGCAAGGATTTTCTGACATTTTGCAAATCGTTCTTAGTTTAGCGTCTGTGCAGGAAAAAGTCAATGGAAGTGGAAATTGTCAGAAGAATTGAGAAAAATAATACAATATATACAAAATGATAGTGGTAATTTTAGAAAATAGGTGTATTATTATAACATGGATAAAAAAGTAACAATTATTCGTTGTGAAATGTGCAAAAAGGAGGGCGGCTTATGAACTCTGTTATTGAGAAATTAGCTGAAGTGGAAGAAACGGCGGAGGCGATCGTAGAGCATGCCAGACAGCAGAAAAGTGAAATTGAAAAACAGATACAGGAAGAAAGGAATCAATTTGACCGGGACCTGGAAGAAGAGACACAGAAAAAACTGGAGAAGATAAAAGCAAAGTCGCAGCAGGAAGTAGAGAAAGTTCTGGACCGGGAACGGAAGAAGGACCAGAAGGCGATTGATGATCTGAAGAGGGAATACGAAGAAAATCATGACATTTATGCAGAGGAAATCGTAAGACATATGATCGAGGTGTAGCGTATGGGAAATGTGATGGCTTACAGCGGGATCACGACAAAGGTACGTGCGATGTCGGCGAAGCTTCTGAAAGAGAAAGATTATGATACGATCGTAGGTCTTGGTACAGTGACAGAAGCAATCGAATATCTGAAAGACAAGACGGCGTATGCACCATATGTGGAGCGGATGGATGTTTCCTTATATCACAGGGGAAATGTGGAGAAGATCCTGTATCAGTCGTTGTTCGATGATTATTCGAGGATCTTCCGGTTTGCCGGGATGGAGCAGAAGACGTTCTTAAAATTATACTGGAAACGGTATGAAGTCGATCTGATCAACTACTGTTTGAGGATCGTGTTCAATCATTATGAGAAACCATTTGATCTGGAATACAAGAAAGAGTTTTTCGACAGATATTCACAAATTTCCATAGACCGGTTGATAACTTCGAAAAATATCGACGAGCTTGTAGATAACTTACGGGATACGGAATATTATGGTGCGCTTGCCAGAATCAGAGATTCCGGAGCGGGAACGCTGTTTGATTATGATCTGGCATTGGATCTGTATTATTTTTCTACGATGTGGAAAAAGGGAAAACGGGTTCTGAAAGGACATGAGCAGAAGATATTCTTAAAGGACTATGGAATGAAGATCGATCTTCTGAATCTTCAGTGGATCTACCGTGCGAAGAAGTATTATCATATGCTTCCGCCGGATATCTATTCGATGACGATCCCGATCCACTATCGGATAAAAGTAGAAGAATTCAAGACACTGGTGGAGACGCCGACACTGGAACAGTTTGAAGCAGAAGTGGAAAAGACGTACTATGCAGGAAAATATAATTATATGCAGACGGATAAAACACTGGAACAGATGTATCGCGACTGCCTGCGGAAGTTGTACCTGACTGATAAAAGGAATGATCCGTATTCGATCGCAATCGTCAATACGTATCTATTCCTGAAAGAAGAAGAAATCTATAAACTAACGACAGCCCTTGAGTGTATCCGTTACGGTTTGACGAAGGGAGAGACATTAGGATACTTAGGAGGTGTGAATCAATGATTGTTAAGATGAAGTTCTTAAGCATCAGCGGACCGAAGAATGATATCGACCGTGTCTGCGAGGTGTATCTGTCGAAATACGAGATGCAGCTTGAGAATGCGGCGGCGGAGCTTAAGACGACCGACAACCTGCAGCCTTTTGTGGAAATCAATCCATACAAAGAGCCGCTTGCGAAGGCAGAACAGTTCAGCGCACTGTTAGCGGATGAAGACCAGAGGATCGATGTATTGATGAATCAGGAGGATATGCTGAACCTGATCCGGGATGTCAATCATGACTATCTGGATCTGCTGGAGAAGAAAGAGTTAACGAAGAAGCAGGTAGATGAATACAAAGAAAAGCTTCTGATCATGGAGCCGTTCAGGACACTGGAACTGGATATGCAGAAATCATTAAAGTATAAATATATGAAAGTCCGGTTCGGACGGGTAGATGTGAATTATTACAAACGTCTGGAAAAATATTTATTTGATGATCTGAATGCGGTATTTATCGAAGGTACGAGGAATGAAAATTATGTATACGGATGTTATTTCGTATCGAATGCGGATTCCAGTAAGGTGGATTCGGTATTCAATTCCTTACATTTTGAAAGGATTGCAATTCCATCCGAATACATAGGAACGCCGGCGCAGGCCTGTGAAGAGCTTGAAAAAGAAATTGAAGAAAAACAGAAAGAGATTGCTGGGATTAAAAAACAGATCAGTGAGCTGATGGCAAAGAATGCCGCAAAGCTCCGAGGTGCGAAGAAGCGTCTGGAAGAACTGGCTACGAACTTTGATGTCCGCAAGCTGGCGGCAAGGATCGAAGAGGGAGATAATAAAGAAGACTATTACATCCTGTGCGGATGGATGGGCGAAGATGATGTGAACAAATTCCTGGCGGAATCGAAGAATGATGATAAAGTATTCGTTGTTGTAGAAGAAGACAAGGAGAAATTCTTCGGAGAGCCGCCGACGAAGCTTAAGAATCCAAGGTTCTTCAAGCCGTTCGAGATGTTCATACGGATGTACGGGCTTCCGGCAAATGATGAGATGGATCCGACGATGTTCGTGGCACTGACGTATACATTTATCTTTGGTGCGATGTTCGGGGATGTCGGCCAGGGCTTATGCCTGTTTGTATTCGGCGGGCTTTTGTACCTGATTAAGAAGATCAACCTGGCTGGGATCATATCCATTGCGGGACTGTTCTCAACATTCTTTGGATTCATGTTCGGAAGTATCTTCGGATTCGAAGATGTGATACAGGCACACTGGTTAAGGCCGGTGGATGCGATGACGAACCTGCCGTTTATCGGACAGCTCAACACAGTATTTGTGGTTGCCATTGCATTTGGCATGGGACTGAATATCCTGGTGATGATCTTTAACGTGATCAATTCGATCAAGAGTCATGATGTGGAAAATATGTTATTTTCCCATAATGGAATCGCGGGACTGGTGTTCTACGGATTCCTGGTGCTGACGATCGTGCTTTACATGACGGGACATAAGGTTCCGGGCAATATCCTGATGGTGATCTTCCTGGGAGTTCCGGTGATCTTGTTCGTATTCAAGGAACCGCTGGGAAATCTGGTGACAAAGCAGCATAAGAAGATGGAAGAGGGCAAGGTAATGTTCTTCGTGCAGGCGTTCTTCGAACTGTTCGAGACGATGCTGAGTTATTTTTCCAATACCATTTCTTATGTGCGTATCGGTGCATTTGCCGTCAGCCATGCGGCGATGATGGAGGTTGTGCTGATGTTATCCGGCGCAAGTGCGGGACACACGAACTGGATCGTGTTCGTGCTTGGAAATGTGCTGGTGTGCGGACTGGAAGGTCTGGTCGTCGGTATCCAGGTACTGCGTCTGGAATATTATGAGATGTTCAGCAGGTTCTATAAGGGAACCGGACGGGAGTTCAAGCCGTTTCACAGCCAGAGTGACGAAAAGTAAAGAAACGATTTAAGTGATTTTGTGATCCAGAGGATAAATCGCCATGCGTTCGAAAGAAGCTGCCAGTGGCAGGTTCTGTAGAGGAAAAATAATAAGACAGAATTCAGAGATATATTTACAGGAGGACAAAAATATGAGCCTGACAGTTAGATTATTGTTAATTGCAACATTGTTACTTAGCATTGTAATTCCATTCGGATATTTCCTGATCGGACAGAGGACGAAGAAGCGTTATAAAAGAGCCATCGGCACGAATGTATTTTTCTTCTTTAGTACTGTTCTGATCGCGGGAATCATGCTCTTTGCGGGAGATCCGGTACAGGCAGCAGAAGCAGCCGGCAATACGGCATCGAACGCAACCGGATTCGGATACCTGGCAGCAGCACTTTCAACCGGTCTTTCCTGCGTCGGTGGTGGTATCGCCGTTGCAAGTGCAGCAAGTGCGGCTCTTGGGGCAATCAGCGAGGATTCCAGTGCACTTGGTAAGTCGCTGATCTTCGTAGGTCTTGCAGAAGGTGTGTGTCTGTACGGACTGATCATCTCCTTCATGATCTTAGGTAAATTGTAAGATGAAGATGTATCTGATCAGTGATAATATCGATACTCTGACAGGAATGCGTCTCGCAGGGGTAGACGGAATCGTGGTACATGAAAGAGAAGAACTCCGGTGTGCGATCGAGAATGCCATGGAGGATAAGGATGTAGGTGTGATTCTGCTGACGGAGAAATTCGGAAGAGAATTCCCGGACCTGATAGACGAGATCAAGCTGGAGCGGACGATGCCGCTTCTGATCGAGATTCCTGACAGACACGGGACCGGACGTAAGAAAGATTTTATCACGTCGTATGTAAATGAAGCGATAGGGTTGAAATTATAGACAGGAAGAAGGTGGCACATTTGACAAACGAAGAGAAGATCACGCATATCCGGACGGCGGCGATGGAAGAAGCAAGAGCGGAGGCGAATGCGATCGTAAAGCAGCATGAGGATGCGCTTCGAAGTGTGTTCGAACAGCATCAGATCGAAGCCAGACGGCAGTCGGAGACGAGAGTGCGTGCAGAGAGTGTGACTGCGAAACAGCAGCTGAACATGGCAATGTCAAAGGCGCAGCTTGAATTAAAACGTGAGATGGGAAAGACGCAGACAGAACTTAAGACGGAACTGTTCGAAGAAGTGCAGTTAAAGCTTCTGGCGTTCATGAGAACGGAAGAGTATAAAGAAGTTCTGATCCGTTATATAGAGAAAGCAGCACAGTTTGCATCGGGGATGGCGATGACGATTTATATCAATCCGTCTGATGCAGACAAGAAGACATATCTGGAAGAACGTACGGGAATGACGCTGACGATCAGCAAAGTGGATTTTATCGGCGGGGTGCGTGCGGTTGTGCCTGAAAAGAATGTCCTGGTGGACTATGCATTCAAAGGTGCACTGGAGAATGAATACCAGAAATTCCAGTTCCGGGGAGGTGTAAAGGGTGAGTAGCGGAAAGACAGAAAAGATATATGGCATCAACGGCCCGGTCATTTACCTGAAAGGGAAGACGGATTTTAAGATGTCGGAAATGGTCCATGTGGGAGAAGAAAAGCTGGTTGGCGAAGTCATTTCCCTGGATAAGGACCGGACGACGGTACAGGTGTATGAGGAGACTTCCGGACTGCATCCGGGAGAACTTGTGGAAGGTACGGGAGCGGCAGTGTCGGTTACGCTGGCACCCGGCATCCTGAATAATATCTTTGACGGTATTGAGAGACCGCTGGAGCGGATCGCTGACAAGGGCGGGGCATTTATCACCCGTGGTGTCAGTGTGGACGCACTGGACCGTCAGAAACTCTGGGAGACGCATATCACAGTGGCTGAAGGCGATATGGTACAGGGTGGAACGATCATTGCGGAAGTGCCGGAGACGCGGGCTATCGTGCACAAATGCATGGTTCCGCCGGGAGTAGAAGGGACTGTTGTATCGGTGGTTCCGGATGGTGAATATACAATTGATGAGACGCTGGTTACGATTGAACTGTTCAATGGAGAAAAACGAGAACTTTCGATGACACAGCACTGGCCGATCCGTGTACCGAGACCGGTGAACCGGAGATTCCCGGCAAGTGTGCCGCTGGTAACAGGACAGCGAATTCTGGATACGATGTTCCCGATTGCAAAAGGTGGAACGGCTGCGATCCCGGGAGGATTCGGAACGGGTAAGACGATGACCCAGCATCAGATTGCAAAATGGTCGGATGCGGATATTATCATATATATCGGATGCGGCGAGCGTGGAAATGAGATGACACAGGTTCTGGAAGAGTTTTCGGAGCTGGTCGATCCGAAATCGGGCAATCCATTGATGGACAGAACGACGCTGATCGCCAATACATCGAACATGCCGGTAGCTGCCCGTGAGGCGTCCATTTATACCGGACTGACACTGGCGGAATATTACCGTGACATGGGGTATGATGTGGCGATCATGGCGGATTCGACATCCAGATGGGCAGAGGCACTGCGAGAGCTTTCGGGACGACTGGAAGAGATGCCGGCGGAGGAAGGATTCCCGGCGTATCTGGCATCGAGACTGTCGGCATTCTATGAAAGAGCCGGTATGATGCAGACGTTAAATGGTGCGACAGGATCGGTCTCTATCATCGGAGCGGTATCTCCGCAGGGAGGAGATTTTTCTGAACCGGTTACGCAGAATACGAAGCGTTTCGTGCGCTGTTTCTGGGGACTGGACAAATCACTGGCGTATGCGAGACATTTCCCTGCGATCCACTGGCTGACAAGTTACAGTGAATACCTGAACGACTTAAGCGGCTGGTATTCGGATCATGTATCGCCGAAATTCGTTGATTACCGGAACCGTCTGATGGCGATCCTGAACCAGGAGAGCAGCCTGATGGAGATCGTAAAACTGATCGGCGGGGATGTGCTTCCGGATGACCAGAAGCTGATCCTGGAGATTGCGAAGGTGATTCGTCTGGGATTCCTGCAGCAGAATGCATTTCATAAGGATGATACGTGTGTATCACTTGAGAAGCAGTTCAAGATGATGGATGTTATTCTGTATCTGTATAAGACGAGCCGGAAACTGGTGGCGATGGGGATGCCGATGTCGGTGCTGAAGGCAGAAGGTATATTTGAGAAGGTCATTGCGATCAAGTATGATGTGCCGAATGACAATCTGCAGTTACTGGATCTGTATAAACTGGATATTGATGACTTTTATAACCGCGTCATCGAGAAAAATGCGTAAAGGGAGGGACGTAAGATGGCAATAGAATATCTTGGACTGAGCAGCATTAATGGCCCTCTCGTCGTACTGGAAGGCGTGGAAAATGCATTTTACGATGAGATCGTGGAATTTATTGTAGATCATGATACGAGGAAAATGGGACGTATCGTGGAGCTGGATGAAGATAAGGCCGTGATCCAGGTATTTGAAGGAACGGAAAATATGTCGCTGGATAATACCCACACGAGGCTTACGGGACATCCGATGGAAGTTGCCGTGTCAGAGGAAATGCTGGGCCGTACATTTAACGGGATCGGGGAAGCAATCGATGGCCTTGGACCGATCACAGATGCTGAGAAGCGGGATGTAAACGGACTTCCGCTGAATCCGGTCAGACGGGAATACCCGAGAAACTATATCCGTACCGGAATCTCGGCAATTGACGGACTGACGACACTGATCCGCGGGCAGAAGCTTCCGATATTCTCAGGAAACGGACTTCCGCATGATCAGCTTGCGGCACAGATCGTCAAGCAGGCTTCGCTTGGTGACAATTCGGATGAACAGTTCGCAGTTGTATTCGGAGCAATGGGTGTGAAGCACGATGTGGCGGAATTCTTCCGTAAGACATTCGAGGAAAGCGGTGTGGCAGACCATGTGTGTATGTTCTTGAACCTGGCGAATGACCCGGTGGTGGAGCGTCTGATCACGCCGAAGGTAGCACTGACGGTAGCAGAGTATCTGGCATTTGAGAAAAATATGCATATTTTGGTTATCCTGACGGATATGACTTCCTTTGCAGAAGCCATGCGTGAAGTATCGTCTTCGCGTGGTGAGATTCCATCAAGAAAAGGATATCCGGGATATTTATACAGTGAACTGGCAACGATCTATGAACGTGCCGGTATTGTGGACGGGGCAAATGGTTCCCGATGGATGTCTGCTGCCGAAGATAGTATTAATCCATGGATTGTGGCAGATTTGGGTACTGTAAAGAAGGTCAGACGCAGTGAAATTTATTTTGTACGCCCTACTGCCGGACATGCTTATGTTATTGAAGCATCGATAGATGGAAAAGTCTGGCAAGAGTTCGCTGTCCATCAAGATAGGAAGATGTGTTCACCACATACCGATGTCTTGAATAAAAGGTTCCGTTATCTGAGAATTAAAATCCTAAAAGGAGTCCCCGGTATCTGGGAATGGAATATTTATTAATAAGCCAAAAGTGTATGAATATAAAAATGAATATGAAAGTCCCCACATGTATTGTAGTATTGATTTTTACTTTGTCAACTGTAAATGTATTTGCACAGAATGATTACAAGTGGGGAGAATGGACAACTTGGGGCGATCAGGGAGATGGCACCTATTGTAATCCTGTCCTTCCTTCCGATTACAGTGACATTGATTGTATTCGTGTGGGGGATGATTATTATGCTATTTCTTCTACCTTTCAATATTCCCCAGGTATGGTGATCATACATTCCAAGGATTTGGTGAACTGGACGATTAAAGGTCATGTGGTTTCTGATCTGAGACAGATCAGTGAAGAAATGAACTGGACGCGTATGAATCGTTATGGCCGAGGTATTTGGGCAGGGGCAATCCGTTATTATCAGGGAAAATTCTATGTGTATTTCGGTACACCGGATGAAGGTTATTTTATGTCGACAGCTACCGATCCTGCGGGACCGTGGGAACCGTTGCACTGTGTAAAAGCAGAAAAGGGATGGGATGACTGTTGTCCTTTCTTTGACGATGACGGGCAACTATATTTTGTAGGTACCCATTTTGCTGATAAATACAAAACTTACCTGTACCGGATGACACCTGATGGGAAGACCTTGATCGAAAACTCTAAAATATTAATTAATGAGGGGTATGGTCGCGAGGCAAGTAAACTTTATAAAATCAACGGAACATATTATCATTTTTTCAGTGAAGTTAAAAATGGCGGTAGATATATCATGATGCAACGTTCTTCTTCAATTACAGGACCGTATCTTGAAAGGAAACAATTAAGTCATGTACAGCGTGAATATAATGAGCCTAATCAAGGCGGACTTGTTGAAGGTCCTGACAGGAAGTGGTATTTTTTTACCCACCATGGTACGGGTGACTGGGCAGGTCGGATTGCTAGTCTGCTACCGGTATATTGGGTCGATGGTTGGCCGATTATTGGTGAGGTTGGGCAGGATGGCATTGGCACAATGGTATGGCAAGCGGCCAAGCCTTCCAATGAGTATCCGGTTCGGACTCCACAATCATCTGATGATTTTAGCAAGTCGGTACTTTCTCCTCAATGGGAATGGAACTACCAGCCCCGGGACGAGATGTGGTCATTAACGGAAAGACCAGGCAATTTGCGGTTAAAAGCTTTTCGTCCATTAGTCACGGATAATTTGCTGAAAGCGGGAAATACCTTGACTCAGCGTTGTTTTTGTACAAACAAAAATGAGGTTATTGTAAAAATGAACATTGAGGGCATGGTTGACGGACAGAAAGCCGGACTGTGTCATTACTCTAAGAGTTATGCCATGGTGGGGGTACGCCAGTCCGGCAAAGACCGGAATCTGGAATTTCAGACCAATAAAGAGAAAATCACAGGTCCTGCGATAAAGGGAAACAAGGTGTGGATTAAATCTGTATGGGGGCTGGATGGAAAAAGCCAATTTT
>OLYB01001456.1_pt1 | contig 18608 bp, 18 predicted proteins | sample 1674481 | NCBI WGS metagenome assembly OLYB01 (sample SAMEA103958167, study PRJEB25191) | human gut metagenome
TTTACAAAGAGGGACTCTTGCGTTACAAACGGGACTCTCATTCTACATTTCACCTTCATTAAAAAGTGGCAGTAACATAACAGTATCTATTTTACAAAAACAATACAAACGTATTGAAATAGTAATGATATAGCATTATAATAAAGAAAATAAATGGAAGTGAGGTGCGGAACATGGCTAGTACAATTCAGGTTAGAGTAGAAGACGAGTTAAAAAGCAAATCAGATGCTCTGTTTAAAGATTTGGGTACAGATACTACAACAGCAATCAGAATGTTTTTAACACAGGCTGTTGCAACAAATGGATTTCCTTTTGAAATAAAAAGACAGACAGAATCAAATCCATATACACCTATGACGGAGAAAGAGATGCTTGCAAAGTTGGAAAAGTCAAGAGAGCAGGGAATGTTCAGGGATGCAGATCATGTGATTTCTGATATGAGGGCAAAGTATGGATTATAAGATAGTTTTGATGCGGGATGCAGAGGAAGATCTTGATAGATTCATCACATATCTTTTGTTTGAAAAGAAAAGTGAGCAGGCCGCAAGAAATTTATTAAATGACTTTGAAACAACAAAAATAAGTTTGTCAAAAGTTGCCGGGAGTCTGAAACTTTGTGACAATCCCAAACTAAGAGAATTAGGATACCGAAGAATCAATTTTTTAGCTCATCGATATTTTATGCTTTATCGTATAGAAAATGATACTGTTTACGTGGATAATATTTTTCATGAATTGCAAGACTATGAAAATAAAATGAATTAAAGGTTTGAATGTATTTTCCTACTCGTTGGGGCTGGATCCTAATTTTGAACATGATTTAGGAACTGGTTCATATGGATATTTTTTCTATAAGAAAAGTGGACATATCGTGTATCATTTGAAAAGGTTAGACTTAGTTTATGTTGATATTCGGCGGTATTATGCTATATAATTTATGTAAATTTTGTTGGAGGGTTTACAATATGAAAAAAGAAATGTTTAATTTAGATAACCATCCCAAATTTGGCACAAGAGAACCTGATCTGGATCCATGGCAAAAAGGATTAGTAAAAACAACAAATAAGTGCAGAGAAAAGAAAAAATTGGGGGATGATTTTGAAAATAAATTATGTGAAATGTTGAAAACAGCATTTCCAGATGATGTTATAATTCAAAATGTTTTATTTGAAAGTGGTAATTATATTGATTCTCTAAAAATATATGAGTCGTTGCAAATAGATATAATAGTTGTTACAGATATAGGTGTGTTTTGCATTGAAGCTAAATGGATTAGTGATACTAAATATACGAGGATTTCGGGAGGCGCACTTTCGAAATCATGGACGTTAAAAACTAAAAGAGGAACTACGAATAGTGATATAAATGGATTAAAACAGAATTATAGGCATTATATGTACTTGAAAGAAATGTTTGCAAAAGAAAAGGTTGATTGCCCTATATATCAAATGACGGTGATTGGTGGTTTGGAAAGAAAAAAAATAGCCGTTCAGCAATTTATAGATGCAAATTTGGTGGATGAAAAAGAGATAGTTGATAGAGTAACATACATAAAAAATAGAAATAAAAACAAGAATGTTAATGTGAAGCAGGTTGTGAATATAATAAATGATTGGAAATGTACAATCGAAGGAGCGGATATTCTTCATTTAGTTTATGCACGCAATATTGCAAAGAAAAAATTGCCAGCTAGATGTAAAAAGATTATGCGCAGTTTATAATTCATGAGAGGTATCAATATGAATTATTGTTGTTAGAATAGCAATACCTAAATTTTTACAAGAAAAACATGCCATCAGGGGCCATTGTTAAAAAGTTTTGTTTATTATTTAACGATATCCAAAAGTTTCATACATATACCATTACCCCCTATCCGTTTGATTGATGTTCATCTGACAGACAAACACTTCTTTTATCAAAAAGAATGTGAGGAACGTGCGCAAACTGTAGCAAAACAGAGCATTCTGGGGCAAAACAAGGAGAAACAAAACTATGATTAAAATTCTTTTCTGCTGTCATGGTAACATATGCCGTTCCACCATGGCTCAGAGCGTATTCACCCACTTCGCCCGCCAATTCCATCTCGATTCCTGTTTCGAGATTGATTCGGCAGCGACGAGTACGGAGGAGATTGGGAATCCGCCACACCATGGGACAAAGAAAAAATTACAACAGGAGCAGATTCCGTTGATTCCACATCGGGCGAGACAGATGACGCGGGCGGATTATACATATTATGATTATCTGATCGGAATGGATGGTGCGAATATCCGGAATATGACGCGGATTGCCGGTGGCAGTGATGTGGAAGGGAAGATTTACAAGATGCTGTCATTCGCGGACTATGAGAAGACGCATAGGTTGAGCGAGGCACGTGATGTAGCTGATCCGTGGTATACCGGCGATTTTGACCAGACATTTGAGGATGTTTTGGTAGGTTGCAAGGGCTTGCTCGCCTACATCATAGACAAAGAACAACTGCATAAGTAAAACAGCATTTACGAGCATTTAACATATGCGAGATAACATATTTAACAACCCCTGTTTATTATGAAATAGAAATCATAATAAATGGGGGTTTTTACATGAAGAGTATGTGGCAGATCCTGCCGGAACTATTTACATATTACAGAAGAAGGGTTTAGAAAATGGCACAGATATTATACAAAGACATCATCAAGAACAAAGAGATAAACGAATTTATCAAAAAGGGCGATGCGAATTTAGCCACGCTTGGCTATACGGAGCATTCGAAGACACATTGCACGCTGGTGGCAGAACGGGCGGCATATCTGCTGGAGAAGTTCGGACATGCTGACGCGGAGATCGAACTTGCGAAGATCGCCGGATATATGCATGATATTGGAAATGCAGTCAATCGTGAACACCATGCCGAGTATGGCGCACTCCTTGCAAATGATATCCTGCGGCGGATGGATATGCCGTTTACAGATCGTGCAACCATCGTTTCTGCGATTGGGCATCACGACGAGTCAACCGGAGGTGCGGTGGATATTGTGTCAGCGGCGATGATTATAGCGGATAAGACGGATGTCCGCAGAAGCCGTGTGCGCTCGCGTGATAAGTCGACCTACGATATTCACGACTGGGTGAATTACGCAGTCACGGAAGCAAACCTGAAGATCAACCGGGAGAAACGCCAGATTGCATTGGAACTCAAAATCGACGAGAAGATCTGTACGATGTATGAGTATTTCGATATTTTCCTTGGACGCATGCAGATGTGCCGGCACGGGGCGGAGTTGTTCGGAGCGAAATTCAAGCTGACTGCCAATGGAAGTAAGGTACTGTAAAATCTTCTGTGGATATTCCTGTAGAAAAATGCTATAATTATAATAATTGTAAACTGATTCCGGAGTGATTGTTTGACAATGCTCCGGTTATTTGGTTAGCAAACTATAATATAAATATGGGGGAAGCGTATGAAACTAAAATGTACAAATGTCTTGGTTATAATCGCGATGATCTGCAGTGTGCTGGCAATGATTATGAACTGGATTATTTACTTTGGACCGCAGGACAAATATGTTCAATTTTTTGGCGTGGATGTAAACACCGAACGAATCCTTGATATCCGCAGTATTATATGTCCGATTCTGACTGTGGGATTGTATATTCTTGCATGCACCATCACACGGAAATCGCAGAAGAAAAGAACCGGATTGGCGATTTCAATCGTTGTTCTTGTGAGCCATATTATTTTAAATGTATTAAATGCTGTATGGGTGGTTGCAGTAAACCGGAAATATTCTTTCTTTTATGGGGCATCAGAGCTGGCGAAAGCTTCGATTCTGAATAATATGAGGAATTTTATGGAAAAACCATTTCATATATTGGCTATGATATTTCTGGCAATTACGATTGGAACGTTGTGCGGAAGGGATAATAACATGCAGCAGACACCATACTATGGTGATCCGATGTACCAAATGCCGAACAATGGGTATAACACGCAACCTCAATCTGGACAATCATTATAAAACTGAAAAAGGAGTTTATACAGTATGAAAATCGGAAGTCATGTTGGAATGAGCGGCAAAGAGATGATGCTTGGCTCGGTGAAGGAAGCACTCTCTTATGGCGCAAATACATTTATGTTATATACAGGAGCACCGCAGAATACGCGCAGAAAGGACGTGTCAGAGCTGCGCGTGGAAGAAGCGTGGGAGCTGATGCGGGCAAATGATATCACAGAGTTTGTGGTACATGCACCGTATATCATCAATCTGGCAAATACGGTGAAGCCGGAAATCTATCAGCTGGCGGTTGATTTCTTAAAGACAGAGATCGAGCGGACCGCGGCAATGGGAAGCAAGACGCTTGTCCTGCATCCGGGTTCTCATGTGAATGCCGGTGCCGACGCCGGTATCGCGAGCATTATTAAAGGGTTAAACGAAGTGCTGACCAAGGATACGCCGGTGCATATCGCGCTTGAGACAATGGCAGGAAAGGGCAGCGAGATTGGCAGAAGCTTCGAGGAGCTGGCACACATTTATGATGGCGTCACTTACAATGATAAGTTGCGTGTCTGCTTTGATACGTGTCACACGAACGATGCCGGATATGATGTGGCAAATGATTTCGACAGCGTGATCGAAGAATTCGACAAGATCATCGGCAAGGACCAGATTGCGGTATTCCATATCAACGACAGTAAGAATCCACGCGGAGCGGCGAAGGATCGCCATGAGAATATCGGACTTGGTTCGATTGGGTTTGATGCGTTATACAAGATCGTATGGCATAAGGATTTCTTGGACGTACCGAAGATTCTGGAGACACCATATGTGAAATCACTTGCAGATGCGAAGAAAGCCTTTCCACCATACAAGGAAGAGATTGACATGCTCCGGAGTGGCGTGTATGATGCGGCAAGAATTACAAAGCTTGCAGAATAAGTCGTCCGAAGAAATTCAGACATATTGCGAAAACACACATGGAGCCGTCAGGCGACATGAAAAACAAAGAATCGAGAGTAGGAAATATGGCAGTCAGAGATGAAATCATAAAGACACTGGAAGAAAACAGAGGCACCTATCTGTCTGGCGAGCAACTTGCGAAGAAACTATCTGTCAGCCGGGCAGCAGTGTGGAAAGCCATCCGCAAATTGCAGGAGGATGGATTTGCAATCGAGGGCGTGAACAACAAAGGCTACAAGCTGGCGGAGGATACGGATGTGTTGTCCGTACAAGGAACGGCAAAATATCTGGACGTCGAGTGCCCGGTACGGTTGGAAGTGTTCCGCTGTATCAACTCCACGAACCTTGCACTCCGTGAGCGGACGCAGGAGGAAGAAGGCCTGGTGCTTGCCGCGATGGAACAGACGAACGGACTCGGAAGACTGGGACGGTCGTTTATGTCGCCGGCAAATACAGGAATCTATTTCAGTATCCTGTTGAAGCCGCAGATTGCGAATCAGGAAGTGACGCTGCTTACGACGATCGCCGCTGTGGCAGTATGCGAAGCAATCGAGAAATACACGGACAAGAAACCACAGATCAAATGGGTCAACGACATCTTTATCGATTCGCACAAGGTATGTGGTATCCTGACGCAGGCGGCATTCCAGATGGAAAACTTAGACCCGGAATACGTGATCGTCGGAATCGGAATCAATCTGTATATGCCGACAGAAGGATTCGGCAAAGAACTGGAGAATATCGCCGGTTCTGTCCTGCAGGAGCAAAGCGGTGACATCAAGAACAAGATTCTGGCAGAGACACTAAACCGCTATTTCTATTACTACAAAAACTTTGCGAAGAAAGAATTCATCGCGGAATACAAGAAGCGCAGCCTGGTTCTTGGAAAAGGTATCCGTGTTGTGACAAAGGATGGTGAGCGCAAAGCAACCGCCCTTGATATCGACGACATGTGCCATCTCCTTGTCGAGTACGAGGATGGCACCCGCGAAAATCTCTCAACCGGCGAAATCAGTATTCGGCTGCAGTAATACGTGATAACCAAGGAAAAATTGGATATAATATGTGTGTATGATTGATTGTTACAATTAAATAATTACAAATGAAACAATATGTAGATTCGAGTTGCACAGAATACTTATTATTAAGCAGACCATTGGAACACGCTGGTACTTAATGAGCAGGGCAATAAGAAATAAATAATTGATGTATGATATTCCTGCGAATTTAGTACCACTGCGTGTGGAAGTGAGCGAGAGCGCGTCTGCGAAGAATAAGTATTCTGTGCAACTCGGTCAGTATAGTAGGATTCGTAACTGTTTGATTTGTAAAACAACGAAAGGAGACACATATTATGAAGATACTATTTTACGATGCAGCAGCCTACGACGTGGAATCCTTCGAGAAAGAACTCCCCCATTTCCCGGACATCGAGATCATCTACCACGAAGTTGATATCTCTCCGAAGACTGTATCACTCGCACAGGGCTGCGATGCAATCTGTGCATTTGTAAACTCGGATCTGAGCGCGCCGGTACTGGAGAAGCTTGCTGCAATAAATATCAGACTGGTGCTGCTTCGCTGTGCCGGGTTTAATAATATAGATTTGGAAAAGGCAAATGAACTTGGCATTACGGTGCTGCGTGTGCCGGGCTATTCTCCGGAAGCCGTTGCGGAGCTTGCGATTACACTGGCGCTTGCGGTCAACCGCCATGTACACAAAAGCTACATCAAGGTGCGGGAGAATAATTTCAGCTTAGTGGGATTAACCGGAGTGAATTTTCATGGGAAGACCGCAGGCATCATCGGGACCGGAAAGATCGGTGCTGCAATGTGCCGGATCTGCCGTGGATTTGGTATGCGCGTGATCGCCTACGATATGTACCCAAATAAGGATCTGGACTTTGTAGAATATATGTCACTTGAAGACGTGCTGAAGCAGAGTGACTTGATTTCCCTGCATTGCCCGCTCACAGACGAGACTTATCACATGATCAACAAGGATACGATTGCACAGATGAAGGACGATGTGATCTTAGTCAATACATCCCGTGGTGCGCTGGTCGATTCAGAGGAACTGATACAGGGTATCCGGCAGGGCAAATTCTTCGGCGTCGGTCTGGATGTATACGAGGAAGAGGGAGACAATGTATTTGAGAACCGGGAGGACGAGCTGTTACAGCATTCTATCACAGCCAGATTGCTTTCATTCCCCAATGTTATCATTACGTCCCATCAGGGTTTTCTGACGCGGGAAGCACTTGCGGCAATCAGCCGGACAACCTTGCAGAATGTGGTTGATTATGAAAATAGAACCATCCATGAAGCCAATCAGGTAAAATAGATTGGACAAAATTATAACAATCATAAGTACGGGCAGATGTATGTATCACACATATATCTGCCCATTTTTGCTGTTTTTATCAAATAGATGTGGATTTAAAAATGAATCTATGATAAAATGGCTCTTATCTGCTGTTTATAGGACAACAAAATGAAATCAGACAGCAAATAACGGACAAGATGCATGATACAGAATTCTTTATAAGAGGGTATGTGTTGTGAATCGAGAACGAAAAAAGAGAGGGAAAAAGGATGGAAGAAAAGAAGCGACACTCATTTGGTGGATCAATCGGATTCGTACTTGCGGCGGCAGGTAGTGCGGTTGGTCTTGGAAATATCTGGCGGTTTCCGTATCTGGCAGCCAAGGATGGAGGCGGATTATTCTTAGTCGTCTATATCATTCTGGCATTGACATTTGGCTACACGCTGCTGACTACGGAGATTGCGATCGGTCGAAAGACGAAACAGAGCCCGCTCACGGCATATACGAAGCTTCATGATAAATGGGGATTCTTAGGTGCTATTGCGAGTATTATACCGGTTATCATCATGCCGTATTACTGCACAATCGGTGGTTGGGTAGTAAAATATTTCTTCGTATTTTTGACAGGACATGGAGCCGACGCTGCACAGGATGGATTCTTTACCGGATTCATCACGTCACAGTGGGAACCGATTATTACATTTGTGATCTTCCTTGCGGTATCTGCATTTATCGTATTCCGTGGTGTCAATAAAGGAATTGAGTCTACATCGAAGATTATCATGCCAATCCTGCTTGTCATGATTTTGGGAATTGCAATATTCTCATTAACGTTGAAAAATACAAATGATGCAGGTGAAGTAGTAACCGGTCTGCAGGGATTCAAGGTGTATATTGTTCCGAATCTCGAGGGACTGACAATCGGAAAGTTATTTACGGTTCTGATCGATGCACTCGGTCAGTTGTTCTTCAGCTTGTCTGTGGCAATGGGTATCATGATTACATATGGTTCGTATGTGAAGGATGATGCAAACCTTGGAAAATCGATTAATCAGATTGAGATTTTTGATACGGTTGTTGCATTTCTTGCAGGTGCAATGATCATTCCGGCTGTGTATGCATTTATGGGAACAGAGGGTATGTCATCCGGACCAAGTCTGATGTTTGTATCTTTGCCAAAGGTATTTGCTGCAATGGGTGTTGCCGGAAATATAATCGGTACAATCTTTTTTGCAATGGTATTGTTCGCTGCAATTACAAGTGCGGTATCCGTCATGGAGGCAGTTGTATCATGTATTATGGATGCGTTCCATACAAGCAGAACAAAGGCCGGCACAATCGAGGGAATCTTCGCACTGATCGTTGGTATCATTGTCTGCCTCGGATACAACAAGCTGTACTTCGAGTTCAAGCTTCCGAATGGTTCAACGGCGCAGATCTTAGATATCATGGATTACATCAGTAACAATCTGCTGATGCCGATCGTAGCACTTGCAACCTGTATTCTCGTCGGGTGGGTCATCAAACCGAAGACTGTGATCGAAGAAGTAGAAAAGAGCGGTTGTAAAATGGGAAGAAAGCGGCTTTACACTGCTATGGTAAAGGTCATCGCTCCAATCTTCCTGATCCTGCTTTTGCTGCAGACACTCGGAATCATGAAACTGTAAACATAAATTCTTCCTTAACACAAGGTAAGGAATCCTTGCCAGACGGGGAAATAAAGAATAACAAGAAACTCAGCAAGATATTACGCAAAGATTGAATTGTGTGATTACAGTTAAAATCGTTATAAGAGCCAAAATAGATTTTTATCTTCGCGGGAAATCGTGGATTATAGAAAATAGCACAGAATGTATTAATAAACAGACCATTGGAACACGCTGGTACTTAATGAGCAGATCAATAATTGATAATAATCAATAATCGTAAATCTGCGAATTTAGTACCACTGCGTGTGGAAGTGAGCGAGAGCGCGTCTGTGTTTAATCATTCTGTGCTATTTTCTATATCATATATATTATTCGCGGAGATACATTTATAAAGTTTTAATTATATCCAACAGTTCTTTTGGAATATTCATATTTCCACGTCCGATTCCCATCTGTATATTCGGCTTTACAACCCCATGGAAATCCGAGCCGCCGGAGATTGCCAGCCCGTATTTGGCAGCCAGCGAGCGGAGCTTCTCACTTTCAAAGCGGTTGTTCGAAGAGTGGAATGCCTCAAGTCCTTTTAATCCGAGTGTTTTCAGATACGCCAATAATTCATCAATCTGTGCATACCCAAGATGATAGAGCAGAGGATGTGCCAGAAATGCCGCTTTGCTATAAGTCGTTAAGATGCGCATGGCAGTCTCACAGGTAACCTGTGGTTTTGGAAGGTAATATTTACAGCCGATGCCGATGTATTTGCGGAACGCGGTATCCTTGTCTTTGCAGACACCTTCCTCGACGAGAACTCTTGCGAAATGTGCCCGTGTGATGACACTGTCCGGATTGCCGTGAAGCAGCTTCTCCATCGTGACAGGGAGACCATCTGCCTGCATCATCGCTACCATTTTCTCATTTCTTCCCTCACGTGCTTCCTTTAATACGGCAAGCTCTTTTTGAAGCTCTGGGTTTTCATAGTCCATATAGAAGCCGAGAATATGAATCTCACGATTGTTATAGTAGCAGGACAGTTCGATGCCCGGCACTACCTCCAAAGGCTTGTCCTTTGTATAGTCTAAGATTTCTGCCACGCCATCGACCGTGTCGTGATCGGTCAGGGCAATCGCGGAAAGTCCCATCCGCATCGCTTCGTCGGCAACCTCTGTCGGTGTCAGAGAACCGTCGGACGCATTGGAATGTACATGTAAATCGATTCGTTCCATATTACCAACCTCCTTGTGATCGTGTTTGATGTATTATTTTATATCACAGCTTGTACCATCTGTTTTGTTTAGGTGATGCAAAACTATATCGGATAAGCGGATTATTTATTCTTCAGAATATTCAACAGCTCATCCGGTGAGAATGTATATTTCGTGTGACAGAAGTCGCACACAACTTCAATTGGCTTGTTGTCGGCAATCATAGCGCCAAGCTCTTTTCTGCCAAGGCTGATAACTGCCTGCTCGACACGCTCCTTGCTGCAATCACAGACATATGCACATGGCATGGAATCGGTCAGCTCGACATCATAGCCTTCAAACAATTTCCGTACGATAGCTTCCACAGACATGCCCTGATTGAGAAGAGCAGTGAAAGAAAATCCTTTCAGACGTTTCTCCAGCTCGTCAATCAATGCGTCCTCAGCAAATGGCATCAGCTGGATGATAAATCCGCCGGCATTTGCTACGGATGTATCGTCGTTGAACAACACGCCCAGAGCCACAGAGCTTGGAATCTGGTCGCTTGTTGCAAAATAGTAGGTCAGATCCTCTGCAATCTCGCCGCTTACCAGATGGGTGTCGCCGACATATGGCTCCTTCAGACCGATATCTTTGATGACGCTTAAGACACCAAGGTCTACTGCTTTTGCGACATCGTTTGCCGGAAGCATAACCTCCGGTTCGCTGACATATCCCTTGACATGTCCGTTTGCATCGGCAGTGACAAGCATACCGGAGATCGGCCCCTGACACTGGATACGGAGTGTTAATTTGTCGGTATCATTTTTACACATGGCGCCCATCAGCACGCCTCCGGTCAACAGTCTGCCGAGTGCGTTCGTAACAACCGGACTTGTATGATGTGTAATTCTTGCTTTTTCCACAGTATCGGTAGAGTTGCAGGCGAAGAAACGAACCTGCTTGTTCGCTGCCATGCCACGAATCATTGTATCTGCCATAAATGTATCCTCCTTAAAATGAGTGTTTGGATTTTGTATATATACTTGCATGTGTTGTTATTTATGATTGATGCAGTGGTATACAAAATTACTGTATATATTGTTTCTTTGAATTCTTGTTTCGTGTTTCTTTCGCGATGATATAAATACGTTCACATTCCTCGTCCGCCGGCTCATGTGTAAATGCATCATAGGCCGCAAGCAGGGTAAGACCGGAATCAGCTACCATCTGTTTCATCTGCTTTAGTGTGTACCCTTTTTGTACATGCAATTCCTCATATTTGCGGAACAGGTTATCATCGGCATCGGAATCCGAAGGTTCCTTTACGAACAGGCTTAAAGCGAGTTCATTAATTGCTTCCTCTTCATCATAATAATTATCCCAGATAAAGCTGATATCATCCCGATCCTCGGCAATTGTCGCTTCGGCTACGACATCCCGGTAATAATGCTCCGTATGGAAGTCGAAGATGAAAAGTCCGTCCGGATCAAGGTAGTTATTGACGAGCGAAAATACATGCGTAAGCTCGTCCGGTTCGGTAATATAATTGACGCTGTCGCAGAGACTTACAATGGCTGCAACGGTTCCGTATAACTCAAACTCACGCATATCCTGACACAGATAGAGCGACGAAGAATGATTCTGTTCCCGCTTTTCATTTGCAATATCCAGCATGGCAGGGGAGTTGTCGATACCGATCATGTCGTATCCGAAATCTGCCATACGCTCGGTTATATTTCCGGTTCCACAGCCAAGCTCTGCCAGAATGCCACTTGCAATATCATATTCCACAAGCAGGCCGTGCAGATAGTCCGCCCATGCGTCATAGGGAATGTTGTCCATGAGCGCATCGTAGACAGCAGCAAAATTTGAATATGCTTCAGCCATAGGTTACCTCCTTATTTTTGTAAACACTAAAGGTAAATTATAAAATAAAAGATAGTGAAAAACAAGGTAAAATCATATATAATAAAATGCGCGATTGATAGAGCGTATGTGAGGTTTGGAGGATTACAATGAAAAATCAGATACAGACAATAAAATTAAAGAAGGAGAAGCATGCATTTTCTTATTGGCGCATCCCATTTTTTGCGGGCGCGGGCATCTATCTGGAAGTGTTGTTTCATCTGGCGATTTACCATAAACTCGAAAGCACGAGCATCTATCCGATTTTGTTCGGTGCCACGTTGGGGCTTTTCTTAGCGGCACTCACTGTATGGCTGCCGCGCATCGGAAATGAGATCATCGCGTATGTCGGTCTTACGGCATTCTGCGTGTATGATATCGTGCAGCTCATCTATTTCCGGATATTTGGGACATTTTTAAGTCTGGTGTCTGTCGGTGGGGCCGGGAACGCGATGGATTTCAAGGTCGTGATGTTTGAGAAGATCCGTCAGAATGTTGGTTGGATTTTGCTGTTTTTACTTCCGGTGATCGCGCTTGTGTTGCTGCGTGTATTTCTGTTAAAATTTGACAAACCGAAGATGAAAATAAGGCTTATAAGTGTGGCAAGTGCGGTTTGTCTGTGCGCCATTTCCATCCTTCTGCTGAATGTGCAGGGACGCGCGATGTATTCGCCGTATCAGTTGTTCCACAACCAGTATGTGCTGGAGCTTTCGATGAACAAGCTCGGCGTATGTGTGACGACCGTGCGGGATGCGCAGACGATGCTCACCGGGGGAAAGAAAAATGTGACATTCACTTTGGATGATACAGATATGCAGCCAGATGATGTGACGGCAACCGAAAGTGATGCAATGGAAGCTACGGCAACCGATACGGATGCAGCACCTGCGTATGTGGAACAGGTTGATCCGGCAGTTGATTTTAAGAAGCTGTATCAGGCAGCCGAGGATGAGCAGTTGAAGAATCTGTCCGCTTATTGCGCGCAGCAGACACCGACCATGCAGAACGAATATACGGGTATGTTCGAAGGGTATAATGTTGTCTGCATTACCGCGGAGAGCCTGTGCAAATACGGTATCTACGAGAACTGCACACCGACGCTTTATAAGATCATGAATGACGGTTTTGTATTTGAGAATTACTATAATCCGATCTGGTATCATAGTACGATCGATGGAGAGTTTGTGGATTGTCTGGGACAGTATCCGTGTTCCTCAGAGTGGAGTTTTTATAAGTCAGCAGATACATATCAGCCGTATGCACTTGGCAATGCATTGAATGAGAAAGGCTACACAAGCAAAGCATACCACGACTTTGACTTCTATTATTATAACCGGAGTGAGACACATGCGAATATGGGATATGATTTCAAGGCAATCGATTATGGTCTGGATATCCCAAGCTATGTGACATATTCCGATTATGATACGATCGAGGCAGTATACAAGGAGTTTATTAACGAAGAACCGTTTCTGATGTATTTTATGACATTCAGTGGGCATCTTCCATATAATTACGATTACAATGCCATGTGCCTGAAGAACCGTGAGGAAGCAGAAAAATGCACAGAAGGAATGGACTTGCCGGAAGACGCGGTGGCGTATATTGCTGCACAGATGGAGCTCGATAAAGCATTAGAGGATCTGATCGACAAGCTGGATGAAGCCGGAAAGCTGGAGAAGACCGTGTTCATTGTGACACCGGACCATTATCCATATGGACTGACAGACAGCGGCTACGATGCGCTTGCAGGCAAGAATGTATCCGATGATGCATTTGAAAAACATCATTCCTGCCTTGGCATCTGGTCTGCATCTATGGAAGAACCGGTTCATGTCAAGAAGCTCTGCGCGAGTGTGGATGTTCTTCCAACCATTCTCAATCTGCTTGGCGTGACATACGATTCACGCATACTCGCAGGACATGATATCCTGTCCGATTCGGAAGAACTCGTCATCTTTGCCGACCATAGCTTCAAGACAGACAAGATTGGCTATAACACGAAGACCGGAGAAGTGACCTACTATGTGGACGAAAAAACAGTTTTACAATCCTACATCGACGATAAGATCAAGGAAGTCGAAACGAAACTTTACATGTCCGATGAGGTCATCAACACCGATTTTTACGGCTATGTGTACGGCAGGAAATCAACAAACACCACAACAAGCACCACCACATCAACCGAACAACCAAACAAAGAATAACCCCGAAAAACATACAAAAAAGTACGATGTGGCGAAATTTTGTTGTGAAAAGCAACGAAGTATGCTAAAGTGGATTCGATTGTAAATTTTTAATTTGATTCAACCTTCGGGCATGAGAGGCTATATGTAGATTCGAGTTGTTCTGGATTTTCAATTCTAAAGCAGACCATTGGAGCACATCAGCACTTAACGAACGCAGTGAGTTTAGTGTCTGCTATGTGCGGAAGTGAGCGAGAGCGCGTCTGCGTAGAATGAAAATCCAGAATAACTCGGAGAAAGAGTAGAAGTTCTCATGCAGGGAGATAGAATAAGGAGGAAAACAAAATGACGAGAATCGGAATTTACGGATACGGAAATCTCGGCCGCGGCGTAGAAGCAGCCATCAACCAGAACGATGATATGGAATTAGTTGCCGTATTTACAAGAAGAAATCCTGATGAATTGGTTATTAAGAACCAGACAGCCAAGGTGTGCAACGTAAAGGACATGGCAGACTGGAAGGATAAAATCGATGTTATGATTCTGTGCGGCGGAAGCGCAACCGATCTTCCGGAGCAGACACCGGAATGTGCAAAATATTTCAACGTGATCGACAGCTTTGATACACATGCAAGAATCCCGGAGCATTTTGCGAATGTGGACGCAAGTGCAAAAGCAAGCGGACATATCGGAATTATCTCCGTTGGCTGGGATCCGGGCATGTTCTCACTCAACCGTCTGTACGGAAATGCATTGCTTCCGGAGGGAAATGATTATACATTCTGGGGCAAGGGTGTCAGTCAGGGACATTCCGATGCCATCCGTCGTATCGCAGGTGTCAAGGATGCCAAGCAGTATACGATTCCCGTAGAATCCGCACTTGAGGCAGTTCGTAACGGCGAGAATCCGGCGCTTACAACAAGACAGAAGCATACAAGAGAGTGCTTCGTAGTGCTTGAAGAGGGCGCAGATGCGGCAAAAGTTGAGGAAGAAATCAAGACAATGCCGAACTATTTCGCAGATTACGATACAACGGTTCACTTCATTTCGGAAGAAGAGCTGAAGGCAAACCACAGCGGAATTCCACATGGTGGATTTGTACTCCGCAGCGGTGTGACCGGCTGGAACAAGGAGAACAAGCATATCATCGAGTACAGCCTGAAGCTTGATTCAAACCCTGAGTTTACATCCAGCGTACTGATTGCTTATGCAAGAGCGGCTCACAGACTTGCAAATGAGGGAGCAAGCGGCTGCAAGACCGTATTTGATATTGCACCGGCTTACCTTGTGAATAAAACAGGGGAAGAGCTTCGTGCATCCATGCTGTAAGATGCACCAGATACCATGTCGCCGACTGAATATGGGCGGCAGACAATAAGAAAGAAAACGAGGAGAGAAGATGGAAGAAATCGCAAATTACGTGCCACAGATGTACGCAACATTCTGGGCATTAATCCCGCCGGTCGTGGCAATCGTGCTGGCACTCATTACAAAGGAGGTTTACAGTTCACTCTTTTTAGGAATTGTGATCGGTGGACTGTTCTGGTCCAACTTCAGATTTGAAGCAACCGTAAACCATGTATTCAAAGACGGAATCGTCCGCGTGCTGACCAATTCATATAACATGGGTATTCTGGTATTTCTTGTAATACTCGGTGTTATGGTCTGTATGATGAACAAAGCCGGTGGTTCGGCAGCGTTCGGACGATGGGCAAGCGCCCATATCAAGACGCGGATTGGCGCACAGTTAGCGTCAGTTGCGCTCGGTGTTTTGATCTTTATTGATGATTATTTTAACTGTCTGACAGTTGGAAGCGTGATGCGTCCTGTGACAGACAAGCATCAGGTATCGCGTGCGAAGCTTTCGTATATCATTGATGCGACAGCAGCTCCGGTCTGTATCATTGCTCCGATTTCATCATGGGCAGCAGCAGTAGCCGGATTCGTAGAGGGAGAGGACGGATTCTCCATCTTTATCCGTGCAATTCCGTATAACTATTATGCGCTTTTCACGATTATATTTATGATTGTTTTGATCGTTAGAAAGATTGATTATGGTCCGATGCGGACGCATGAGAAGAACGCTTTGAAGGGCGATATCTACACGACACCGGACCGTCCATATGCAAACGCGGAAAATGAAGTCGTTGAGACAAAGGGGAAAGTGATTGACCTTGTATTCCCAATGATCGTTCTGATTACAGCCTGTGTCATCGGCATGATTTACAGTGGTGGATTTTTCTCAGGCGTTGGATTTGTAGAAGCATTTTCGGGCAGTGATGCATCGGTTGGATTGATGTATGGCAGCTTCTTTGCACTTGTGATTACGATTATCTATTATATGTTCCGCCGCGTATTGAAATTCAGCGAATCCATGTCTTGTATTCCGGAAGGATTTAAAGCGATGGTTCCTGCAATTTTAATTCTGACATTTGCCTGGACATTGAAGGCGATGACAGACAGCCTTGGCGCAAAAGAATTTGTGGCAGAGCTCGTGAAGAGTACGCCGGATGCGTTGCTTAGTTTCCTGCCGGCACTTGTATTTATCATTGCATGCTTCCTTGCGTTTGCAACCGGAACCTCATGGGGAACCTTCGGTATGCTGATTCCGATCGTTGTAAATGCATTCGAGGGAACAAACGCAACGATGATGATCATTTCCATCTCTGCATGTATGGCAGGTGCCGTATGTGGAGACCATTGTTCCCCGATTTCGGATACGACAATTATGGCATCCGCAGGTGCACAGTGTAATCACATCAATCATGTAAGCACACAGCTTCCATATGCGATTACAGTCGCACTTGTATCGTTCGTCACTTACATTATTGCCGGATTCTTTGGTAATAGCAAGGGACTTCCGGGAGTAATGAAGAGTCCTGTGATTCCGCTGGTAATCGGCCTGATTTTACTGTATGTTGTGTTGCAGGTGATCAAGACAGTTGAGAAAAAGAAAGATCCAATTGATGCAGAATAAGAGGCTTGAAATGAAAAAGACAAAAGGAAGTATTATGTTGCTGTTTGCCGCGTTTTTCTGGGGAACGACGTTCGTAGCACAGACAACAGCATCTGATCAGATTGGAACATTTACATTTAACGGAAGCCGCTCCATAGTTGGAGCGGCATTTCTTGCGCTATTGATTCTTGCTCGCACGGGAATGAAGAAGCAGAAAGCAAAGGTAAGTGGAGAACCGGTCGAAAAAGAAAGTATAAAACGGACCGTGATCGGTGGTATCCTCTGTGGCTGTGTGTTGTTTTTCGCAACGAATCTGCAACAGAGTGGTATCGCGGCATATCCGGAAGGCGTGGCCAGCTCCGGCAGATCGGGGTTTCTCACCGCAACGTATGTGGTTATGGTTGCAATCGTATCCGGATTACTCGGGAAGAAATTACATAAGATTGTTTATGTGGCAGTTTTTGTCTGCCTTGGTGGTATGTACATGCTGTGCATGTCAGGCGGTATCGACAATCTGTATTTTGGAGATCTGCTTGGGCTTCTGTGCGCAGTCTGCTTCACCGGACATATCCTGGCGGTCGATCATTTTAACGATTGTGACAGCGTGAAGATCTCGTGCATCCAGTTTATTACGAACGGTGTGTTATCTCTGATCTGTATGGCAATCTTTGAACAACCGGCATGGAGTGATCTTGCCGCCGCGTGGTTCCCAATCCTATATGCGGGTATCTTCTCGAGCGGTATCGCGTATACGCTTCAGATCGCAGGACAGAAATATGCAGATCCGGCAGTTGCATCCATCGTGATGAGTCTGGAATCGGTGTTTGCAGTGCTCGGTGGATTCGTCGTATTGCATGAGGTGTTAGCACCGCGGGAAATCGTCGGCTGCGTGCTTGTGTTCACCGCAGTGATCTTGGCACAGGTGCCGCAGATGCGAAAGTAGAGGCTATTATTTGATTGTGCTTGCATTTTTATAATAATCTTGTATATTATCTGTATTGAATGAGGTGTATGTTTCCGGACTGCACTGGGGGAGTCACTCTGTGGCTCTCTTTTTTGTTATCAAATAAAAGTGAATAGTCACGCAGTTTCGTGATAATCGGAATCGCAATTGCTTCGAACAACAAAAATCTACTTTAATTCGATATGAACAAATTGCAAATGAACTATTTTGGTGTAAAATGTAATTAGCAAGTAGCGGAGGATAAGTATGAGAGACTATAGTTTTGGAAATTTTATCAGTACACTAAGAGAGAGAAAAGGCCTGTCTCAATATCAGTTGGGTGTACTTGTCGACGTTTCAGATAAAGCGGTGTCAAAATGGGAAAATGGAGAATCAGAACCATCAATTGATAAGTTAATCATGTTATCGAAATATTTTGGAGTTAGTATTGATGAATCAATGTCATTTAGATAAGGTTTTTTATGATGAAAACAGTATATCATATGCGTTCATGCATTG
>OLYB01001464.1_pt1 | contig 18587 bp, 20 predicted proteins | sample 1674481 | NCBI WGS metagenome assembly OLYB01 (sample SAMEA103958167, study PRJEB25191) | human gut metagenome
TCTTGGGAAATGTTTTGGAGAAAATTAAACCGGCGGGGCGGGTTGAAAAATATGTTTTGCCGGAGAAATGCCGGGCAGATTTTGTTAAAGAAAACGGTGTTTACAGAAAGCTGTCAACAATAGAGCGGTACTGCCGTCGCGGGTACTTGTCAATCGTCAAAGGCTACAGCGGAGAGGAACGTTGTGCTGCCGGCCGTAGATTATATGCTGACTTCTTTCGCGGCGGATTGAGTTCTGCCCGGGCAATAGATCCGTCGATTATAAGGGTTGACGGTGACGTTGGCGGTAATTGCGAAAATAAAGAATACTTCCGCGATTGCTATAATCGGGCTATCAGAGAGATTCCTGCCGAATTTTATCCGGTCGTTCACCGTGTTTGTATCGAGGATGAGGATCTGGCTGCCGATGGGAACAATTATTGTAAATATAATTTGTTATTTGCGGATCGGCGCGATTTGTGCCGCGGTCTTGACAGATTAATTGAATTTTATTTAATCAGCCACTTGAAAATGTACTTTATTGACTTATCTAAACTTTCGCATTAACTAAAAATTAACTTTTGGAGATAAGATTATGAAGTTTGATATTATACAATGCTACTATCTTTTAATCATCATTTTAGGAATCTGGAGCGGTTGGAGAAAAGGTGAGAGATTGCGTCTCCTTCCGCGGTTTGCGCTTGAGCTGCCTATTGCGGGGCGGGTTTTGCAATGGATTTGAAAAAGTCTCTTGACATTTTCTGAAAGACGTGATACAAAAAGAGCATACTCGATAACTGTAGGTATACGGTTATCGAGTATTTTTATTCCCGCTCTGCCGTGGCATCTCCTTTCTTGTTAACGGTATCGGGCTTTTTTATTTCCCGGGGGCGGTTTTCTGTTTCCTTAGCCGCTCTTCGGGGATTTTTTTGAGATTTTCGGAGTAAAAAAAGATGAACCGGGGTGATGAGAAAAATGGAAAAAAAGTCAAAAAACAAAAACGGAAAGGAGAAGAAGAAAACCGCTAAAAAAAGTGAAAATAAAGGCGGTCGGCCGACAAAGATGACGTCTGAGACTATTGCAAAACTTGAGCAGGCGTTCTCGCTTGGATGCAGTGATCTGGAAGCTTGTATTTACGCGGATGTTTCTCCATCAATTTTGTACCGTTTTCAAGAGAAAAATCCTGAGTTTCGGGAGCGAAAAGAAATGTTGAAACAAAAGCTTGTTTTGAAAGCGCGGACTGTTGTTGCCGAGGCTTTGAAAAATAAGGACGAAAATACCGCCAAATGGTATTTGGAGAGAAAAGCACGGGACGAGTTTTCTGTAAAGAACGTTACCGAATTAGAAGGCGGTTTGAAAGTTTCGTTAGTGGAATTTGTGAAAAATGGCAGTTCAAAAGATGCAGACAAGAGAAACGGTCAAGATGAGAATACCGGAGATATTCGCGCCGCTGATAACCGAGCATTACCGGATTAAGTTTTATTACGGCGGGCGGGCAGGCGGAAAGAGTTATGCCTTTGCCGACAGTCTGCTGATTCTGGGGCGGCAAAAAAAGCTCTTGATCGCCTGTCTGCGCGAAATTCAGGATTCGATCAAAGATTCCGTGCATAAGCTGCTTTCCGACCGGATTGCCTTTTACGGGCTGAACGATTACCGTGTTTCCCAAGACAAAATTGATAATCTGGTGACCGGTACCAGATTTATTTTTAAGGGGCTGCGCGAACAGGACAGCCAGAAGATCAAATCGTTGGAAGGCGTTAATATCGCTTGGATTGAAGAAGCGCAAACGATTAGTCAGAAAAGCTGGGAGATTTTGGAACCGACAATCCGCAAAGACGGATCGGAAATCTGGATTTCGATGAACCGGCTTTATGAAAACGATCCGTTGTGGATGGCGGTGGCAAAAAAGCCGGATGAAAAAACGCTGCTTCGACGGGTCAATTATTATGATAATCCTTTTTGTCCCGAAGAAATGCACTATCTGGCGGAAAAATGCCGGCGGGAAAATCCGATTACATATAATCATATTTGGGAGGGCGACCCTGTTAATCAAGGCGACATGAAGCTGATCGGATCAACTGAGGTGCGTCGGGCGTTTGAACCGAAGATGACCGAAACAACCTCGCCGCTTGTGATCGGGCTGGATATTGCCCGTTTTGGTGACGATAAGACAGTTTTTTGCTTTCGAAAAGGGCGGTTGTGTACGGGCTTTCAGTGTTACAGCAAGCAGAGCAACGTAGAAGTGGCTAACATTGCTACGAATTATATTCATGAATATAAACCGCACCGGATGTTCATGGATATCGGCGGGCAGGGAGCCGGCGTGTATGACATTCTGAAAGACAGAGGATTTGGCGAGGTGATCCGCGGTGTTTACTTTGGTGAAAAGGCGTTAAAGACGGATCGTTATTTCAACCGGCGGGCGGAAATGTGGGACAATGTTCGGGGCTGGCTGAATGATCAGCTTCCGGTGCAGTTACCGGCGGACGAAGAGTTGTTCGATGAGCTGATCGGAATTGAAAAAAAGTTTGACGGCCGCGGCCGTTTACAGTTGCAGGACAAGGAAGAGGTTAAAAAAGTTCTCGGACGTTCGCCGGACAAGGCCGATGCGCTGGCTTTAACTTTTGCCGAGCCGGTATACGATAACGGCGTTCCGAAGCTGTACGGAAACGGCAGAGTGACGGCGGAACAATTGTTTGCAGATGCAAACAGAAACAGAAAAAGGAGTTATGAATGGTAAAAGCGATTATGGACCGGGTGTTCATCCGGCTTGATAAGAAAACCGCCAGCGATGGCGGTATATTATTACCTGAAACGGTTGTTAACGAGAGAACAACAGGCATTGTCGAAAGTGTCGGAGAAGAAGTTTCAAGTGTAAAACCGGGGGATCGGGTTTTGTTTCATATTTTTGACGACCTTCCGACGTTTGACCCGGAGGTTGTTGTTGTTCGCGAAAGTTCGCTGTTGGGAATATTCGAAAATGAGTAATGAAGTTCAGGATTGGAAGAGTTGGCAAGCGAAAATAACCGCGGCCGAAAAAGAATGGGATGATTTCCATAAACAGGCAAAGGACATTCGCGAGTATTATAGAAATGACAAAAAAAAGAACATTGCAAACATTTTCTGGTCTTCAATTGAAACGTTAAAGCCGTTTCTTTATTTCAAACAGCCGAAGTTTTATGTGGAAAGAAACGACAAGAGCAATAATCAGGCCGAGGCGTTGGCCGTCAAGATTCTTGAAAAGGCGTTAGAATGGGATTTGCGTCGATTTGATTTTGACAGCGTGGTCAAATATGCAAGAAACGATTTTTTGCTGATCGGCCTCGGCGTTCTTTTTGAGCGCTACAAACCGGTGATTGAAACGCAACCCGATCCGTTTGATCAGAAAAATGAAATTGCGGTTAAAACCGGAGAAACGGCGGCAACCGTTTATGTGGACCCTGCCGATTTGGTTTTTGACAGCGAAAAAGTCGGTATTTGGGAAGAGGTTACCTGGCTTGCACGTAAATTTTATATGACCAAGCAAGAAGCCGTTGAAACGTTCGGTAACAAATTTCAAAATATTATTGACAGGGGAAAAGAGGAAGATCACAAAAAATCTATTGAAATATACGAGATTTGGGACAAACAGCATAAAGAGGTCTTGTGGTATTCAAAAGATTGTGAGTCTCGTTTTTTGCGGCGTGTCAAAGATCCTTTACATGTAGAAGGCTTTTTCCCTTGTCCGAAGCCGATTTTTGCCACGCAAGCCAATGATACTTTGGTACCGGTGCCGGATTATGTTCAGATTAAAGAAATGTTAAACGAGCTGAACGGCATTAACTCGCGAATGAAGTTGACGATGCAGGCTTTGAAGGTGAGCGGCGCTTATGACAACGCTTTTCCTGAACTGGCCGACATTTTGAGCAAAGACGTGACGCTGGTGTCCGTGGCTGATTTTACCCGTTTGAAAGAAAACGGCGGTATTCGCGGTGTGATTGATTTTATGCCGATTGAACAATATGTGACGGCTTTGGAGCAGCTGGCAGCCCGCCGACAGGATATTGTCGGACAGATTTACGAAGTAACCGGGGTCAGCGACATCATGCGCGGCAATTCCGATCCTTCGGAAACAGCAACGGCGGTTACGAAAAAAACAAACTTCGGGACATTGCGTAATCAGGACCGGCAAAACGACATGCAGCGTTTTCTTTGTGATTTGTTAAGGATAAAGGCGGAGATTATCTGCGAGCATTTTTCCGAAGATACGTTGGTGCAGTTCGTTGAAGATGAAGCGGAACAGCAATATTTTACGGCGGCTCTTTCTATTTTGCGTCAGGATAAAACGCGCAATCTGACCTTTGGCATTGAAACGGACGGTGTATTTGATCAGGAAGCGGAGAATGCAAAGGCTTTGGAAACGGTTAAAACAATTTCCGATATAATTCAATCGGCGTTCGGTGTTGTTTCTCAACAGCCGGCATTGCTGCCGCTTTATCGAAAGATGGTTGAAAGTGTGGTTATCGGTATGCCTAACGCGCGGCAGTATCAGAATGTGCTTGAACAGGTATTTGCCCGGATCGAACAAGAATTATCGCAGCCGGAACCCGAACAGCAACCCGAACAGGATCCGAGAGTTGCTGTACAGATGCAAAAGAACCAACAGGAGTATGAAATTAAAAAAGAGCAAAACGCAATCAAACGCGGCGAGCTTGAACTTAAACGCTGGACGGAACGGATGGATGCTGCTTTGACCGAAAAGGAAATGGATTTGCAAGCCGCCTTAACCGAACAGAAGATTCAGCAAGGCGATAATCCGAGTACTAACATTACTTTTCCCGGAAAAGTGCCAAGTTTTGAAAGGAGTTAATGCCGTGTATTTTTCTAAACAATTTGATGATTTTGAATTGCCGGACGGGAGTGTCGCCAACTCAATGGCAGATGTTGACCGGTATTTGAAAAGAAGCGGAGCAGCGCCGGCGGCGGACTATTCCGCAAATTATTATGCGCAAAAAAAAATTAACCGTGACGACGCGAGAAGGCGTGACCTTTTTGCTGATTTTATAAACAATTATAAAAGGACAATCTGGAATGGAAAACGATAGTATTCATGATGATTTAACAAAAGCTTTTGACAATCTGACTTCATCAGATGTGCCGGAAGCGGCAGCACCGGAAGCCCCAGAGGTTGACGAATGGATCGAGGCGCCTAAAAGCTTCAAGCCCGAATATCATGAAGGGTTTAAGGCTTTGCCGCTTGAAATGCGAAAATATATCCATCAGCGGGAAAGTGAAACAGAAAAAGGGTTCAAAGATTTTGGCGAAAAACTGAAAGGCTATCAATGGATTGACGAAGTTTACGGCAAAAACAAGGAACGTCTGGGCGGCCTTTCCCTCAAGGAATGGGTCGAAGATATGGCAGCCGTTGACGGTTGTCTTGCGGCAAATCCGGCAGCAACCATCAAGGCGTTGTCGGATTATTACAAAATCAGTCAGAACAATCAGGGGCAATCTCAAGTTTCCCCGGTTGAACAGAAAATCGCCGCACTTGAACAGCGGTTTTCTCAATACATGACACAGCGGGAGAATGAACGGGTCCAAAGCGAATTTGACACGTTTATTAATGAGAAAGACGAAGCGGGCAATCTTAAACATCCTTACTTCAATGAGGTTAAAAACGAGATGTCGGCTTTGTTCGGCGGTGGTTTGGTAAAGAATTTTGCTGAAGCCTATGACAAAGCGGTGCGGCTCAATCCAGAGGTTTGGGAAAAGCTGAATGCTGAACGTATGCGTTTAGAAATGGAGAAAAAAGCCGCCGAAGCGGAAAAGTCCAAAAACGCCGCGTTTGACCCGCAATCTAAAGCAACCCCGGCAAATGATCCGTCGGATGATTCCGTTCGCGGAGATTTGGAACGGGTTATGGAACAAATGGGAATTTAATTTCGAAAGGAAAGAAACAAAATGGCAAGTCCTAATGTAAAATATGATGATATTTTGACGACCACGCTTGAGCACAGAAATAAAAAGCTGGCCGATAATGTCACCAATAACAACGCTCTTTTGCGAAAGTTGAAAGAGCGCGGAAAAATCCGTACGATTGACGGCGGCTCAAAAATTGTCGAAGAGTTGGAGTACGGCGAAGGCGATATGATGTGGTATTCCGGCTATGATGAGATTAATTATACGCCGAAGCAGCTGTTTACCGCGGCTGAATACAACATGAAACTTTGCGCGGTACCGGTAGCGATTTCCGGTGAGGATATGTTGAAAAATTCCGGCCGTGAAAGGATCATGAATTTGTTTGAAAAGCGGATTGAAAACGCTGAAAAGACCATGATGAACCAGATGGCTAAAGCAATTTACGGCGACGGAACGGAAAACTCCGGCAAATCAATCAGCGGTCTGAAACTGCTGGTAGCCGATGCGCCGGCAACCGGAACCATCGGCGGTATTGATCGGGCTTCAAATGCGTGGTGGCGCAATCAGTCCAAGACGGCGGCTGCTGCTTTTACTTCGGAAACGCTTCGTCCGGCAATGAATGCGATGTGGTTGTCGTTGTGTCGCGGAACCGATCGTCCCGATTTGATTGTAACGGATGACACGATGTATTCTTTGTTTGAGGAATCGTTGACGCCGTTGCAGAGATTTTCGGACAGCAAAACGGCCGATGCCGGTTTCACCAACCTGTTGTATAAACAGGTGCCGGTCGTGTTTGACGGCGGTCACGGCGGTAATTGTCCTAAAGGGCATATGTATTTTCTGAATACCAACTATATTTACCTGCGTCCTCACAAGGATCGTCAGTTTAAGGTGATTGGCGGCGAACGGATGGCAATCAATCAGGATGCAATTTACAAAATCCTCGGTTGGGCCGGAAATATGACCATGTCCAACGCCTTTACACAGGGCGTTTTGCTTGATAAAAGCGAATAATTATCGGATAGAGGGAGAGAATTTCTCCCTCTTTTTTTGATTTATTTTTGAACAAGGAATAAAAAAATGTATGAAATGAAAACCCCGCAAAATGTATTTGCCCGTTTTTATGATCGGGCGGTCAAAACCGATGCCGTTGATGAAAATGGTCTGCCCGTTTATGAAAAAGTCTTGTATTGCGAAATTCGTATTAAGGATAATCGGGACATTTATGATCAGCCGGCAACCGAAGATAAGATCAGGCTTTATCCGAACGAGTACGATTTTTATTTGAAAAACAAAGAAAACAAAAAAGAAGGAACGCCGATTGAATTGTTTGCCTTTCTTGACCGGGCGCAAGTGGATAATTTGAAGGAACGCGGCATTTATACGGTGGAGGAACTTGCCGCAATGGAAGAAGACAAGGCGAAGCTGCTGGCCGTATCCGATGAATATCATATTGCCAAGAGGTTTCTTGAAATGGCGAACAATAATCAGGCCGCTGCAGAGTTTGCCAAAAAAGAGGAAGAATTTAATCAGGAAAAAAGCTTTTGGGCAGAAAAGGAAGCGGAATATAAACGGCAGATTGCCGAACTTGAGAAAAAAATTAAAGAGTTAAAAAAAGAAAAGGAATAGTTTATGCTTTCGATGCTTGAAATATGCCAAGATTGTGCGGATTTGCTAACCGTGCAAAAACCGGACAGCCTGTTTGACGAAGACAGTCAGCATAATGCCGTTTTTTTAAGCGTGGCTAAAAAGGCTCTTGATAAAATTTTGCGTTACGGCGACTGGCAGGAGTTGACAAAAACCGGTTGTTTGCGAACCGTGGCAAATAAAAGCTCGTATTTGCTTAAACATATAGCCCCCGATTTCTTTTCTCTTCTCAATAATACAATATATGTTAAAGACACAAAAGAGAAAGTAATCGGGGCGATTACCCCGGAACAATGGATGCGCGACAAATATTTTAATATTGTCGGAACTGATATTCGTTTTGTTATTCAAAACGGGATGATCCGTTTTCTAAATCCGCCGGCTGCCGGTTTGAGTGTTGTTTTTCAATATCGAAGCAATACTGTTGTTTATGATGCCAAGACACTTGAGGAAAAACCGCAATTGACCAAAAATACGGATATTCCGGTTTTTGACGAATATCTGGTTAAACTGGCGGTTGAGTGGATTTGGCTTAAGCGCAACGGAATGGACTATGCCGAAGAGTTCAATGAGTTTGAACGAGAGATAAAAAAGCGGTACGGAGCCGGCTTGGCAACAAAAGACATTAATTTGTCCGGAGCGGTTTTTGACCCGGCAGATACGGGAGTTTTTATTAATGCAGCAACGTCAGACAAACAGAAGTAATAGGTCGTTAAACGTTACCTTGCCGGCCCCGACCGGCGGTTTGAACGTTCGGGACAGTATGGATTTGATGAGTGCAAACGATGCAATTGTCATGGATAATTACATACCGAGCGACACAAAAGTTATGTTACGCCGAGGGTACGCCGTTTATGCCGATTTGGGGGCAAAGATTGAAACGCTGGCCCCCTATAAAAAACCTGATCAGGAGCGTTTTATTGCGGTTGCCGGCGGAAAAGCTTATAATATTACCACGGCCAAAGAGGTGAAAGCATATGAAGACGTATCGTTTGGCAGAAGCAACTGCCAGATATGTCAGTACCGCGATCGGCTTTATTTTGTCAATGGAACGGATACACCGAAAGCTTTTTATGTTGACGAGGGCGGAAGCGATGTTTTCGGGGACTGGGGATTTACCAGCGATGAAGAAAGTTTTTCGCCGCAAAAAATCATTAATGCAACAGTCAGCAAAGAACGTCTGTGGTTTGTGGAAAAGGGCAGCTTAAAAGTCTGGTATGCCGAAAATGCCGGAGAAGTACAGGGTAAACTTAAACAATTTGATTTGCAATATGTAGCAAAGCACGGCGGTGAGTTGGTGGCGGTTGCAAACTGGACGCAGGACGGCGGGCAGGGAATTGATGATTTGACCGTTTTTATCACTTCTGAGGGCGAATGTCTGGTATATAGCGGTACGGATCCGGGTAATGCCGGTTTGTGGGCGCTGAAAGGCTCTTACATTATGAGCAAACCGATCGGTTATAAGTGTGTTATGCAGTATCAGGGTGATATTGTAATGATTTCTGAAGATGGCTATGTGCCGTTGTCAAAAGCGTTGCCGATTGATAAGGCGAACGCGTCACAAATTGCCTTTTCCGATAAAATCCGCGGGTTGGTTTTGGACAGGACAAAGAATAATCGAAGCCGGGAAGGATGGCAGGGTATTATTTACGGCCGCGGGGGATATGCTCTGTTCAATGTGCCGGTTTATAACCAGTTTGAACAACATGTCATAAATTTGAATACCGGCGCCTGGTGCCGTTTTACGAATATTCGTTCGTTTTGCTGGGCTATTTTTTTGGATCGGGCATATTTCGGATCTGATAAGGGAGTTTATCTGTTTGACGAGGGATATTCGGATAACGGTTTGCATATTTTGGGGGTTGTTAAACAGGCTTTTTCCGATCTCGGTAATCCGAATTTGAAAAAAATCCAGATGCTGAATCCGCGGACGAAATCGTCGACGAAATACGCGCTTGTGATTTATACCGATATGGATTTTGAGAGCCGTGAAGTTGCCTATCGGGAAAATATCGGTTCAAGCGGCGGTTCTAAATGGGATGTGTCGCCGTGGTCAAGTCTGGCCAATCCGATCGGGACAAAATGGTCGACGCTTCAGGGCAAAATCCGTTCACAATGGATTGCCAACGCGGCAACCGGTTTTAAGGCTTCGGTCGTATTTAAGACTAAAACCCGGGGTAATCTGATAGAGTGGTTTGATACGGGGGTGAGATATGAAGCAGGAAGCGGGATTGTGTAAAATTATACCGGATTGTAACGGGATAATTGCAAACTGGGTTTGTGCCGGGCTTGACGAAAATACTGATTGGATCGGCGCAAACGTTACGATCGGGATTGTTCGGGCCGGCAAGTTGATTGCCGGTGTTATTTATAATGATTGCCGTCCCGGGGTTGATGTGTGGATGACAATTTACAGCGCCAGCAAATACTGGTGCAGTCGAAGAATATTGAAACATATTTTTGCCGTAGCTTTTGACGTTATGGATTGCCGGCGCGTCAGCGCTTTTGTCAGCGTGGGCAATCAGGCGTCAAAATCTATGCTTGAACGTTTGGGCTTCAAGCGGGAGGGATTGTTGCGGCAATATCGGGACAGCGGCGAGGACTGTTTCCTGTTCGGAATGTTAAAAAGTGAATGCAAATGGAGATAAAAAGATGAGTTCTTCAAAAAAAGTTAAATATGATATGACCCCATATTATAATTACCAAAATTATTTGAATAATTACGACACATCGAAAGTTGACAATACAATCGGCAATATGGAAAACGCGGCGCTTAATTTCAGCAACCAGTTGGGAAATATGGGAAATTATAACTTTTCGGTTGACGCGTCGGATGCTGCGAGACAACGGGCCGAGCAGGCTACTTATCAAGCCTTTCTTGATAAGATGACGCCGCAGTTTGAAACACAGACAAGCGATTTGCAAAACCGTTTGATCAATCAGGGATTGACGCCGGGAAGCGAAGCATATCAGCGGGCAATGAGTGACTTGCAGGAAGAACAAAACGCCGCAACCAATCAGGCGGCTTATCAAGCCGTGCTGCAAGGGCAGAACGCTTTTACCGATAGTTTGAATAACAGCATCAATGCCGCTAATTTTGGTAATAATTCGCAACAGGCTTATATTAACCTGATTAATTCGCTGTTGGGTAATTCCGTCAGCGGTTATGAAAACCAACAGAATATTTTTAGTGTAGGAAGCGGATTATCGAATTTGAAATATCAGCAGGATATGGCAAACAGAAAAGGCGGGTTGATGGGAGCGTTGTCTGGTGCAATTAACGGAGCAGCCGCAGGATCTGCACTTGGACCGTGGGGAATAGCTGCCGGTGCGGGATTGGGTGGTTTGTCTGGGTATAATCAGCGCGGAGCATAAGGGAGAAAAACAAATGCGTCAAAATTTTGCAGGAACAACAGCACAGATTGTCGGAAATACGATGCCTGTAATCAGGGCGGCAAAGTCTCCGGATCTTTTGGGAGCATTGCAGAATTTATCGAATGCCCGGAAACAGGCGGAAGAACAGCAACGGGAACGGGAGAAATATCAGCGTTTTTTGCAGCAGGAGAATGAAAACAAATTTAACCGTGACGAATTTGTGAAAGCTTTTGAAGCTTACAACAACGGTGATACATCGAAATTCTTGCCGGCGTATGCGCGGTATGATCCGAACGGAGCGACCGAGTTTGTTCTTAAGCAAATGGAAGGCGAACAGCTTAAACCGACGGAAAAAATGCGGAACTTTGAGTATTTCTCTAAAATACTCGGTCCGGATAAGGCCGCGGAAATGATCAAGAGCGGAACCACGGTTAATCTTGGCGGAACAAATGATTTTCTGAAGCAGGATGCCAAAAATATGGCCGATTATTATAAGAACGCTAACGACGCCTATACTTCGGCAACTAAAAACCTGGCTTATCTTGAACAGCTCAGCAATGCGATTGACAATCCGGCCGTTTATCAGGGAACCGGCGGCGAAATGTTTAACTCTCTCAGAACGTTGGGTTCAAGCTTGGGAGTGGATTTGGAAGGGCTGGAAGACGCAAAACTGATTCCGACAATCAGTTCGCAGTTGCTCGGACAGCTTAGGCGCGATGTTTTATCCGGCGCAACTTCTGATCGTGACATCAATTTTCTGTTAAGTATGGTGCCGAGTTTAAGCAATACGCCGGAGCAAAATAGGGCGATCGTTAACATGTATAAAAAAGCCTATCAGCGGCAGGCCGAAGTTTTTGATTTGATGAATCAATATCGTGATCAAAACGGCGGCGTTTTGGATTACAGGTTTAATAATTATTTGCGGGAATATTACAAAGACAAGCCTTTGTTCACCGAAGAAGAACGGGCGGCCGCAATGGGTAAAGGCGCACAGCGGCCGCAACCGCAGGAACGAAAAGGAAGGGGGCTTTTGTCCCGTTTATTTTCCGGCGGACCGCAATCGACAGAAGTTGATACCGGTGATTTTGTGATTGAAAGGGTGGAATAATGGCAAAATATAGAATAACAGCCCCTGATGGACGCAAGTTTGTGATTACGGGCGGAGAAACACCGCCCACACAAGAGCAAGTGCGAGCCTTGATTGCCAATTATCAAGAGCCGGCAGAATCGCCGGTGAACAAAGAGCAACCTTCTAATGTTTGGCGGGCGGTGCGTCAGGTGATGGAAGTTCCGCAAAAGGCAATGGAATATATTAACCCGGCGGAAGGGCTCAGAAAAGGCATAGCCGGTTTTGTTGATTCTCTTGTGCGAACGCCGGACGAAGCCGTCGGTAAGATTACTTCGTTTGATGAGGGCGGCTCCTTCGGGGCCGGTAAAAAACTCGGCGGTGTTGCCAATGCTGTTTTTTCGTCTGTCGTTGATGCGCCGGCTACGGTCGGGGCTATGGTGGCAAATGCTCAAAACTACGGTCCGCGCGGGCTATTTAATGATCTGGACAAAGTGGTGCCGACTCGCCGTGATCGTTACAACGAAATCGTACAGCCGGCAGATGCCGCAAAAGAACGTTTGGAACAAAACAAGCCCGAAGAAGCCGTCAAATATCAGCTGGCGGGGATGCTTGCCAGTCCGGCAAATTTTGCCGGCGCTGGTTTTATTGGCCGAGGTTCTAGTTTGACGTCCAAGGCTCTGCGTTCCAGTGCTGTCGGAGGGGTAACTGGTGCTGCCGGCGCTGTTGGAAAAGCAAAGGATTTTGATCAGCTGGCTGAGGACGGTTTAAGCGATGTCGGAACTTCTGCCGCAATCAATGCGGCGTTTCCTGTTGTCGGGTCAGCGTGGAATGCCCTTAAAAAAGGTGCGGGGAAACTTGCCGGAGGCGTTTTGGGGGTGACAACCGGTGCCAGCGGCGATTCTCTTGCGCAGGCGTGGAATGCCGGAGAGCGGGGAAGCAAGGTTTTTGCGGAAAATATGCGCCGGCCGCGGGCAACTGCTGCCGATATTGTGCGGATAGCAAAGGACAGTCTTAATTCTTTAAGAAGCCAGCGTAACGATCTTTACCGGCAGGAAATGCAGAAAATAGGCGGTATGGAAGGAATCAGCCTGCAGCCGATTATTGATAAAATTAACAAGGTTAAGCAGAATTTTGGTGCTAATCGTCCGTATTTGGTAGATGGGCCTATGGCTACATTGTTTAATAAGGTCGATGATTTTTTGCAGGGTTTTTCAAAGGATAAAACTGCAACTAATCTTGATGCTTTTGATGATTTGAAAAGGGCTATAAAACGTATTTCCCTTCCGAATGACGCTAAAGCGGAGATAGTTGCTCGAGAGGCGATGGCTGATGCGGTTAGAGGGGAAATTTCCAGACAGGCACCGGTTTATAGTCGAATTATGAAAGATTATCAAGAAGCCGCTGATGCGATAGACGAAATGGAAAGAGTGTTCTCGCTGGGGCGTAAAAGTACGGCAGATACGGCGTTGCGGAAGTTTCAAAGTGTTTTTCGCAACAACGTCAATTCCAACTACGGCAACCGTTCCGAGCTTTTGAAACAGCTTGAAAAAGGCGGTAATGAACTATCCGATATGTTGGCCGGGCAAACGCTTAATGCTTGGGAACCGCGGGGACTGGCGGCCAGACTTGCCGGGACAATCGGTGCCCCGGCTGCTGCTACCACTCTCTCGCCGGCTTTTTGGGCAACTCTGCCGGCCTTTTCCCCGCGGGCGATGGGGGAAGCTGCCTATTTAGGCGGCCGAGCGTCAAAATATATTCCTTCTGTCTTTGACGTTCCCAACCCGGCAGTATTATATATGAATTTTCTAAATAATCATTGACTCATCTATTAGTGGTTGATATGTTTTTTATATCAACCACTAATTTTGAAAGACTAGAAATATGAAGAAAATACTGTTTGTTTTACTGGTGGTATTGGTTTCCGGGGCGGCAAATGCCGGTTATGGATATGTTAATTTTCACAAGAGAAGCAATGGGACTTATGTCAATCCTTATACAAGACAAGCGCCGATAAAATATCTTACTCACCCCAAAATGCCAAAAGCAATTAAACCGGTTAAATTACCGAGAGGGAAGAGTAACACTTATAAGGTTAAAACCTATAAACCTAAAAAATTTAAGTATTAAGGAGGAAATATGCAAAAGAAAGGTCTTGATGTAGAAAGTGTTGAAAATTTTTTTTCTGTCAAAGGCTTGATAGATTTCTTTTTTTCTTACAATGGTCGAATTAATAGACTACAATATTTTGGTGGTGTGCTATTCTGTGGTTTTGTTATTGCTTTTGTTACTTATTGGAATGAGTTAATTGGAAATATTATTTCAATTCTGTATTTGTATATTTTTTTGGGCTTTGTTCAAAAACGGAGCCGTGATATGGGTGAAACAGGAACCAAGTACATTGTAGCTATGTTGTTTGGCTATTTTGCTGCTAATTTTAAAGCCGTGGTTAGTGGTTATGATGGAGATAGTATCTGGGGAATATTAGTGGCTCTACCTATCATAGCTTCAGGTGTTGCTAATTTATGTTTGATTTTTTGCAGGGGTGTTGAAAACCCGGATATGAATAAAAGAAGCAAGTTGACAAAACGGCCTGTATTATTGACTGTTGCAGTAGTTATAATGTCTTTTGTATCTCTCGTGGGCGTTAATTATTTTTATGATGGCAATGATGAGTTGAAAAAAGCGACAATTGCTGCAGGTGCTTTATACCGTCATACTATTGTTTATAATGATGTTTGTAGGGAATATGGTGTTAAGTTAACTAAATATCCTAATGTTTTTAAAGATGAATTGAAAAATGAAATAAAAGTTATTGAAAATGTTCTCAAAAAGAATGGTATGTCATTGGAATATGTATATGATGGGATAAATTCTAATTATGGTAAAATGACACGGCAACTTGTTCGTGAAGAACTTAATGACATCCGCATAGCCTTTATTTTAGGTGTTGTTTCTAAAGATCAGGGTGTATCTCTGGATGAGATCATTTGGGATGATGAGTTTTATAATATTGCATCTTTACAAGATGCTTGTGTTCTTTTTGATGAAACATCTATAAATGAAAGCAATGAAGGTTTAAAATTAATAAAACAAATGGTAAGAGAAATAGTGGAACCCGTTAAGGAAAAGTAATTGACATTAAGGTTGTTTTGTTTATTATTATAGGCAGAGCTTGAAACACTCTACAAAAGCGGATACGCAACCGATATATGCGATTTTTCATTTTAAACGTTGACCTTGTTTGTTTGAAATTCTTATTTGTCGGGAGGCTATCCGAATATATTGAATAGGATAGGCGTGTTCTTTTGTCACGTGTTTCAACCTCCCGGCGCCTTTTCGGTTTAAAGGTAATTTGAAACAAGGACAAAAGATTATGACAAATATCGTAAGATTCAATGAACACGAGATTGAGTTAATCAATCATAACGGACAAGCTTATATGACACTCCCTCAAATCGAGGGAGCGTTAGGCTTTTCAAATTCAGGAAAAGCCATATCAAATATTTATAACGCCCACAAATCTGAATTTGACGACGAAATGAGCTGCCTCATCAAGCACGGGCGCACCCGGGTGCGTATATTCAACCGCGAGGGTGCCTGGTTGATAGGGATGTTTGCCCGCACACCCAAAGCGGCGGAGTTTCGCCGCTGGGTTTTGAAAGTGCTTGGCGCGGTGGCGGATGGACAGGTCGACAAGCCGGTCATCGTTTCCGAGCATACCCGATCGCTGCCTTCCGGCAAAAAGGAGATTGTCCTTTCGGAAAAGGCCAAGGCAGAAATCGGCGGGATTGTAAAAAGCTGTGTAGCGTTTGCAGTGAGAGAAGAATTGGCGGCGATTCTGTCCGGTTCGGGAAAGACCGAATATTGGGAAGTGAGCGATCGAGATTTGCTCTATCAACTATACCACTGGCATGCTACCAAAAACAAAAAAGATACATTGGAGTTTCGGAGATTGCATGCGGAGAACGATCGGCTGGCAGCGGAAAATGCCGACTTAAAAAACCGGATGAGCCAAATCAGCAGCTGGGTGAGATAATGCAGGTTGTGCTTGAGTTCGCGGCATATTTTCTGGTCTTATGGATTGTGCCGTATCTGGCTTTATGCCTGTTATAAAAAGACAAAGGGCGGATTTCTCCGCCCCTTGCTTTTCCTATCGTCTTATTGACAGGAAAAATCGGATTTTCCGAATTATCAGAATAATTTTTATTCTCATAATCTTTCCTTTCGTAAAATGAAAGGGGAAAACCCAAAACCTATTGACTTTTTGTGCCAAATAGGCTATCTTTAACGCATGAAGTGGTTAAAGTGGGTTTTAACCCCTTTCAGGTTAAAGAATTTGTCCGTTGTTCGTGCAACGGACTTTTCTTTTATATCAGAAGATGCTTTTTATTGTCAAGTTAATGGTTTTTCTTGACATTTTCTGAAAAAGGAAATAGCTTTTTAATATCGTGGGCAAGTATGGACTTGCCCTTTTTAATAACCGCCCGACAAAGGTGGTTTTTTTTATTGGAGAAAAACACATGCCTTTTGATTCACAAGGAAATTTTACCCGGCTTCATAACTGGGAACAGGATCGGATCGACGATATTGACATTGTTACCGATCATGCGGATGAGGAAGACAACAATTTTGCCGACGGGCTTTCGTTGACTTTTCTTCGTGACGGCCGTGTACCGATGAGCGGCAATTTGAACATGGGGAATTTTCAAATAAAAAATCTTTCAGACGGTGCTTTGGACGGGGATGCGGTTAACCGTAAGCAGATGACAACGGCAACGGAAGATTTGAAAACAGAAATTACTAAAACCATTAACGGGTCGCTGATGATCGGCGATATTAAATGTTCGGCTTTGCAGAAGGATCACGGTAACTGGATGATTTGCAACGGGCGGGAAGTTTCAAGGGAAGATTATGCCGATTTGTTTGAAGCTATCGGCGAAACTTTCGGTGACGGCAACGGGGTAACAACCTTTAATCTGCCGGACTGTCGCGGTGTGGTTGTCCGCGGTTTTGACAATGGGCGCGGTTATGACAGCGGCCGCAAATTCGGTTCTTATCAGGCAGATCAGATGCAGACGCATACGCATGGGGTGCCGGGGGTTCAGTCTGCCTGTTCCGGCGGCGGTCGTAACATCGGTGTTTATTATGCCAGCGATGCCAGTCCGTCAGCTAATTTCAGAACTTCAAGCAACGCTTCGGGACGGACCGGCAATGAAACGCGCGTAAAGAGTATTGCGCTCAATTATTTTATCAAGGTAAAGGAGGATTAGGTTATGGCAGGGTATATGACACAAAACGGAATTGTCGTCCGGCAGGGGGACAGTTTCGATATTCTGTTGCAATTCCGAAATGCCGACGGAAAAGCGATCAATATTCGGGACTGGCAAATAAAAATGTCGGTTTATGATGCGGACAGGAAAGTTTTGAAGTTCAGCAAAAACGGGGAAATTTTCGACGTTAAGGAAGGCAAGGCCCGGATTGAGCTTAAACCGGCAGACACCGGCATTGATGTCGGCGATTATGTAACGGATATTCAGGTCACCACCGATCAAGGAGATGTACATACCGTTTTTCCGCAAGATATTAATCGGGTTGGCGTGTTTCGCGTTACCGAACAAGTGACAAGGTGAAAAAGATGCTAAACGAAGATGCAATTTTGGATATAAATACGGGACAACCGGCAAGATTGGACGTTCTGTTTCAAGATGAGGTACAGTTGGATATTAACGTACCTCTTTTTTATATTAAATCGGGTGAAGAGGAAATCAAACAATATGTTGACGAGGTAGCTAAACCGGAGATTGACGTTTATGTCGAAAATAAAGAGGGCGTTATTGCAGAAGCGGCGGCCAACGGCGTTGACACAATTAATAAGGCGACGGAAAACGCCGAACAGATTTTAAATAATTATATTGAAGAAGTAAGCAAACCGGAAATAACCTCATATGTTGAAACGACGGTCAAACCGGAACTGCAGTCTTTTGCCGACGGGCTTGAGGAAGCGTTTGACGGCAATGCGGCGGAAAAGACAGCGGCCGTCAACGCTCTGGCGGAACAGGCGGAGGCTTCGGCGACGTCGGCCGCGTCATCTTCTTCTGCAGCGCAGACGGCGGCTTCGGCGGCGTCAGATTCCGCAAGCGAAGCGCTGAAGTCTGCCGGTAATGCCGAGGCGTCAGCGGGTAATGCGGCGGATTATGTGTTGCAGGCGGAGGCAAGTGCCGGTGCGGCAAAAACTTCCGAAACAAATGCCAAAGGTTCGGAAACGGCGGCGTCCGGTTCGGCTGGGGCGGCCGCCTCTTCGGCGTCTTCGGCTTCGGAATCGAAGGAAGCGGCGGCAGCGTCGGCAACGGCGGCTTCGGGATCAGCGGCAAGTGCGGAAAGTTTCAAAACCGCGGCGGAAAAAAGCGCCGAGTTATCTGCTGCTTCCGCGGACGCTTCCGAAGCTTCCGCTCAGACGGCCACGCACCAAGCCAGTCAGGCCGGAGAGCATCAAATAAGCGCGAAGGCTTCTGCTGGTGCCGCCGAAGCGTGGGCAATCGGCAGTATAGAGGAACAACCGGCCGGGTCGGCAAAGTACTGGGCGGAAAAAATAAATCCGGACAATCTGGCCGATGTTGACC
>OLYB01001473.1_pt1 | contig 18532 bp, 6 predicted proteins | sample 1674481 | NCBI WGS metagenome assembly OLYB01 (sample SAMEA103958167, study PRJEB25191) | human gut metagenome
GGGGCGCAGTCATACAGGCTTGGCTGTACCTATTTCCACAAGAAGCCGATACCGCAAACGAGGCGGAGATACTGAAAGCGAAAATAACACAAATCGCAACGGCGGCATATCGAAGAATTGCCTACAGGGCATGTCAGAGGTATGAGAGCTTTGCGAAGGAGTGTAAGACGGCTGACCTTATAATCGTGCTTGCCGACGGAGCGGACGGTATGGAGGGCGTTATTGCGGCAAAGAATGCCGACAGGGATACGCCTGTAATATGGCTGTCGGACGATGAGGGATTCGGGGCGCAGTCATACAGGCTTGGCTGTACCTATTTCCACAAGAAGCCGATACCGCTTGAAAAGCTGAAGGAGGCACTGCATAAGTGCAGGTGCATGGCATAAGCACGGGTAAATCTACAGGAGGAAAAACATGAAGAAAAAATTTGTACGGCTCATAAGTGCGGTGCTGTCTGCGGCAATGACGTTGACGGCTGTACCGTTATCGGCATTTGCCGAGGGCGAGGCACATACGCATGACGGCGAGAGCAATGTCATCACGACACCGCTTGATTTCAGAGAAAAGACGGCGGACGAAAACGGTGCCGGCTGGAGCTGGGATTATGACACAAAGACGCTGACGCTTGACGGAGTGAACATTCAGGCGACAACCGACAGTATGAGCGTCGTAACAGTCCCCGACGGTACGGAGATAGTGCTGAACGGTAACAATACTATCGTACAGACCGATACCGGCAAAAGTGATACATATGTTCTCAGTGCCGTAAATAATAAAGAGGTCAATTGTGACGGCACAATGACAATCAGCGGCGACGGTGTGCTGAATGCAGAGAACCGCTCTACAGACAGTATGGCACGCTCTCTCGGCGGATCAATAATCCTGAACGGCGGTACAGTAAACGCAACAGGTACTGTAAAGACAAATTCGCTTGAGATACATAATCACGGTGTGCTGAACGCAAATGCGACAACTGCATCTTTTGAGGGTGTGGCTGTCAATGTCAGCGGCGGCATTACTGTTGACGGCAACGGCAGTCTTACTGCAGTAGGTTGTGCTAATGAATCTACGTTAAACAGTGCAATATTGCTTACCAGTAATTTCGGTGACAAAATTTCCGTCAGCGAAAACGGCAGTATTACTTTGCCTGAAGGCAATGCAGCAAGAGTCGGAATATACTACAGCGGAAACAACGGCGACGGAATGGATGCCGAAATAAGCGGCGGTAAGGTCACTGCTTACGGTACTAAGTATGGCATTTACAAAGTAAACCTTATAATGAACGGTACAGGCTCGGTTTACACTACGGGCGGTTCATACGCTATCGGTCAAACTGTACCGACAATAAACGAGGACGAATTTGTAGTAAAGGGTTCGACTGAGTTCAAGGCTGAGGAAAGCTCAGTGACAGCCAATGCCGAGTTTAACAGCGGCTATTATGAGATTGGCAGAGCGGACGCTAAGACGGTAGTTATAAAGCCTGATACTTCTCCCCGTATAATACTCGGAAACCAAATCGGAATATTCAAGACTGAAGAGTATGAAATAATTGAAGACATGGACATGACTGATATCAAGCTCAAGGGTACGGTTTACTTTGATATTACTCTGAAGAATATGAGCGATGAAGAGTTTGCAGACGCAAGAGGCTGTTTCGGCGGCGATGAACCCGATTTATTAGCAAGCATAATCAAGACCGATTACGGCTGGGTGTGCATGGTCTGCGATACCGAGTTTTCGGTTACATACGACACTGATAATACTCTTACAATAAAGTGCGGAGATATTGTATCCAATACCGTTCAGGTAAAGTCGAATGCAAACCGTTTCAACAAGGTTACACAGGGTGACAACACAAACAGAACGGTTTTCTATACAAACACTTCGCAGGAAGAGAAGGACAATTACAAGCTTGTAAGCACCTATACGGTTGACAGTGAAAGCATAAGCTATAACTGGTACAGTACGAACAGTGCATACAGTGCAGATGAGCTCGGTGCGGCAGTATCCGGAAGCAACGGCGAATTCAAGCTTGCGGATAATATTCCTGCCGGAAATTATGTTCTGTATTGCGATATAACCTATTCAGACGGTGACAGCACAGAAACTGTTACAGAAAAATTTACATTTACATATAAAGAATGTGCACATGAAAACGGTTATTCCGACGGTAAATGCACAAACTGCGGAGCGTTATGTGATCACAGCAATATTGATATTGACACGGGTAAGTGTAACGAGTGTGCGCATCAGTTTGTTGCTACAATCAGCACAGACGGCAATGCGCCGACAGGCTATGACACGCTCGCAGACTGCCTTAACAGTGTTACTGCCGATACCGAAAACTATGTAAAGATCTATCAGGATATCGGCGATGCATCGGCAACTGCAACTTTAGATACTATAGATGTAAAACACAATGTTATGATCGACCTTAACGGTCACAAGCTGAACAATATCAAGCTTGGGGTCAACAAACTTGGGGTCAACAAAGACGTCACGCTTACATTAACCGGCACAGCGGGCAGTTATGTTACGCAGGTGTATGTTCGCAAAGGCGGCGGATCATTCATAATTGACAGCGAAGCAAATGTAGAATTTAATACAATTTTTGTTGAGGACAGTGCACGGCTTGCTGTAAACGATGGCGCAAAAGTAACTACAGAACAGTTGACTGTGATAGCATCCGTGAATGATGACGGAACTACAACGACATCTGTAAAGCTCGCTACGGGAATGAAGTTAGGTGGGCTGACATATCATCGCCAAAACAATTCCGGCGCTCTGAAATTAGGCAATCTTCTTGATGTTACCCGGCAGGCACTGCGACGTGAAGATAACGGCAATTATCTTGATCTTTATAAAGAATATGGAAGTATGGGTTATTCCGTTGCGCTTACTGTTGTAGAGCATACTGACGCTGACCACAAATACAGCACTGGAACAGGCAAGTGCGAGGAGTGCGGAAAGCCCTGCGAGCATGGCGGTGATATAAACACGGACAACGGCATCTGCTCAATCTGCGGTGCGGTTGTGTCTGTCGCACTCTATACAGACAAGAACGGAAGCTTAAAGTATGTAGATACCGATGAGCTTCACTCTTTACTGAATGAATACAACGGAAGCGGTACGATAAAGCTGTTTAAGGATTATTCTAAACCAAGCGCTCAGTATGACTTATACGGAGAACTTACAATTGACTTAAACGGACGCCAATTTAAAATCCGGAGTATTACTCCTTGCAAAAGCGGAAAGCTTACGATCAAAAACAGCGGCAATCCGGTTATGCTCGGTTGTAATGTATATCCGACAAACGACGCTTCATACGCCGGCGGTACGCTTATAATAGACGGCGATGTAGTTTTAGACACTTCGATCTATGTATATGATTCGAGTACGGTTATATTGAAAGCCGGTGCATATCCAGCCGGACTTTACGCCAGGGACAGCAAGACATTATACGATATGCTCGGAGAGGGTAAGGCTTTCTTCAAGACTGACGGAACTCTTTTCAATGCAAATGTTAAGGAAATATCAAGCAGTGAAACGCTGACAATCAAAGACCACAGCCATACCTATGTTGACGGCGAGTGCGGCTGCGGATATGTTTGCCCTCACAGCGATGTTAACAGCGAAACGGGTAAGTGTAACGAGTGTGAATATCAGTATGCGGCTGTTATCGTAAAGGATGGGGCTGTAGCTTCTGTTTATAAGGAAACTGAGATGGGAGCGGCTTTTGAAGCGGCTGACAGTGACGCAAACACCGGCTGTACATTAAGAGTATACAAGAATTATACAGGCAGCTATACAACACTCAGCGGTAAGTTCACGCTGTGGATCGCTGAGAAAGCCAATGTAGGTACGTTAACTGTTTCGGGAGATATAACCGTTACGGGATCGGGAAAAAATAATCGTATTTATGGCGATTTCAATGTAGCGGCCGGCGGTAAGCTGACATTTGACGAAAACTGCGGCGCTATGGGAACTGTGTCGGTAGGTGCAGGTACATTTGACTGCTATAGTACATTTTCTATAACACTCAATATAAACGATGCAAGCAGTGACGTAATTCTTCACGGCGGAGCTTTCAAAACAATATGCTATAACGGCGGCGGGGACAGAGCAAACGCAGAAATACTGACTTTGTTGGCTGAGAACCGTATGTTTATGAAGTCTCCCAATCCTGAGCCGATAGACGGCTCAAAAACACTGTTGAAAGACGGTTTTGCAACACCTGTTATTGTAATACCACATGAAGGTCACAGTTACGACAGCACAACGGGCAAGTGTACGATTTGCGGTAAGCGGTGCGGTCATACGGATGTTGACAGCAAAACAGGTGTATGCTCTACCTGCAAATATCAGCTTACTGCGGGCATTTCGGGCGCGGGAACAGCGAAGTATTTCGATAATATAGACGACGCTTTTACTGCGGCATTATCGGCGGAAAACAACGGTTGTACGCTGACATTGTATAAGAACTGTGAGATTACACAGAACGTAGAAATCGGCAATACAACGGTTACTGTCGATGTGAACGGATGTTCACTCGGCGGAGAGGCAGATATAAGTGTAAATAACGGTGGTGTGCTGTACCTTAAGGACAGCAGGAAAAGCACCTACTACGGATGCATAGACGCACCTTTTAGTGTAAACGGCGGTACGCTTATAAACGGTACTGCAGACGGCGGCAGTTCAGCCGCAGATGTACTCAATTTAGTCATTAACAGTGCTAAGTGTGTCGAAATATACGGCGGCATATTTGAGAATGTTTATATTGCACACGCAAGCGGTGTAGCTTTATACGGCGGAAGGTACAACACCATCTGCGGCGAGGAAAGCAACACACCCGTAAACGCTCTGCTTGCAAAGGGCTATGCGTTTGCGATCTTAAACAGTGTCACACATCTCCCCGAAAGTATAGTTGACGGCAGTGCGGTGACACTCAGCGAAGGAATTAGAAATGTCACAGTTGTAAAGCATACTCATACATACACCGAAACAGAGACAAAGTGTGCGTGCGGTGCTGTGCTTTATGCAAAGGTGACATCAGCCGACGGTACTACTAACGAATATTTTGACAGCATTGAAGAAGGCTTATTATATGCCGATAAGGCTGAAAACAAGGGCTGTGTTTTCACTCTTGTAACAAGCGGTAAGATCAATAGTGGGGTTAGGCTGTCAAACGGTCAGTTTACTATTACCACAAGTAATTATGGTACTATCTATGATTACAACCAGACAATAACTATTGACGGTGCAGATGTTATTGCTGAAGGTTATATGTTCATCAGGTGCAAGGTTAATGTGAAGAGCGGATCTCTTACATTGCCTGAGGGCTCAGGCGCCGGATTTGATAGTATTGCTATATCAGGCGGTACCGTAACTGTCAGCGAAGGCGTCAATGTTGACAATAATGCGGGTGCTGATAATTTATTTGTAAGCGAAGACGCAACTGACGCAAAGCTTACTATAGGCGGCGGTACTTACGGCAATGTCTATCTCGGACAGTTTAAATTAAAGGACGTAATCGCAAGCGGTGTGCGTGTGATAAGCTACGACAATCCGACAGATCCGACTGCTGAGAAAACAGCAAAGGCTTTATTATACAGCGATATAGCCGAAAAAAATAATTTTGACTCCGAAAACAATACTGTAAGCTATTATCTGTTTACCAAGTGCGAGCATAAGAATGAGGACGGCAGTTATGCCTTTAATGACAGCGGTATATGCAAATACTGTAACTCTGAGTTTGCCGCAAGCGTAAGCTATACGGTTGACGGAAGTGCAAAGACAGAGCTGTTCAGCAATATATGCGACGCTTTTGACAAGGCTAATGAGATAGGTACGGCTACAGTAACGCTGTATAAGGATATTACAGACAGCGAACGTACACAGGAGATTACCGTTATGGGCAATGTAACGCTTGAACTGAACGGTAAAACACTGGGTGGTCGTTATGGCATAGCGCGTATATCGGTATCTGACGGTGGCACGCTTACTGTAAACGGCGATGGCGATATGGATACACCTATTTACGTTAATGAAAACTCAAAATTAGTCATTAACGGCGGTGGATACTTCAATTCTGTGTCAGTTAAAAAAGGAGGCAACGCAGAAATAGGCGGCGGCACTATACAAGGTCTGTCCGTTCGCGGTAACGTAAAACTCAGCGGCGGTAAATTCAACGACATCGAGATATTTAACGGCAATCTTGAATCTGTACTGGCAGACGGTTATGCGTATAAAAATGCTGACGGCACTTGGCTTTCGATTGATGAGCGTGAAAAAGATAGCTATTTGGGCGGTTCTAAAGGAGCGTTATCCGTAGAAGAAGCACCCATAAAGAGCGCAAGTATTTCGTGGGCAGGCGGAGAAGCGCCTGTTATATACCGTAACGGAGCGAAAAAATTAAAAGTCAATGTTATATGCGATGTGGCGGACACTTCAAAGCGGATAACCTATTCGGACTATGTAAACGGCAATAATCGCAGTAAAGATTCTAAGCTTTCTGTTAACTGGTATATGGTATTCGGTTATAAAATCGGTGAGATTGTAGCGGAAGACGGTGAGGTTGAATATTACACTGTACTGAAGTGTGACGGATACGAATATAAGTCGAATGCACTTAAGTTTACACTTGCGACCTGCTCGCACCCTGAGGATAGCTTTAATAACGAAACCGACGGTTTGGTATTCTGCGGTATATGTGATTTATTGATAGAAGCCGAGGTAGTAGATGCTGACGGCAAGTCGTTAGGTTATGCGGATATAGAGAGTGCCATAAAGCTGGCACAGGAGAACGAGGGCAGCACTGTAAAGCTGATTTCGGAAAGAGTACCTGCGTCCATTACCGTGACGGGCGGTAAGTTTACTGTTGACTTTAACGGTAAAGAGGCATATTGTCAGTTCACTGTCAACGGCGGTGACGTGACTTTCACTTCTTCGGCAGTACAGGACGTGAGCAATCAAAATCTGCCAAGCGGAATCACAGTTAACGGAACTGACGCTGAGGTTACAATTGACGGTAAAATCAAGCTGGGAAGAGTAAGAATAATCAGCAGTACGCTTACAGTAAACAGTACCGATGGTTATATCGGTGAACTGTCAATAGAAGGCGGAAATGCTGTTATAGACGGTGCAAATATTGATGCACTGTCAATAAATGGCGGAGCGACTGTTATAAACGGTGCAAATATTGATGCACTGAAAGCTAACGGCGGAGACACGGTCATCAATGATGTTAATGCCGATTCTTTAGCTATGTGTGACAACCGCTCCGGTGGAAGCGAATATAACATCTCTATCGTAAGCGGTAGGTTCGGCAGTTTCACTTGCGAAAATGGAAGCAATTATACTTTAGGTAGGGCAATTGCGAGCGGAAGCGTAGTTTCGGCCGATAGTATGAATGGCATTACTGTTTACACATACGAAGCTATTCAGACCATGACCAGTACCTATAGAATTTTTGTTGATAAGTGCAACCATAAGGACAAAAACGGCAGTTATGTGCTTGACGGTAATCCCTGTCCTTACTGCAATGAGGAAATTGTTGCAACTGTAAGCTATACTGCCGGCGGAAGCGAAAATACGGATCTGTTCAGCGATATTTATGACGCTTTTGAAAGGGCTAATGAGATAGGTACGGCTACTGTAACGCTGCAGAAGAACATCACGGACGATATTACAGATACGATAGCTGTTACAGGCAATGTTACGCTTGAACTTAACGGTAAAAGGCTCTCACAACCCGGTACTGATGTATGGTATTCCATAGAAGTAACGAGCGGTAAGCTGACCGTTAACGGCAGTGGCTTAATAAAACGTGTTGCCGTTTGCAACGGCAGCGATGCGGAAATCAACGGTGGTACTCTCTCTGACTTCATAATTAAAGACGGCGGTAACGCTGTAATTAAAGGCGGTCAATTCTACAGCTTACAGGTTTCAGGCGAAGGCAGAAACGTAGGACAGCTTCTTGCGGATGGCTATGCCTATTGGAATTTTATCGATTCCGGCATCTGGTCTACTATTGCAGAGCGTGAAAAGCAGGATATAGCTAATGTAGAAGTAAGGACAGCGCCGATAAAGAGCGCAACGGCGACAGCAAATAAGACTGTGCTGTACCGCAACGGCGGAGGTGCACGGCAGATCTTATTTAACTTCAATGTTAATACAAGCGACGGATACACGATAAGCGATGCCAATAAGGTCACAGTCGGTTTATATGTAGGCGATACCTTAATAAGAGAGCTCGACTTCGTCGGAAATTCATATACGTTTGCAAATGCAGATGAAATTTCCGATACTGACGGCACTGTAAAGGCACATCTTGTTATCAAGTTAAACGGATACGAATATGTGACCGATGATGTCGAGTTTGAAATGGCGACCTGTACGCATCCGTATGACGCATTAACGACAGACGAGCATGATTACTATCGTTGTTCGTTATGTGATGCCAGCATAAATGCGATACTTGTTAAAACAAACGGCGACAAGGCATGCTATACCGACAATGTGCCCGAAGCATTTGAAGCGGCACAGCTTGAGGAGAACAACGGCTGTACATTAGAATTATACAGAGGTGTGAACAGAGACTGTGAGATCACACAGGGCAGCTTTACCGTTTTATTCAAGAAAACGGGAAGTGCATCTGCTGTGATCAAAGTAAGCGGCGGAAATGTCAAGATCACGGGAGATGACGGCTGTACATTATCGAAGTATCCGGGAAGCTCGGTGGGATATCTCATAGCTGTAACGGGCGGCACGGTAACGTTTGATGACATAACTATCAATGATGACAGTATCAGCGTAAGCGGCGGCAAGACTGTTATAAACGGCGGTACTTATAATAAGCTGAGCGTCAGCGGAGGTACGGTCACTATAAACAGCGGTACATTCAGCAGCATAGATGTAAGCGCAGAGGGCAAGGCACTGAAAGATCTGCTCGGCGAGAACAAGGCGTTTACGACAAGCGACGGAAAGCTGTTTGACGCAAGCAAGGTTTCGGAAAGCGATATGTCACTTACGGTAATCGACCACAGCAAGCATGAGTATGACGAAACAGGAAGGTGCGGCTGCGGTTATCAGTGTGCACACAGTGAGATCAATGCGGAAGGTGTATGCAACGAGTGCAATGCAAAGATGTATGTTGCAGTCACTGTAAAGAGTGAGACCGGAACAACGGTAAAATACTTTACAAAACTTACGGAAGCGTTTGAGTTTGCGGCAAAGAACGAAAACAAGGGCTGTACGCTGAAAATGCTCAGAGATTTCTTCGATAGAAATACTGACATTAACGTAAACGGCGGAGAACTTACTGTCGATATGAACGGCTTTGGTGTCTATTTCAATAGCTTTAACGGATCCGGAACCCAAATCACTATACGCAGTGACAGTAAGTGTACTTTTGGGGTTGAAAATGGATTTAGCATGGACGGCGGCACTGTTACTTTCTCGGGAGAGGTCAGCGTAGTTTGCCAGAATGTGAAATTAAATGCCACATATTTCTCCTCCTATGTTGAAACGCTGAAAATTGACACGCTGATTTTAGAAGACGGTGTTCTGCTTAAACAGCTGGCAAGTATCACGAATGCTAATATCGCTAATATAGACTGCTCAAGTGAAATTTATCTTTATCAAATTTTAGCGAGCGGCAGCCGTGTCGATTCTCAGCTGTACAGCGATCTGAAAGCAAACGCTTCGTCAAACTTCGATAACGTAAGAATAATAAGATGCGACCACCCGGACGGTGTGGGCAGAGATAACCGTTGCATATACTGCAATTCATTGATCGCTGCAAGCGTAAGCTATACCGAGAACGGAGCGGAAAAGACAGAATATTTTGTTAAGGAAGATCTGGGAAAGGCGTTTGCCAAGGCAAACAGCGTTGCAAGTGCAACAATAACAATGCTGATGCCTTCCGCTTATGATACAGACTACCTCCCTGTTACAGGTGATGTTACACTTATTGCAAATGGCGATAACGCCATCTTGTATAATACAGTAAAGGTCGCCGATGGCGGTAAGCTGACACTTAGAGGCAACGCCAATATTTTCGCTGTAATTGCCGAGCCGGGCTCCAGGTTGACTGCCGAAGAAGCCACAAGAATCGCATATCTCACCGTAAACGGCGGAGATGTTAAGCTCAGCGGCGGACAATATGATAACATTACGGTAAAAGATGGCAAGATAACAGATATTCTCGGCAACGGCTATGCGTATAAGAAAACAGAGGGCGGTGCATGGCTGACGCTTAAAGAACGTGAGGTGTCGGAAGCAAGCGGTGTTACCGTTGCTAAGGCACCGATAGTACAAGCAACGCTTAGCACAGAAATGAACAAGCTGTATCGCAACAGCAACGCAAATCCCACGCTGAAGTTCAACCTGTCTCTTGCTAACGGCTCGAACCTGAACGACTCGTATGTAAGTAAGAGATACGGTATAAACTCCTATGTAAGCGGAGATATAATTTATAGCAGCTTAAGCGCACTTGTAAAGGACGCTAAATTGTCGGCAGACGAAATAATTGATAAGGCGGGCAACAGCGTTGCTGCCAAGATATACTTCGTAGTTATTACCGATGACGGCTATGAAATAAAGTCGAACACTGTAAGCATAGACCTTGTTGACTGTGATCATTCTCAGGTGGTCGATCCTACAGCGGACAAGGAAACCGCAGGTAATATTACCGAGCCGACATATTGCGAGATATGCGAGAGCAAGTTCAATGCAAAGATAACAAAGGGCGACGATGTCAGGTATTATAACGATCTTGACGAGGCTGCGAAAGACGCTCAGAAGAGCGAAAACGAGGGCTGTACCTTATATCCGCTTTATAACAAGAACGGATACGGCGGTCAGTTAGTCATAACCGAAGGTAACTTCACGCTCAAGTACGCAGTTCGTACAGCGTTCTCACGTCCGATCATCATAAACGGCAAGGCAAAGCTGACGGTTACGGGACGTTGTGCGGTGACAGCGTTTGAGAATCAAGACGCATTCATAGTGAGGGGCGGTGATGTCACATTTGACGGGCTTGCAACAGGCAGCAATGTGACCATAAACGGCGGTAATGTTACAATGGCCGCAAACAATATAAATTGCCTTACAATAAACGGCGGTAATGTATCCATTTCGTCAGGTGGGTTTGCCGAAATCATAACTAATGCCCCGAATAAGGTGATAGCCGATTATATCGATCCCGGCTTCTGGGTACAGGACAGAGGAACAAAAGAGTGGATAGATATATACAGTCTTAATAAGGCAACGGCATCATCGACAAACGGACTTACGGTACGGTTATGTCCGATGCAGATAATCAAGCCGATTGATACTGTATATTACACCAACGGTTATTATCCAGGCGACATACCGTCACTTCAAATAAATGCAGAGCCGTGGTATTCAAACGAGGTTGACGCAAAAGTTGCTTATCAGTGGATCGCCATTGATGAAAACGGCTACGAAACAGTGATAGAGGGCGCTACAGACAGAAAGCTGTCGCTCGAAAATCTCACAACGGGCAGGTACTACTGCCGTCTTACCTACAGCAATGCTGCAACGGCGGGAGTTTCGATGAAGTCGGACGTTGTAACGGCTACGATAACCGAATGTGAGCATTCCGGAGGAGAGGCTACCTGCACCGAAAAGGCAAAGTGTGAAATATGCGGTGCGGAGTATGGCGAACCTCTCGGTCACGACTATGTTGTAATCAAAGTAGTTGAGCCTGACTATCGCAACGAAGGCTACAGCGTATTTGAATGCACAAGATGTAAGGATTCATATATCGGAAACCGTGTTCCCGTAAAGCCTATTCCCGACGTGGAAGAAATAGCGGTTGAAAAGACAACATACAATGAAGTCGATATAAGCTGGAAGAATATAAGCGGCGTTGACGGATATTATGTCGAATGCTATGTCGGCAATCAGTGGAAGCAGATCGGCTTCAGCACGGACGGCGACAGAGTAGCGGCAAAGCTGAGCGGTCTTTCTGCAGGCCTTAAATATAAGGTAAGGATAGCGGCTTATGCAGGAAGATTCACCGCCAAATTCAGATGTTTCTATGTTGATACTGTTCCTTCTCCCGTATGGAATATAAATACGGTGAAGGCTACCGATGAAACGGTAAGAATAAGCTGGAGCAGAAACGCCAGAGCGGACGGCTACAAGGTAGAGTGGTACATTAATAATCAGTGGTCCGTAAAGACTGTTACCGGCAACAATAATATATCGGCGGTTATAGACGGACTTTGTGCAGGAACACGATATAAAGTAAGGGTAAGCGCATATAAGGGCGACCTTTACAGTCCGTATACATATGGCTATATCGATACGCTCCCGTCAAAAGTTACGGGTATTACGAAGACAGTAACATCTTCTTCGTTTACGCTTAAATGGGATAAGAACGAAAGTGCGGACGGTTATACCGCTCAGTACTATGCAGACGGTAAGTGGAATGAAAAGACGCTGACCGGCAATAACAAAACTACCGTTACAATAGGCTCGCTTAAGGGCTACAAAACCTACAAGGTCAGAATAAAGGCTTATAAGGGTGAGCTTGAGAGTGCATTCGACGATATTTATATCACTACCGCTCCGACAAAGGTCAGCGGTCTTAAGGTAAAGAGCGCAGTTGACTCAAAAGCAGTAGTTATATGGAATGCGGATGCGAACGCTGACGGATATAACGTAGAATATTATATCGGCGGTAAGTGGGTCAAAAAGACCATAACCGATAATAAGACAGCAAAGGCTGTGCTTGGCGGACTTACACCTTACATCACATATAAAGTAAGGGTAAGAGCGTATAAGGACAATCTGTACGGCGATTACAGCTATACTACGGTTACTGCAGTGCTTTCACCGGTAACCAATATCAAGGTTGTATCGGCAAAAAGAAACTCGATAACCGTTAAGTGGGGTAAAAATGCCAGTGCAGACGGATATAAGGTTGAAATTTACAAAGGCGGCAAGTGGGTCAAAAAGACGTTAAAGGGCAGTACGAATGCTACTGTCACTATTGGCGGACTCAGGGCCGGAAGCGTGTATAAGGTAAGGATTGCGTCTTATAAGGGTGCAAATACAAGCACTTATACTTATGCAAATGTGAAGACAGCCAAATAAGCTGACAGTAAAAAAAGAGAACACCGGGCGACCGGTGTTCTTTTTTGTGTATCAGATGCGTTTTTACTATAAGAACAAACTGAGCCGTAAGCAAGAGTGCTTACGGCTCGATTTGCATAATTATAACGTTAATATCCGCCGGTAACGTAACCTTAGCCGAACTGAAACAGCCGGAACGGCGAATTTGGTGTGGCTCACAGCCGCCGCTTACTTGAAGTATCTGTTCAGCAGACCCTCGAAAGCCTTACCGTGACGGGCTTCGTCCTTAGCCATCTCGTGAACTGTGTCGTGGATAGCGTCAAGATTTAACTGCTTTGCTCTCTTTGCGAGGTCAAGCTTGCCCTGTGTAGCGCCGTGCTCTGCGGCAACTCTCTTTTCGAGGTTTTCCTTAGTCGATGCACTTACAACATCGCCTAAAAGCTCTGCAAACTTTGCAGCGTGTTCAGCCTCTTCCCAAGCTGCCTTTTCGTAGTAAAGACCTACCTCGGGGTAACCTTCTCTGTGAGCGGCTCTTGCCATAGCGAGATACATACCTACCTCTGTGCATTCGCCCTCAAAGTTAGCCTTTAAACCTGCAAGAATCTCTTCATCCTCAACTGCCTTTGCAATGCCTACCTTGTGCTCGTCTGCAAATACAAGCTTTTCGCTTTCCTTAAGCTCTATGAACTTGCTGCCGGGAACCTTGCACTGGGGGCAGAACTCGGGAGGTGTATCTCCCTCATGAACGTAACCGCATACCGGACATACCCACTTTTTCATAGTAAATTACCTATCCTTTCATAGTGATAAAATCATTATTTTCTTATTGTTTTTAGCGAAATCAGTAATGTTTACTGATTTGTTGATTTTATTATAACCGATACTTCGGCGTTTGTCAAGAGGTTTTTGAAAATTTTTTTGGGGAAATTGGGTTAGTGGGGGTTATGTAACAAAATTCAAATGCTCTGCTTGTGAATAGTCAAGCGCAGAGTGCTTGACAAACGTGGAAATATATGATAGAATATCTTGTGCGCACAAACGAAAATAAGCATTAAGTTATTCAGAAAGGAAAAAAACATGAACGAAAAAGAGAAATCAACATATTATGAATCTTTTTTAGCCGAATTATTATTAGAGTTAGCAGAGTCTCCGTATGCTATGCTAAAAACTGTATATGAGCAATATTTTGAGAAATTATATTCCCATATTTTAAATTTTATTGCAGATAACCATTCCCCGGAATTTGCCAAGCACGTTGAAGGCTATGACCGCTTTCCTGCAAAAAATAGAAAACACGGCGAAATGGGTCTATATATCGCTCTTGTTGTAGGGACAGAAGGGGTCATGGAAAAAGGTGATAATCTTTCCAGCAAGTGTATCGTACTCGTCCCGCAAGAGGAGGTGACCTATGTAATTTACGAAATGGAAAAAAGAGGGGACGAGATGACGGTGGAATCGGTAAAAACTGAGCTGTTTTCGGAGCCAGATTTCGTAGAGCGTATTAAGGAAAAGATTTTTGCAATCTTCAGAGAAAAGATCGAACGCCTCGCACAGAATTGCCCGGGCTTTCAAATCCTGTATGACTTGCTTGACGATCCTATTGAAACTATAATAGAGGACTTAGAAATCGGCTATGAAATCGATTACTCAAATCTTGAGGAAAGAATCTCAGAGCTAATCGAATAAAGTGGGATTACCGTTTTCAGCCGAATAAATGCCTTTTGTGCCTTTTTATTGCAATTGCAGTGAAAAACGATTATAATTAATATGTGAGAATATGGTTATAATTAAGAAAAGGAGAGCTTATGAGAAAAACAAGTGAAAAGATATTACGGGCACTGCTTGCGGTATCGGTACTTGCAACGGCTGTGCTATCGAGCGGCTGCCTTGACGATGAGGAGGAGATTTCCGACAGCACGGCAAGCGACAACAGGCAGACGAGTGACGGCGGCAATTCGGAAAGCAGTGAAGGCAGTGATAATAAATATGACGAAAGTGTTACGGGCAGTCGTGCGTCAAAGCTGACGTTCAGCGGCTCGGACGGGATAAGCATTACGAGAAAACAGCGTGAAGCCGAAAAGCCTATGGGCGAGGACGGCACACAGACGGTATTCGTGTATATGTGCGGAAGTGACCTTGAAAGCGAGAACGGGCTTGCAAGCGGCGACATTGAGGAAATGATTGCAGGATCACAAAGCGAGAACGTGAAGTTCGTCATTCAGACGGGCGGCGCGGGAGCGTGGGCTGATACATACGGCATCTCTGCCGAAAAGACACAGCGTTATGTTGTAACGGGCGGAGAAATAAGCCTTATCGAAGAAAAAGAGTCTGTCAATATGGGCAAGGAGGATGTGCTTGTCGATTTTCTCGGCTGGGGCATAGAAAACTATGCGGCGGCTAAAATGGGGCTTATCTTCTGGAACCACGGCGGAGGAAGTATAAGCGGCGTGTGCTTCGATGAGCTTAACGAGAACGATTCGCTGTCGCTTGAGGAGATAGACACTGCGCTTACCTCAATATACGATAAGATGACGGATAAGTTTGCGTTCATCGGCTTTGACGCTTGCCTTATGGCAACGGTCGAAACGGCGAATATGCTTGTTCCGCACGCTGACTATATGTTTGCATCGGAAGAAACGGAACCGGGATACGGTTGGGATTATACCGAGATAGCAGGCTTTATGGAAAGTAATCCTACAGCGGATACAGCCGAACTCGGAAAGACGGTCGCTGACAGCTTTATGGCATCGTGCGAGGCTATCGGCGCAGGCGGCGAGGCTACGCTTTCGATAACGGATCTCAGCCGTATAGACGAGCTTGTAAAGACAGTGAATGACGCCGCCGAGGAAATGAACGATATTTCTTCTGACCCTGCACTGCTTGCGAATGCGGTAAGAAGCATCTATACCGTAAGAGCATACGGCAGTAACAACGATACAGAGGGATATACCAACATGGTGGATCTCGGCTCTATGATAGCGGCTGCGGTATCGGACGACAAGGCGGACAAGGTTATGTCGGCGCTTGAAAAGGCGGTAGTGTATAACATCTACGGCGAGGACAAGGACGGCTCAACGGGGCTTTCGACCTACTATCCGTTCGGCGTTTCAGGCTCTGCCGAGCTTGCCACATTCGGCAAGGTGTGCGTAAGCCCGTACTATATGACGTTTGTTGACAGAATCGCATACGGCGCACAAAACGGCAGTACGGACGGGTACAGCGGTGAAAAAACATGGCTTGCGGACGGTGCGGTGTACTGGAGCGACGGGGATTATTCCGACTACGAGAGCAACTGGGAGCATTACAACAACAAGACCGACAACATGGGCTTCTGCGGTGATAAGAGCAGTGTTCAGATAGATGTCGGACCTGTGCTTGACGATGAGGGAACGTTCTACTTCAATGTTACGGACGATACTATAAACAACCTTGCGAGCGTAAACTGCTCGGTTTACCGTGTTGACGAAGAAACGGGTGAGCTTATCGAATTCGGTGTTGACCAGAGTACAAAGGTAGATTTCTCATCGGGACTTGTCGAGGATAATTTCAGCGGTCAGTGGTATATGATCGAGAATAATCTTATCCCTATGTTCATAGTAGAGAAGAACGGAAACAGCTCGGTTTACACATCACCTATAAAGCTCAACGGCAAGGAAACAAATCTGCGTATAGCTATGACGCAGGACGGCAATGCGTATGACATAACGGCGCTTGGAACATGGGACGGCGTAAACGAAAACGGCGAGTCGGCAAGAAGCGTTGTTCCGCTTAAAGAGGGCGATGTCATAGTGCCGATATTCAACACCTACGACAGCGAGGGTAACTTTGCAGGCAAGGCGGAGGGCGATGAATGCACCTACAGCGGCGACAATATGATAGAGTTTGTCAATCTGCCTGCAGGCGACTACAGATACAGCTTTGTTATAAACGACATTTACGGAAATGTGTGCTATACCGGCTTCACGGTGTTTACGACCGACGATGACGGGAATGTGTTCTTTACGCCGGAGGAGTAGTAAAAACAGCAAGCTGTATCGATCACGCATTTTTCTTTTACAAAAAAACTAAGAGGAGAACCCCTATGACAAACCGGATCATCACAGATATTTCAGATTATATCTTTGTGTCAGGAGAACCTCAAAAGGTCGATGCGATTTTTCTGCCGGGCGGCTCACACCCCGAACAGCCCGAATATGCCGCAGAATTATACCGACAAGGTTTGACTGATTGGATAGTCCCGTCAGGAGGAGTAAGCGTTAAAGAGGAAAAATGGCACGGCGTCCGCTCAAAAGCGGAAATTTATAGTGGCGATTACCGGTCAGACTGCGAGTTTTTTACAGATGTACTCGTAAAAAACGGCGTTCCGCAGACTGCGATCATTGAAGAAAGCAAGTCGGGGCATACCCGTGATAACGCATTTCTCTCTCGTAAAGCCGTTGATGAAAAGGGCATAATGATAAAAAGCGGTATAATTGTTTGTAAAGCCTTTCATGCTCGCCGATGCTTAATGCTGTATCAAATGGCTTTCCCGAATGTTGATATGACGGTCTGCCCCGTACATTGCTATAACATCACCAAAGAAAACTGGTATACGACCGAAAAAGGAACCGATCGAGTGCTCGGTGAGCTTGCACGGTGCGGAAATCAGTTTGTCGGCGATCTCAAGACTTATCTTGATCTGATATGAAAATACTGTGCTGCCTTCAGTAAAAACAGCAAGCCGTATCAAGTTTCGGCTTGCTCGTTTGTGATAAAATGAATACAGTCGAAAAGATGGAAGAAAGCTGTACGGGAGAAAAACAGATGAACGGGATAAACGAATGGTATATGAATATTCAGAATATTGTTGACGACATAGACAGGTGTATCAGAAGCGGCGAGGACGAAAAGCTGACGCTCGGCAGGCTGTCGCAGACGCTTGGCTACTCGGAATACTATGTTTCAAGGAAATTCGGCGAAATATCGGGAATGAAGCTCAGGGATTATATGAGATACCGCAGGCTTGCTTTTGCGCTGAGGGAGTTGAGAGATACCGACAAGGGCATACTTGACACCGGCTTGATTTTATGTTATATTATAGATACAAAAAGAGGGAAACGACAGACGGTCGCTCCCTAAGTTGGTAAAAAATAACCGCCTTCAGTTTGCGACATAGGGGCGGTTATTTCTTTTTATTAAAAGAAATGATTGTGAATATCATAACTGTGAAAGCAGTGAGAAATATTCCTATCTGTATCAAATCACTTAGCGTTATGTACACAGCTTCACCTCCTTTCAAAGTGCAACGCACTTTCGGGAGAGGAATTGACCGCCTGACGTCCAAGGTTTCCCTCGTGAATATTTTAGCATATTATCGGGGGGGAATGCAACTTGTCCGGACTTGACACCGACTTGATTTTATGTTATATTATAGATACAAAAAGAGGGA